>Ga0255054_10001005_pt1 | contig 16449 bp, 8 predicted proteins | sample JV7_2_23_MG_FD_188634 | JGI IMG/M metagenome (GOLD analysis project Ga0255054, IMG submission 188634) | Seawater microbial communities from Jervis Inlet, British Columbia, Canada - JV7_2_23 | ecosystem: Environmental > Aquatic > Marine > Inlet | place: Canada: British Columbia | collected...
AATTCCTTTGGAACACTTTCAAGAGCCTGGTTGACCATCCGCTCAGGAATGTTGGCGACCATCGCACTGTAATCCACACTCGCGCCATTCTTTTCAAGGATTTCAAGAACAGGCTTGCTGTGCACCTTTATGCCAACCTCCTGCAGGCTTTTTATGCTTTGAGCATGAATCAGATCCATCTCTTGTTGGTTCAAGAATACTGTTTTCGACCGGGCCATCTCTAAACCTCCATCACGTCCTGTTGTGTGCTCGCCATTGTCCGTCTTCAAACACGTGGATGCTATTCTTGGCCGAACTTGTCGCCGATGAAGTCGCCCTCGTTCCAGGTAGGTGCATCGTCATCCATCGCAATACGACGCGTGACTCGCGCGCAGGGCCGTGCAAATCGTCTGGCACTGTCCCAGTGGACCGGCCGCGACAAGTCGTCCGAAACTTGATGATAGTGGTCATCATAGAATGCGTTGATTCTTGCCAAGCCGTCGACAGTCGCATCAGACGAACCGACCCCCTCCATCATCCAAACGAACGGAACGCCCTGTTTTAAAAAGGAATAATGATCGCTGCGCTCGATGTCGCCTAGCTTATCAGGGTACGGAAAGGGACGAGCTTCGAAGCCTTCAAGGGCGACCTCGGCTGCCGCAGGCGCATTGAAGGTCGTTCGCTCCGCTCCCCAGGTGGTTATCGTATTCATCGGAAAAAGCAGCATCGGCAAGTCGACGTTGACATTGGCGACTATTGAGGCATCGGGTACGGCTGGGTTGTTTACAAAATAGTCAGATCCCAACAATCCGGACTCCTCTCCGGTAGTCGCCAGGAATACAATCGAACGACGTGGCGCCGTTGTCAATTTCGACAGTGCTCGAGCCGATTCCAGCATCATCGCGATGCCGACCGCATTGTCATAGAAGCCGTTATAGACTGTATCTCCGCTATCGGATTCCTTGGTACCGACATGATCCAGGTGCGCTGAAAACACGACGAACTCGTTCTTCAATTGCGGATCACTGCCGGGAAGGATGCCTACGACATTCGGGCTGCTATAACGCTCATGCTGTGTTTTCTGATACAGCGTCACCTCAATGCCGAGCGCGGTCGACATCGGCCTGAATTCCTCGGCAGCGTCCAGGGCATCTTCAAACGTGATCGGTGATTTTTCGAACAGATTTTCGGCTGACGCCCTGCTGAGGTCAGCCAAACCAAGGAGCTCCGGGAAATAGCGGGAGGCGTCGCCGGACTCGTTCACCCACGATAACCGTGGTTTTTTCGGGTAGCCGTCGTAGTACTCGTTCCAGTTTTCGTCCTCCTCTTCCCGGCGATCCCACAGCAGTATCTGGCCGACGGCCCCGCGACTGATCAGTTCGGCTGCCTTGATGTAGGCCGACGAGTAGATAGCAAGTTCCGGCTGCGGGAACGTGTCGGGCCCACCCCAAAAAGTCGCGACTATTTTTCCTTCGACGTCAATTCCTTCGTAGTCTGAGTATCCGAGTTCAGGTGCATGGATGCCGAAGCCGACGAACACCACTTCGGCTCGCACGTGGGTTTCCCCGCGAATGGCATCGGGGAATACGACGGCATCCTTGATCCATTCGAGTTCGACGTCGCCCGAAGTCGTGTGCAAGATAGCGCCTGAGTTTTCGGCATCGATAGCTGCGGTCACAATTGGTACTTGTTGAAACCAGCCGTCGTCTCCTCCCGGTTGCAATCCGATTTCCTCGAATCGCTCGGCCACGTATCTCGCGGCATCTTCATGCCCGGGGCTGCCAGCGCGTCGGCCGTTGCGCGCATCGTCCGCAAGGTAACTTGTCGTGGCCTTGAGGTTCTCCTGGTTGATTGCGTCGAGGGCCTCGTCGATCTCGACATTGGGTTCGCTCGAGCAGGCTGCAAGTGCAATCGCGCAGGCAGTCGTCGCAATTCGATATATGATTTGCATCAGTGCGCCAATGCCTCCTCAGGAGCGAGATGCCACCACCACTGATCGGGCAGCGCCTCTTGCGTGGGCCAGAGCTGGTTTAAGGTGTCACCTTCGTACAAGGCTCCGCCCTTCATCACATACTCGATGTCTGCGCTGTTGCGTATGTCATCAAGCGGATTGCTGTTCAGCACCACAAGATCGGCAAGTTTTCCCGCAGTAATTGATCCGAGATCCTGATCCAGGCCAATCATCTGGGCGCCCATCAGTGTGGCGGAACGCAACGCATTGAAGTTCGAACCGCCACTGGCCACCGACCACAGTTCCCAGTGATAACCCAGTCCCTGCAACTGGCCGTGGGCACCGATGCCGACCTGTCCTCCGGCATCGACTATTTTCATGGCCTGCTCCGCAACACGCGTTGTGGCGTATTCACTCTCGTGAACCCAGGAACCTCTTCGCAACGTGCGGGACGCGAGAGCGTTATACGGTGTGAAGCGCCGAAGCTTGGCATCATCGTGGGGCGATTCGTTGTTGTAATAGTAATTTTCACCCGCTGGCCCACCGTATAACACAAGGAGCGTCGGCGTGTAGGCGATTCTGGTTTGGGCTGCCAGCTGCACTACGTCGTCGTACAACGCATCCAAGGGAAAATTGTGCTCGTTGCCACTGAAGCCATCGATCATGTGAGTCAAGTCCATTTTCATGTCCAGACCACCCTCGGTAGTCGGCATCAACTGCAACTCCTTTGCGGCCTGCAATAACCACTGACGCTGTTTGCGGTCTCCGGTTAAATAGGCCTTGAGGTTCCTCACGCCATAGTGTTCTTTGTATCGCTTCAGCACACCGTAAGCCTGTTGTTTGGACTTGAATTGGTGGTCGCTAAAAATTCCAGGACCAGTGGAATAGGCTCGAGGCCCCAGCATGAGGCCGGCGTCGACCATGTCTTGTGCGGAGATCAGGTCGATGGTGCTGGGCTGTACATCCATACCCGTCGTAACACCGTAGGCAATGTTTGCCAGAAATGACGAGTTGCTGAAACTCGGGACGTCCTGACGAACATCGTAGTGTGCGTGCGTATCAACGTAGCCCGGTACGACAACCTTGCCGGTCAGGTCGCGGCGCTCGTACCCCTCGGGAATTTCCGCGTTAGCACGCGACCCCACTCTTATGATGCGGCCGTCTGAGATCAAAATGACGCTATCCTCGATTACCTCATCGCCATTCATCGTAATCGCTGTGGCATTGACCAGCGCGATGGCGCCGGGTGTCTCGGCCCGGGGCAGAGATACTGTGACCTTGTGCACCACAACCGCTTCGTGCTCTTCTGCAAGCGGCTCGGGCTCTTTCGATTCTTCCGAGTCCTTAACCTCTTCAGCTGATTTTTCTTCCTTGTCCTTGTCCTCTTCTTTCTTTGCCTTGAAGTCCAAAGACGCGAGCGGGCGTTGATAAAAATGATTGCCCGCCGACCAGGTGATCGTGTCGCCATTTGCATTCCAACGCACGAAACTAGCGCCGACATCGGTAAGTTTGACCAGAGGAAGTGCAGACTTCTTAATGCTCACTTCTTGCTGCGAAAGCCAGGTGTTCACCAGCGCAGCGACATAAGCTTGATTGGAATGCTGAATCAGCACGTGGCTGCCATCGGGCGATAGTTGAATAACTTCAGATGCCATCGGCTCGGCAGTGGAATAGCCGGGCCCTCCCGAACTCAGGATCTCCCGGCGGTCGGTGCCATCAAATCGAATCGATACCAGCGAATTCTTCTTGCCACCAGACCCAAGCTGCAGGTAGATGCGATCGGCCTCAGGTCCGAAATGTGGCCGTGATAAACCGCGCGCCGGCACAACCAGGTGCGATTCTCCCCCTTTCGCATCAAACCACAGCACATCGGAACCGGTGACCGGGCCGAAATCAGATTCACGAATCTGCCGCTCATATGCCGACCCCTGCAAGGCAACAATGTGCGCGCCGTCTGGCGACCAGACCGGGTGAGAGTAATAGGCAGCGTGTTGGCTGATCCGCTTCGGTCTGCTGCCCTTTCTGGCAGCCTGGCGATAGACATGCCCACCCCCATTTTGCCAACTTGCATAGACGAGTTCGTTGCCCTTTGCCGACCAATCGGGAAACGCCGTTGCTACGCCTTCGGGTGATACGGCTTCCACACGGCCATTTTCAAGGTCCTGTACGTAGATGCGGGCAAAGGCGGCAAACGCCAGTTTCGTGCCATCCGGCGATAACACCGGGTCGCGGATGATGCGCGCCTCAACGGGCCCGGTATCGACCCGGTAGGGGAAGTGCAGGCGCTCGGCCACCTGTTTCTCAACATCAACCTGAAACGGGATATCAACGACAGTCTTGGTGCGCGTATCAATTCGGACCAAATGTCCGTCTATGGTCGTAATGAATGCATCGCCGTCCGGAGTGAAGGCAGATCCCGGCAGCAGATCACGCTCAAACCATGCCTCCTGTAAATCCTTCTCCACCGGGAACGCGAACCACTCATCTTCACCGGTATCAAGATCTCTGATCCGAAGCCCGGTCTTTTGTTCGTAGCGCGTGGCGTAAACCAGACGTGATCCATCCGGGGAAATCAAAGGCGAAAATGCGCTCCCCTTTGCCTTCGTCAGAACATCCTCATCGCCGGTTCGGAGGTCTCGCCTGGCGACCTGCCACATGGGAAACCTGAGGTTATAGCCAAAGCCCCCGGACTTTTTGGAGAAGTACAGATAGCGGCCATCTGCCGAAAAAGTCGCTCCGAGCGCATTGTGCCGATCACTGGGCCGTGTATCTTCGTCTGGCTTGGCTTTGGTGATTTGTACCCCATTGCCGCCATCGATGTGATAAGCCCACAGTTCGAAAGTCCCCATGCTCCCGACCGTTCGTGAGAGGACGATGCTCTTGCCATCGGGTGACCAGGCCGGGGAAGTTAGTTGCGTGTCCCATGTTGAGCTTGTCAGCTTCACGGGTGCCTGCGCGTCGGCATCATTATTGTCGTCATTGCTGATATTCGCAGATATGATCCACAGATCATCCGGGCCATTTCGGTCACTGATAAAAGCGATCTGCGACCCGTCAGGGGAAAACCGGGGCGTGCTGTCGAAATGCATGCCGGTGCTCAACGGTGTCGCCTGACCACCTTCGATCGGCAACAGGTAGAGATCTCCCAGTACCTCGATGACAAGTCGATCGCCTTGTGGCGCTACATCCAGCGACATCCAGGTAGCTTCGTTCACGCTGAAGCTCAGCGTTTTGTCGGATTTAAGAGGCAGCGCCTTGTCATCTTCCGACGCAGCTTCGGATTCCTCCGCCGGGGTTTCGGCGGCGGCTGCAACCGGAGGAAAACAAACGAAAAACGAGAATACAATCAGCCACAAGGGCCGCAGAGTTGAAAATGTTTGAATCACGGGTAACCCCACTATTTGTTGTTTGCACCAGGCCCTGGGAGCGGCACGGGCTCGGGCTTTCTTGGCATGCGTTCGTCGCGCATTGCGGCGTGATACAAGAAGCTCGCCAGAATGACGCTGGCCTGCTTCAGGTTCTTTTCATAAATTTCGTCGTACAGATCGAGCTGGCTGTGACCCCCGCGGTGAGCACCGCTACGATCCTGGATAAACTGATAGCCAGGCAAGCCGATTAGCTGGAAAGATTCGTGATCGGTGCTCTTGGTGCCATTAAGTGTCACATGCGTCGCGCCCAGGTCATGAAACGGCGCCAGCCAGGACTCGAAGATGGGCTGTGCGGCAGCATTGCCCTCGGCATGAATGCCGCGAATTTTCCCGGCGCCGTTATCCACATTGAAATAGACCGAGAACCTGTCGTAGTCACGGGCTTTGACGAAGGGTTTGCTAAGGTCGGCAGCGGAAAAGTCGCCGACATACTTGAAGATGTCTTCCGTTTTTCTGGGGTAGTTACCAAAGTTCAGGCGCACATGCCGGCCGGACCCGTAATACTCCTGCTCCTCCCCGCTCCAGAGCCCGATTCGAATGGTCCGCTTTGCTTGCACGTCGAGCACCTTCATTATGCGCAAGGCCTCCATCACGACTGCAACGCCCGCAGCGTTGTCGGCGGCACCATCTCCCGGTACGTGACTGTCGATGTGTGCGCCTGCCATGACAATTTCCGGGTTGCGCCCCTTGCCTGGAATCTCGGCAATAGTGCTGTAACCTTTGTGATCTTCGTCGTGGTATTGGGCGTCAACATCCACCGACAGCCGCACGGCATGACCGTTTTCAGCAAGTCGCAGTAACCGCTTGTAGTGGTCCGCTGCCAGCACTACGGCCGGGATCTCAGGCGTCATGCCGACATGATATTGATATCCTGGATTCGAGATGGCCATGTCGCCGCGGCCATTCTTGCGAACCATAGCCAGCGCACCTTCCTCCACGAGAAACGGGCTTAGTGCCTGCACGAATCTCATGTCTTCAATCCATTCATCGCCTGTCGGACGATCTCCGACCGGCACGTTGAATAATGTGCGCTCATCAAGTTCCGCCTCATCGTAAGGCGCGACAATCTTGTTGCGAGGCTCGCGCGGCGGGCCCACTTCGTCGATCAGCACCATCTTGCCTTTCAATTTGCCTTGCCACTCCTCGAAATCTTCTTTGGTGCTGATCGGCGCATGCACTATCTCGCCTTCGAGCACCCCGTTAGTGCCCGGGTGCCATTCAACTGGGAGACCATGGAGCTGCTTTTGCCGCGGGCTCGTCATGTGAATCTCGGTGCGGGATGTAGTCCAGCCACGGCCGAAGTCGAAGCTCTCGAGGTATACGTTTTCCATACCCCAGGCTTGCAATTGCTCAACCGTCCATTTGCTGGCCACCCGCATACCTGGACTTGCCGTGAGGCGCGGCCCAATTTCATCTGACAGGACACGCAGACTTTCCATCACCTCCGACCGGTTAAATCCCTCGTCGCGGATTTTGTTGACCATATCGAGATCAACAGGCTCCTCGGCCCAGGCCAAAGTGATAGCAAGAAACGAAGCGACACAAACGGTGAATGAAACTCTCAATTTGGAAATTCCTATTATTGTTTGTTACGAAGGCAGCCCATTCTCAGCCACATCAATCAGGGCATCTGCAAATCGATCAATCTCTTCCAGCGTGGTAAACGCGCTCGGTGAGACGCGGATGCCTTCGAATTCAGGGTGTTTGATCCCGACTGTCAGGATACGCTGGTCCTCCCACAGGAAATCAGCCAGTTTCTTGCTGTCGATTCCTTTGATCTCTACCGTCGCAATACCGCAGGCATAGCCGGGTTTGAGGCTGGTGTGGAGCCGCATGCGATCGTTCTGCAGCGCCCGCTCGACCCAGCGGTTTCGCAGGTAAATCAAGCGGGCCTGTTTGCGCGACGGGCCGATTCCCTCGTGAAAAGTGAGCGCCTCGGCAATGGCCAGGTAGTTGGCGGCCGGGTGAGTGCCGATTTCCTCGAATTTGCGGATATCGTTGTCCATCCTCTCCGGCGCCGCCATCATCGGCCAGAGGTCCCCGATTTTGTCGCGCCGCACGTACAAGAACCCCGTCCCGTGGGGTGCGAACAGCCATTTGTGCAAACTCGTGGCGTAGTAGTCACAGTCCAGATCGTCATGATTGAAGTCGAAGTGTGCAAAAGTGTGTGCGCCATCGACGATGACCGGGATACCCCGGCCACGGGCCATTTCCACGACCTGACGCACCGGTAATATCTGCCCCGTGATGTTGATCATGTGGCACATCAGGATCAACCGGGTCCGGTCGGTGATGTTGGACTCGAACAACGCAACGATTTCCCCGGGGTCTTCGGCCGGAATGGGTATTTGAAACTGACGCAGCACCAGGCCCTCGCGTCTCTCGCGTTGTTTGAACGTCGTGATCATCCTCCCGTAATCCTGGGTGGTGGTGAGAAGCTCATCACCCGGTTGCAGATCGAAGCCGAGCTGACAGATCTGCAATCCTTCGGAAGCGTTGCGCGTCAGGGCAATCTCTTCGGCATCACAGCTGAAATTGCGCGCCAGGCGTTCGCGGACCGGCTCACGCTGCGGCTCCAACACCTTCCACATCGTGTATGGGGGGACAGTGTTCGAGTAGTCCAGGTGACGCTTCATCGCCTGCTGGACAATGTTTGGCGATGGGCTCACACCACCGCTATTGAGATTCACGAGGCTGCGATCGTTGGTGAAAGCCTGCTGTACCTCGAACCAGAAGTTCTCGTCACAGGCCAGCTCCTCGGCTGAGCCGGGATGACAGGCGAGCTCCGCCGCGACGGCTGAAGCCCTGGCCAGGTCCAACACCCCGAGGCTCGAGATCCCGACTGCCGACCATGCTGCGCCAGAGAGGAATGTTCGCCGACTTGGCATACGCCTCCTCCATTTTGAACCCGAGCCGCTACTCGTACCCCAATGCCTTACGGAGGCCGGGTACGGCGAAGTCGATCAACTGTCTCTGACCGTCCGGCAACTTGTCGGGCAACTCCATCCGGATTTTAGTGAGGTTCTCCCGTGCTGTTCCGCTTTGCTTCTTGTCGGAGCCGACCCGCACTCGCTCGCACCAGTCATCCGGCGTGTCAATGCCGCAAGCGTCCAGGACTTTGCGGAAAAAGACCTCAGCCTCAGGCTCATCGAGATTCTTGACGGCGTGCAGCAGGTCTTCAAATTTCAGGACAAGTGTATCCGTATGCAGCCAGGCAACACCATTGTGCATGTATATCTCCCGCAGGTTCGGCACTTTCTTGTGGATGCCGAAGATCATCATGTTGAGGAATTGCTCCGCGGTAACGTTGTAGCCTGAAACATGGCCTACGGTCCCTTTGAATTCTTCGGACATGAAAAACCGTGCACGGGCCAGAATCCAGTCATAGGGGTCTCGCACCAACAACACCTTGCGCGTATCTTTCAACAAGATCGCGGAATTATCCGAATACAGCAGATGACCCCAGCTCAACGTCGGTCTGTCTTTATCCCAGGCAACCTGGTCATCCTGCATGGAAGCCAGTTGGATAAACCCGGATTTAAAATGCTGATCCAGCGGCACAAACATGCGCATGATATTGCGCAGCAGATGCGAGCCAGACTTGGGCACACTGTTCAGGAAGACCGGTTGTTTGAGCGGCGCTTGCGAGAAATCAGCGTTGCGCTGGTTCAGATTGTCAGGTTTGAGCATGATTCGTGGCATGAAAAATGTCCCTGCAGGCAGTTCTTATCGTCGTATTCGTACAATTGTATCGGTCAGGTGGCCCTTGGACTACCAATTAAATGCGCCGGCTCAAAGGCCGGCGCACAAAGTCTTGCAGGAAGATGTAGTCCTAGAAAGTTTTCTTGATATTGAGACCGTAACGACGGCCTTTCCAGTCGTACTGGGAATGGAACGCGCCGTAACCCTCAATTCTGAGCCCCCCGCCTTGTGAGGCGCGTGGTGGTAACTCGTCGGTGACATTAGTCACGCTTAGATTAGCTTCCCAGCCGTCGCCGAACGCGAAAGTCGCTGACGCATTGTGATAAATGCGGCTGTCCAGCGTACGAGAAAACCAGTAGGTCTGCTCTTCACCACTTCCATAGACCCAGGTTTCGGAGGCATCTAAAGGGTTCTGCCGACCGCGGTTCTGGTCGGTACCGGCAATGTAGTTTGCCCGCCAGGCCGCTGACCAGGGGCCCTTTGATAGCCTGACAGTCAGGTTACCGACCCAGTCCGGATTACCCGCCCGGCCACGACGCGCCTCTGTGACTCCACTAGAATTTATCTTTTCTTTCGTCTTGGTTATCGTGTGAGACGTGCGAATTGCAAGGTCATAATCATTGGGCAAGGATACAGCGTAGCTCGCCTCAATGTCCCAGCCGGCCATCCGCTCTGTATCGGTATTGATATAAGTCGAATCAATGGTCTGGACTCTATATTCCTCGAACGGTATACCCGGTGGCATACGCGTGATAAGACTACAGAGCTGGTCATCCGGGTAAATGTCGGACTCATAACAGCCATCGAGGATGTCTTCGGCGCCGAAAATGCCAATCTCGTCGTCCACTTCCAATTGCCAATAATCGGCCGACAGTTTGAAATCGATGTCCTGGGCTGTCCAGACCACACCGACCGTTTCGGAAACCGACGTTTCAGGATCGAGATGGGCCGCACCGCCAGCCGTGAGAACGTCTATATAAATAGTCGAACGGATATCATCAGGGATGCCCTCAGCCGCGCAGTTGTCAGCGACTTGCTGTGAAATATTCCTGTCTGCCAGATTTTCGGCCCATTTCCGACATGGGTCGAGGTTCTGGGAGGGGTAGGTGTGGAAGTTCTTGCGGTACAATTCAAACAGCGCGGGCGTCCGGAAAGACGTGCCGCGATTCGCCCTGACACGCCAACTGTCGTTAATGTTCCAGTTTAAACCGATCTTGTAGGTGGTATCGCTGAAGTCCCGCGCATCGCTACCCTCTGTCTGCTCAATACCGACCTTCGTGTAACGTACCGACGCGCTAAGTTCCAGGTAATCGGCTATGCCCTTATTGGCGAGTAGTGGTATCGCAGCCTCGAGATAGGCCGCTTGTGTGTCTGTTTCGCCAACGGTTTCGTAGATTTTTGCAGCCCCGGGCCCTGCGGTGTCATCCCACTTGTTGCCGGAACGTGATTCGATTCCGGGCCAGTCTGCAATTTCATCGGTCATGTATTGAAGACCGACGGCGATGCCAACGTCGCCCGCAGGCATCGAAAACAACTCATTGTTTACAAAACCGACATCAAAGGCCATGTTTGTGTAATCCGTGGAGCCGTTTTCAACCTCAAAAAGGAAGTCTCTTTGTTCCGGGGTGAAATTTCCCAATAAAGTCTGCGGATCCAGAAAATTGACATCCACGCAGTCGACGGTCTCACGAATCTCGCCATCCGGACCATAACGGTCAAATGTCGTCCCTTCACACCGCCCTATATGGTCCCCTCCCCAGTAAGGAATCAAGTTTGCCGAGTAATACCGGGCATCCGCCAATAAGACGCCGTCTCCGTATTCGCCATCGGATTTGCTGTATTGCAGCGAGACGTCATAAGACCAGTCGCCGTCGCTGCCAAAATCGCCCATGGCACCCAGGACAACCCGGGTGTAGTCAACATTCGTGGCTATGCCACCGGGCTGAATGGGGGCAACTGGGTCCAGAATTTGCGCACCGGTCCAACCGACTGACGCGGGATCGCCGCCGCCCTGATACATGTAAGCATAAGCGTAGTTGTAGTCCCAGTACCATTCGCCTGTATCTTCATCGTATGAATTGCCCCAACAATCATCCCACATACACGGAACGTCGGGGTCAAAAGGATTGGCGACACTCCAGTCGGACGTATAGTTATAAAACCACCCTTCGAAAATGGCTTGGTGGTAAGTCTCGCGGCGGTTAAAGAGCGCCTCCCCGTACAGGGTCATGCTGTCGCTTACATTATATTCGCCGCTTGCCATGAACGTGATGCGCTCACGTTCCGGAACCATGACCTCTTGATCCGAATGATCGCCAGAAGTTGGCCTGAGTGACTCACCGAGGATACTGTTTGGCAGGATGTACCATCCTTCCGGCACCCGCAGATCGGCAGGATCATCAGCACCGTTGTTGCGGTCCGGCAAAAGACCGCTTGCCGCTATCGAGCCATCGTAGTCGTAGGCAACACGTGTAGCCGTTGCAGTTACGTTGCTCTCTAAATCGAGGCCGTAACCGTACCAATAATCATAATATGTGTATTGGTGATAATCATAGATCCACTGCGACCCGGCATTAAAGCCATAACACTTGTATCGGTCCGTTCTGGGGTCGATCACATCAGCGCGGGTTTTCAGTCCCGGCTCATTGAAAATGTACTCCTGCTCGCAATCGAAAATCTCGCGATCGCCCTTCAGGATCTGCTCCTGCTTGTTGTAGTCAGCCGTGACGCGCCAGTAGCCTTTGTCGGATTCTCTACCGTACGACCCGTTGATTTGCAAGATTTCGCCGCCGCTTTCTTCTGCTATTTGTGTATAGGCATTGATCTCGCCGCCATCACCCTTTCTGGTGATGTAATTGATCACGCCGCCAATCGCATCGGAACCGTAGATCGATGACGCGCCATCCTTGAGGATTTCAACGCGCTCAAGCGCAGAAACGGGAATAACATTGATATCAAAGGAGGTCACACCGTCACGGATTCCGGCCGGCCCCGCACGGCGACCGTTGAGAAGCGACAGGGTCCTGCCGGCGCCAAGGCCGCGCAGGTCAGCCGTTTGCACGCCCTGACCGCCATTGGTGTTTGCGAGGATACCCGACAAAACATCCGTCATCTGGTCGGAGCCCGCCAAAACGGGGCTGGACATCAGCATGTCGGCAGTGTTCCCGTAACCCAGGCTGACGGCATCGCGAACGTTGATAACGTCCATGGGTGTCGGGCTATCGAAGCTGCTACGCGTCAGGCGTGATCCGGTGACGATAACCTCTTCGAGTTCTTCGGCTTCGTCGACCTCAGCAACCTGGTCCTGGGCGATCGCTTGCCCGGCCAGCATGAAACCGCCCGCAAGCGTTGCGCCCCCTAGTAACAGAGCGCGTCTTACACCTTCTCTCACACTTATTTTATTATCGACAAGAGTCTCGTTTTTATCATCGACAAGCGCTTCTTCGTGTAGATTTTCCATCCCGGATCCCCCTCCGAATTGGTGGTTTCTTCGCTCTCTGCCCCTCTCTCAACTTTGCACGATCAGGGCAAGTTGAAACAAATTGAACTATTTTGACGCAATCTGTAGCTACTTGGCTAACATAGAATATACTTTCACCAGTATATTTGATCTTCATACTGGCGCTCTTACAGTCGTGGAAACTACGTATTCTTCCTGGCCTGTACGCCAACTACATGCGGCGTGGACATAGTACGGATGTTGCCTCGCCGGCTGCCTGTTGCACTTGTCACCTCAGCCGTCAGCACGACACAATGAACATCGGCTCTCACTTAAGATGATTCGGGGCAACAATTCATGAACAAGCATCTTTGGCTGTTTGCAGCCGCGTTCCTGATCGCTTCACCTGCCGAGGCGCAGTACCAATATCAAACAGATTTCACAGCTGAGAACTTTCGGCAAAGGCGTGAAGCTGTCTACGATGCGATCGGATCCAATATCGCGGTCATTCAGGGCGCGGGAGATGTTCAGGGCTTCATCGTGTTTCGTCAGAGCAACACCTTTTACTACCTGAGCGGTTTAGAGGTTCCTTCGACCTACATGGTGCTGGATGGTCAAAGCAGGACGACATCGTTGTACCTGCCACATCGCGACTCTGAACGCGAACGCGGCGCGGGTCCGATCATTTCCTACGAAGATGATGAGCTCGTCAAGCAGATATCCGGTGTGGAAACGGTCCGGCCTATTGAGAAAATGGGACCCGATCTATCCTGGTATTTGTGGCGGTCGCCCGCGCCGGCGCTTTACACGCCGCATAGCCCGGACGAGAAATACCTGCAAAGCAGGGATGAAGTGCTGGATGGCTTCGGCCGCAGAGTGGCCGATCCGTGGGATGGTCGCCCGTCGAAAGTGGGACACTTCATTCATCTTCTCAAAACCCGGTATCCACAATTTGAGATTCGCGACTTAAGCGCGGCGCTTGATGCGATGCGTACCTTAAAGGACGAAAAGGAGATCGACCTTATTCGCAAGGCAAGCCAGCTTGCCGGTCTCGGCATCATCGAGGCCATTCGCTCGACCCAGCCCGGGGTCATGGAATATCAACTGGAAGCAGCAGCAACCTTCGTCTTCAAGACCAATGGCGCGCGTGGCCTTGCTTACAACGCAATTGTCGGCGGTGGTCAAAACGCCTGGATGGGACATTATTCGGCAAACTCGGACCCGGTCAGAGATGGCGACCTTGTCCTGATGGACCTGGCCCCTGACTATCACTACTACACATCAGACGTGACGCGCATGTGGCCCGCAAACGGGAAATACACGAAAGACCAGCGCGACTTATATGGTTTTGTTGTGGAGTATCACAAGGCCTTCATGCGGCATACTCGGCCTGGCGTCACGGCCGACCAGATTCTGGACGAAGCCGCTGCCGACATGCGCAAGGTCCTCGAAGATATTTCGTTTTCCAAAGAGATATATCGCAAAGCATGCGAGGCTGCGCTCGAGTTCAGAGGGCATATTCAGCACATGGTTGGCATGTCGGTGCACGACGTCGGCAGCAACAAAGGAATACCCCTCGAAGTGGGCATGGTCTTTGCCATCGATCCCATGATCTGGGTTCACGAAGAGAAACAATATATCCGCATGGAAGATGTTGTCGTTGTCACTGAAGACGGGGTCGAGAACCTCTCAGCCAATTTGCCAATCGAAATGGACGACCTGGAAAGACTCTGGCAAGAAGAGGGGATCGTACAAAAACGACCGGCCGTTATGGACTAGTCAGGCTCTCCATCGCGCCAATTGCTTGAACCGCCTTTTCCCGAACCGCCCAAAACGCATCATTTTGGCTGACCTGCATAAGGGCAGATTGAACTGCCGGGTCATTCATTCGTTCTTGAAGCTGACCGACGGCCCACATGCGTCCGATCGCTTTATCATGGCGCAATTGGTAAAGGAGCGCTGCAGTAGATTTCTTGAATGTCCATTCCTTCAGCAGGATGTCCCCTTCATCGAAACGAACCATTAGTGGTTCTTCAGCAACGTCGAATTCAAAAGTCTGCTGCTCTGTGTAAAGCCAGACATCTTCGATCGTTTTTCCCGACTTTGCTGTAATCCCAAGCTTCATCGGTAGGCGGTAAACAGGGGTCCCCAGCTTGCGATCCTGGGTTTGCTTGATAGTCACGGACAGCACTTTCCGTTGACTGTCCCATGCATGAGATACATCCAGAACGGGGTGCCCCGGTTTCAGTAGCCATTGATCGAAGAACCAGCTGTAGTCCTCTCCTGTGACCTGCTGCACGGTTTCGAAAAAGTCGGTCGTTGTTGCATTACTGTAAGCGTTGGTTTCGAGAAACGCCTGCAAGACCTCCCCAAAAACGTCTTCGCCCGCAAGCTCGCGAAACATATTCAGAACAACGCCACCTTTTTCGTAGGTGTGCCGGTCAAACATCTCGTTCGGCCTGTTCCACTTGTTCGTGACGATCGGCCGAACGAACTTCGTCCTTGCTTCCTCAAGGTAGTCATCCTTGTGCTCGTCGAGCGTCAACGCCGCATCATCGGCACCGAGATCGTAGCGGGCATACAGGTATTCGGCATGTGTCGCGAAACTTTCGGACAACCAGACATGCTCCCAATCCTTGTAGCCGACCATATCGCCCCACCACTGGTGTGCGAGCTCGTGCGCAATCAGCCAGTCCGGGGAACGGTCTTTGAGTTCAGTCGCGTTAGAGACTGCCCACTCGGCGATGACCGTTGCTGAAGTACTTTCCGCGCCACCGCCAATGCCGGGAATTACTATCTGGTCGTACTTCACCCACGGAAATTTGACGCCATAGAGACTCTCGAAAAAGGCAATCATCCCGGGCGTGGAACTAAAGGACAGCCGGGCATCAGCTTCGTCGCCGGGATAGACCCGGTAGTGCAGCGGCAAGTCGCCATGCCTGTCTTCGAGCACACTGTGGTTGCCAGCAACCATGACGTAGAGATAGGTCGGCTGCGGTTTCGTCTGGCTCCATTGAACGGTACGGCGACCGGTTTCAGAGTCGATCGTGTCGCTGACGAGTGCTCCGTTCGCGACGACTCGGTACTCTTTCCTGACATCAATGATGGTCTCGTGCGTCGCCCAGTCGCTGGGGTGGTCGAAAGAAGGAAACCAGTGGCGTGCACCTTCCGGAAAGTTGAGCGTAAAAATAATCGGCGGGTTGGTCGGCGATTCCGGTTTGAAGTTAAAGCCAAGGTCGTAACCCTCACCCATGCCAAACCGGGCTGAATCCACATCGATATTCGTGACGCCGTATCCGATGGTCAGCGTCGCCTCTTCTCCTGGTGCCAGGTCACGATCCAGGGCTATTTCAAGGCGGCCGTCCTGATGAGTGAAGTCCAGCGACGCACCCTGGTGTGTGACGCTGTGAACGGTAAACGATTCGGCATCGAGCGTGAGCTCATCAAGGCCGTTGATCGTCGAAGAAATCGTAATGGCCGTTTCTCCGTCAAAGGATTTTGTCGGCTCATCAAGAGACAATGCGATGCGGTAGTGCTTCACGTCAAAATCGTGAAGCCGTAGTGTCTGTTCACGACGTAACTGAAACGTTTCCTGATCCGCAGTTGCGGTCTCCAGGAGAAACGGCGTCATCACGGCAAGACTGGCAGCAACAAGTTTGGCGTTGAATTTCAGCGTGTAATCTCCGTGTAACTAAGCAGGTTCAGGATAAACTTTCTGAATCAGCCGGGCCCAGCTGGCTTACAGCGTTGCCCGGACCTTCGGTCTGGCAATTGAGGAGGTATTCTTACTCCAGAGCTAGTAGATGAAGGGAATCAGTTTCTTCGTTTCCTTCATGTACATCCGATAGGCATCGCCAAATTCCTCAGCCAGCAGTGCCTCTTCGAGCCTGATTCTGACCAGAAAAATTGGAACCAGGATAGACATGGTGATGAAACCAAACAGACTTGTG
>Ga0255054_10001009_pt1 | contig 16443 bp, 9 predicted proteins | sample JV7_2_23_MG_FD_188634 | JGI IMG/M metagenome (GOLD analysis project Ga0255054, IMG submission 188634) | Seawater microbial communities from Jervis Inlet, British Columbia, Canada - JV7_2_23 | ecosystem: Environmental > Aquatic > Marine > Inlet | place: Canada: British Columbia | collected...
CAGAAGAACGCCGCCGTAAAGGCTCTGGCGAGCGCGCTCGAGCACGGTTTCAACAGATACGAACTGCTGGAGACCGATACCGATCTCGATCCGCTCCGCAAGCGCGACGACTTCAAAAACCTCCTCGCCTCGGCATCCGAGTAGGGGTGGCCTCTGTAGGGGCGGCATATATGCTGCCCTTGTGATGACATCTGTGACCCCGATAGAGGGCGGGATATTTCCCGCCCCTACAACTGAGCCCTATTTGCCCTGCACTGGCGGTCGGTTCCACCTCTGCGTTGGAATTGTCGATCCGGATCAGGCGTCGCGTAGGATCTGTAGCGCCTTGTCGCGGTTTGCGAGGGATTCCGCTTTGCCCTGAAAGATCGCGCCGCGTCCGCCGCCGCGGCCTCCAAGAGCCGCGGCAATCTTCGGACCGGCCTCTTCGAGGAGCAGACCCGAGGACTCACCTGCGACCACGAGGAATATCGCGCCGTCTTCGCTTGCCGAGGTCAGCAGGGCACGTCGATCCGGCGCCGCTTCCGCGATGGAGCGACCGACCCGCTGCAAAAACGCCATGTCGCGGTCGTGCCAGTGAGCGTCGAGCAGCGGAGATCCCTCCGCGCACAGGGTTGCTGCGGCGGCATCGGCAAGCTCTTCGGTCAGTCGGCGGACGGCGCGGGCGAGCTCCTTTTCTCGATCCAGCCGCAGCGCGACCACCTCGGACAGCTTTTCGTCTCCGGTATCGAGCAACGACCGCAGATGCAGGTTGCGATCTTCGTGAGCCGCCATCCGTCGCCGGCCGCGGTCGCCGGCAACGAAAAAGACACGGGTGCCGCCGCGCATGGGTTCGGTCCCGAGGAGGCACAGCAAACCTATTTCCGCTGTGGATCGGCAGTGGGTTCCGCCGCAGGTATTGAGGTCGAGACCTTCGATGTCGACCAGCCGAACCGCTCCCTCGAAACCCTCGGGTAGGAGACGCGAACGCACGCCGAGGCGCTCGAAATCGCGGACTTCGGCGCTTCGGTAGGTCACCGGGCGGGCGGCGTTGATCTCTTTCGCAACAGCCTCCTCCAACCGGTCGAGATCGTTGCGATCGAGAGTTGGCACGTCGAGCTCGACGTCGCTCCATTCCGCCCCGAGGTGAAAGGCGGTGGTTCGCCAGTCAAAGTCCCGCAGGGCGACGGCGGTCAGCACGTGCTGGCCGGTGTGCTGCTGCATGTGGTCCCATCGGCGGGTCCAGTCGAGCTCCAGCCGAACCGGCCCTTCGGCCACCGGGTGCGACAGGAAATGATGAATTTCCTCGCCGCGTTTTTGAACATCGAGAACCTCGGCCTCGCCGATTCGCCCGTGGTCCGCGGGCTGGCCGCCGCCTTCCGGATAGAAGAGAGTGTCGGCGAGGACCACAAACGGGGATCCGTCCTCCTCGCCGGTTGCCACGACTTCAGTGGCAAGCTCGGTCAGGCGGCAATCGCGGTGATAGGCGGTTTCGCTCACGGATTCTCCTTCTGTTCGGTCACAGCCCGTGGCCCGAGAGCATAACCGCTGCGACGGGGGTCGCCGACTCCGGAATACACTCCCGTTGCCGGGTCAAAGAGGATCGCGTTGACGCCACCAAAAAACGCCAGATCTTCTCGGGGCACAGGTGGAAAGTCGAGTCGAAACATGTGGTCGAATCCGAAACTCTGCAACTTGTCGGCGTCTCTTTTCGTGATCGGATACGTGATTTCGATACAAATCCGCGCCGGATCATGAGCGCTGTTCCACAGCACCCGCGGCGCAATCACGGCATCCCGGATACCCATGTCTCGATCGATCACCTTGCTGATGACCTCCACTACCGACGGTGGGATGCGGTCGGAACCCGCGCTTCCCAAAACCATCACCTGGCCATCACGGCGGACGACTGTCGGCGCCATGGTCGTGGCATAGCGTGCACGGGGCCACAAGAAGTAGGGGCTATCCGGATTCTCGAAATCGAAGAACTCGAGGCAGCTGTTGTACGGAAAGCCCAGGCCCGGGGTTGCAACTTTGGCGCCATACTGACGGCACAGGGTCTGACTCAACGCCACCGCGGTGCCGTTTCGGTCGATGACCGACATGTGAGTCGTGTGCTCGCCCATTCTTGGTTTCGGGCCGGGGATTCCGAGGACTTCTTCGGGGATTGCGCGGCCGGGTGTGATCAGCGAAGCCCGCTTGCGGGCGTGTTCTTCAGACAGGTGGTCGAACCCTCCCACCGCCAGTCGAACCGTATTGTGGCCGAAAAGGGAGTGGTCGGAATGCGCGATCCGGAAAGCCTCGATCATCACATGCAGACGACTCACGGAGTCTTCGCTGAGAAAGTCGCGGGAGAAGGTCTGTAGGATGTTGAGCGTCTCGGCAACCTCGCCGCCCCCTCCAGGCCAGGGATAGGAGATGACCTCAGCGTCCCGGTATTTGGTCCGCAACGGCTGAAGTTCCCTGGCCCGCACTCGAGCGAGATCGACTTCCTGAACATAGCCTCCGAGGTCTCGAAGGTCCCGCACCATCGTGCGTGCCAATTCCCCGCGGTAAAACGACGCGGGGCCCTCCTCAGCGAGTCGACGATACGTCGAAGCAAGGTCTGGACGGCACAGAACATCGCCCACCGACCCAGCCTGGTTGCCAGCTTCCAGTACTACGAATCGAAGGTAACGGGATGCACGGATCTCGTCGAGATAGCCCGTGGTCCAGGCGACCGTGTTGGAGCTGAGTCGAAAGCCCTGTTCTGCGATCTCGATAGCCGGCTGTAACACTTCCCCGAGCGTCATGGTGCCGTACCGTTCGAGCGCGTGGTTCAGGGCTGCAAGGGTTGCTGGCACTGCCACCGCTTTGCCTCCCATGTGTTCCCCGGAATCCCGAAGCTGGAGGAGTGTGGCGGCGTCGGCGGCGAGGGGCACAATCGCCGACCCGTCGATCGCGATCGCGCGGCCATTCGGTTGCGAGATCAGGATATATGTCATCCCGCCAAGCCCGGATCCGCCTGGATCGGCAACCCCAAGAGCAAACGCGGCGGCGACTGCCGCGTCGACCGCGTTTCCACCCTGTTCGAGGATCTGGACCCCGGCGCGTGTCGCTTCAACCGAGCCGGAGGACACCATGCCGTGATCGGAGTGCGCTTCGGGGGCGTAGAGAGACGCGGGCCGCGAGTGCCTCGAGTCACCGCCGTGATGAGCGCACGCATCGACTAGCACGGCGGCGGCGATCAGGGCAACGCCACCGAGCAGGCGAAAACTGATGGCGTGCCGCAGTTCCGTCACGTTTTTCGTGCGGGGCGATTCAGATCTCATGACGGGGCTATTGTTCCACAGCGGCTAGCGGGCGGAAGAAGTTTGAGCTACGACCCGTGCGCCCTTGGCCGAGCCCCACCGCCGACCGTCGCCGACGCCGACAAAGGTCATGGCCTGGGCATCCCAGCCGACCGCGTTGACTCCGCCGTAGTACACGGCGCACGCCGAGGTTGGCGGGAAATGGAGTCGCTGGACAGGAGTGTGGCCGGCGGCTTCGAGGGAATCGAGATCGGCTTCAGTGATCGGCGGGGTCACTTCGATGTAGGGGGCGAGGGCCTCGCCCCCGCCGAAGAGGACACGGGGGGCGACGACCGCATTCTCGAGCCCCATTCCACGATCGATGAGGTTGCTGACGACATTGGTTATGATCGACGGAATCAGGTCGCTGCCGGGTGAGCCCAGGGCGACGATCAGGGAACCGTCCTCGCCAAGCACGATCGTCGGCGCCATGTCATTGGCGCATGGAATGAGCGGCTGCAAATACCCGGCACACTGTGGCTTGTCGTAGTTGAAACCCTCGAGAAGGCTGTTATAGGGGAAGCCCAGACCTGGTGTCATGACCTTGCCACCCCACGAGCGGCCGAGGGTCTGGGTGAGCGAAACGACGTTGCCCGATCGGTCGGCGACCGAGACCTGGGTGGTGCTCTCGCCTCTCGGTGCGCATTCTGGGTCGATATATCCGTAGAGATCGGAATCGGCAATCACCTCGCTCGGGATGATCAGATTGGCGCGCCTCCGGGCGTGCTCCTTGCTAAGCGCAGGAGAGAGCTCTTTTCGCAGCGAATCAACGAGCCCCGGTGCCAGACCGCGGTCGGCGAGAGCGATGCGAAAGGTCTCGATGAGGGCATGATGCCTCGCGACCGTGTCCTCGGCCAGGAAGTCGCTGGGGAAGGTCTCGAGAATATTCAGGGACTCGATGATCGAAGCTCCCCCTCCCGGTGGGGGAACGGAGAAAATATGCGCTCCGCGATAGGAGGTGTGGACGGGGTAGGTCTCTTTGATGCGCAGCATCACAAGGTCGGATTTCCGAATGAAGCCACCGTTTCGAATCATGTCGGCTTCAATGAGATCGGCGATGATTCCCCGATAGAAGGAGGACACGCCGTAGTGGGCGATATGCCGCAGGGTCCTCACCAGTTCCGGTCGACATACGACGTCGCCCGGTTGGCCGAGGGTTGTTCCATTCGTGAGGGCTGTCAACCGAAGGTGGTGGGACGCCAGGATCTCTGAGAAGTAGTGGTTGGTCCAGACAATCTGAACGGGATTGACCAGGTATCCCCGCTCCGCAACCTCGATGGACGGCGCGAGGAGTTCGGCCATCTCCATCGTGCCGTATCGCGAACGCGCTCGGTCGAGGACCGCCAGAGTTGTGGGCACTGCCGCCAGCTCATGGCCGACACGCCAGTCGCCTTTCTTGAAATGCTGAAGTTGGGCCGGGTTGACCTCGCGTGGCGTTGGCGAGGCGCCGTCGAAAACGATAGTGCGGCCGTCGGCCAGGTGGATGACCATTGTGGTCATGCCTCCAAGTCCCGACGCGTCCGGGTCGGAGACCCCCAGCGTCAGGGCCGCGGCGACCGCGGCGTCGACGGCATTGCCGCCCATTTCGAGGATTTCGACGCCGGCGTCGGTGGCCTCGGGTGATCCGGAGGCGACCATGCCAAAGTCCGACTGTGCTCGAGTTGCAGCGGGCTCGGTTGGTAGAGAAGCCTCGTGGCAGGTAATCTCGGCAGAAAGCACGCCGACGACGGCCATTGCCGTCGCTGCGATGACCCACAGCGTCGGATTCAGAAGTCGGCGATGGGCCGCCCTGGTGCTACATTTCGTTTCACTCACGGACCGGCACCACTCTGGGTCCCATCGCCGAACCCCACCGCCGACTGTCACCGACACCGACGAAGGTCATGGAGTCTGCATCCCAACCAACCACATTGACCCCTCCGAAGAGAACGCATCGCCGAGAGACAGGGGGGTAGAGATATCGTTCGATCGACGTGTAACCCATGGCCTCGAGGGTGTCGACATCGGCGTCGGTGATTGGATCGAGGATCTCGACAGAGGGTTTTCTGTCTGGCCCGAATCCTCCATAGAGGACTCTCGGAGCTTCAATCGCTTCCTCGAGCCCCATCTTCCGATCCACCAGGTTGCTGATGACATTGATTATGATCGACGAGATACGGTTGCTGCTCGGTGCCCCGAGGGCGGCCAGGAGTGAGCCGTCAGCGGCGAGGACGATTGTCGGAGCCATATCGTTGGAGCAAGGGACGCTCGGCTGCAAATAGCCGGGGCAATGCGGTTTGTCGAAGTTGAAGCCTTCGAGCAAGCTGTTGAACGGGAAACCGAGATCTGGGGTCACGGCTTCCGCCCCGTAGGATCGTCCCAAGGTCTGGGTCAACGACACGACGTTACCCCACCGATCGGCGATCGAGACCTGGGTGGTGCTTTCACCGGTCCGAACGCACTCCGGGTCCACCGGCGCTCTGAGATCGGAATCGGCAATTACCTTGCCGGGGAGGATCAACTCTGCCCGTCTCCGAGCATGGTCCTTGCTGAGCGCTGGAGAGGAATCTGGCCGCATCTGAAAGGGGCCCTGAGGTGCTAACCCGCGGTCAGCCAGGGCGATGCGAATAGTCTCGATAAGGGCATGATGGCGTTCGACCGTGTCCTCAGCCAGAAAGTCGCTCGGAAAGGTCTCGAGGATATTCAGAGCTTCGATGACCGGAGTGCCTCCCCCAGGTGGCCGAACGGTGAAGACCTCCGTGCCGCGATAGGTAGTGTGCAGGGGATAGGTCTCCCTGACGCGCAACCTGACGAGATCCGACTTTCGGACGAATCCTCCCCCCTTGATCATGTCGGCCTCGATGAGGTCCGCGATGTGACCACGATAGAACGAGGAGACACCGTAGCGGGCTATATGTCGAAGGGTCCGTGCCAGGTCTGGCCGGCAGACGATGTCACCCGGCTGGGCGATCGTGGCGCCGTCCTCCATCGCGATGAAGCGCAGGTATTCGGTCGTCAGGATGTGCTCGTAGTAGACGTTTGTCCAGACGATTTGGATCGGACTGACCCGGTAGCCCCTCTCCGCAACCTCGATGGACGGTGCAAGGAGGGTCGGCATATCCATGGTGCCGAATCGCGAACGAGCGCTGTCGAGGACGGCCAGGGTGGTGGGTACTGCGACCAGCGCATATCCAAAGAGATCCTCCGCCTCTTTGAGCTCTTGAAGCCTGTCCGGGTCCACGCCGAGCGGTGTCGGTGCTGTCCCATCGAGGACGAGCGTGCGGCCGTCGGCGAGATGGATGACCATGTGGGTCATGCCGCCGAGTCCGGAAGCATCGGGATCTGAAACGCCCAGCATCAGCGCTGCGGCGACGGCAGCGTCAATCGCGTTGCCGCCCTTTTCGAGCACCTGTACGGCGGCTTCGGTGGCTTCCGGCGACCCGGTTGCCGCCATGCCGAAATCCGATTGGGCGATCGAGGCGACCGGCGGTATCGGGACGGGCTTTCCGGTACGATCAGCGGCTGTTGCCAGGGGGTGGCTGCTCATGCAGATGGTTGCGGTCAATATGAGCACTGCGGCGAATCGGTTGGCGCGCTCGGTCAGCGAACGGGGGAGACGATTCATACCTGTACGATGAAACGCGAGTTCACTCATGAGCGACGATCACTCTCGGTCCCATTGCCGAACCGTAGCGGCGCGGGTCGCCGACACCGGTGAAAACCCCGGTCTCCGGGTCGTAAGCCACGGCGTTGATTGCACCGAAGTCGCTCATCTTGATCTCTCCTCGAGGCGGATACCGGAGGTCGAAGATATTGGTGAAACCCATCCGCCGGAGGGCCTTGACGTCTTTATTCGTGATCGGATCGACGACTTCGATATAGACCCCGACCGGTTTTTCGCCGTCCCACCACAGAACGCGTGGCGCTGTGACCGCGGCGCGTACACCCATTTTTCGGTCCACCATGTTGCTGATGATTTCCGAAATTACCGGTGGAATCATATTGCTCCCCGGGGTGCCGAGGGCGGCAAAGAACTTGTCGTCCTTGAGGACTACGGTCGGGGACATGAGGGTCATGATGGGTGTGTCAGGACGCAAATAACCCGGGCACCGCGAATTGTCGGCAATGAATTCCGCGAGAGAATTGTTGTAGGGAAAACCGAGCCCCGGAGTTGCTACCTTTGCGCCGAAGGACCGACTGAGCGTCTGTGTCAGCGAGACAACGTTGCCACGGTTGTCGGCCACGGAAACTTGCGTTGTGTTTCCTCCCGACTGGTGGCAATCGGAATCCTGTGGGGACGAGAGCATTTCCTTCGGAACCATCTTTCCGCGGGTGATGAGCTTGGAGCGCCGGTACGCATGTCTTTTGCTCAGCGGGTTCAAGCCGTCGATATTCTGATTGGCGACTGCCATCCAGGCGTCCCTGTTCGCAATTCGAAACGCGTCGAGAAGAACCTGGTGCCGTTCGGCAGAATCCATGGCGAGGAATTCGCTCGGAAAGGTCTCGAGCAGGTTGAGGATGGTCACCACCCCGGCGCCCCCGCCGGGCGGAGGATAGGTGAGGACCCTGTAACCGCGATAGGTCGTCATCAGGGGGCTCACTTCTCGTACAAAGACCGCTCTCAGGTCCGCCTTGCGCAGGAACGAGCCGCCCCGGATCATGTCGGCCTCGATCTCGTCGGCGATGCCGCCGGCGTAGAAGCTCCGGACGCCCTCAGCCGCGATGCGCCGATAGGTGTTGGCGAGGTCGGGCAGACGGCGACGGTCCCCGAGCTCACCGACCGTGTGGCCGTCCTCGAGAATCATAGACCGCAGATAAGGCGATGATTTGATGATGTCGTCGTAGTACTTCTGAGTCTTGATGATCTGGATCCTGCCGAGCGGAAAGCCATCCTCAGCGAGCTCGATGGCCGGCTGCAGCAGGGTCGGCATATCGAAGGTTCCATAGTGGGTTCGGGCGAACTCCAACGTCGCAAGGGTCGTCGGCGCGGCGATCGTCTCGTAGCCAAATGTCTGTCCCCTGGTTTTGAACTCGCGGAACCTCTCGATGTCGACTGCTCTCGGTGTGCGCGAGGCCCCGTCGATAGCAAGGGTGCGGCCGCCTGCCAGGTGCGCAACGATATAGGTGTGTCCACCGATGCCTGAAGATGGAGACTCGACAACGCCGAGCGTGAGCGCCGCGGCAACCGCCGCGTCGATAGCGTTTCCGCCTTTCTCGAGAATTTCGACCGCGACTTTGGTGGCCACGGGTGATCCGGTGGCGACCATCCCGAATTCTGAACGTGCTTCGGGCGTGCAGAGCTCGGGCGGGAGCTTTTTGTCGCGACAAGGGGTGTCAGCTGACAGTAAACCGACGACACACATCGCCATCGTGGCGATGGTCACCTCAACTCGACGTGCACCGGATGGACGCAATTGGCGATCCAGGGCCTTTCTGCAGGTCACAACAGGGCCGCGCCTTGGTGGCTGCTGGTCTCCGGTGGGACCGGACACTCGGTTTGATCATTGTACGACAGCCGCAATTCGGGGTTTGGTGAGGCCGGCCCTTGACAAAATGTTCTCCAGAATGTATTAATACACTATGACATTAATAAACTAGAACACTGGAGTAAAGGGTGACCATCGAACTCAAACTCGACGTCAAAAGCGGGGTTCCCTTCTACCGCCAGGTCATCGACCAGGTAAAGGCCGCCATTGCCACCGAAAGTCTCTCGCCGGGCGACCGTTTGCCGACCGTGAGACAGCTCGCAGTCGACTTGTCCATCAATCCCAACACGGTTAGCCGCGCCTATACCGAGCTCGAACTCACCGGCCTCGTGGAAACCCAGATGGGGTCGGGGACTTATGTCGGCAACAGGCCCGTCGAGCGTGACGATGTGGAGCGGAGACGCTTACTCGACCAACTCTGTCAGGAGTTCCTGTCGCGGGCATCGACCCACGGCTTCACTCTCGATGACGTACTTCAGAACCTCGAGCAGCGCGGAAAGCGCTGAGAAAAGGAGATCACAATGAACAAGATCAGCCAGATGAAGATGGACGCGCTCGAGAGGTTCGCCACCTCGTTCCGAGCGGACTTCCGGTTCGCACCGATCAATATCATGATGCTCATCGGCATTTGCCTGCTGGGTTTGGTGGTTCACCTGGCGGTGTATCCATTCCACCTCGAGGTGGTGATCACGATGATCGGCATTGCTGTCGGTCTGGCGATGACGTTTCGGCTCTTCCAGGTTTGGGAGTCGGTGGTCGTGTTCACCACCGGTGCCGCGCTCCTGGCCTACCTCAGACACCGACCCGAAGCCTGGATCCTGGTCATGGTGGTCGTCGTAGCCGGTCTCCTCAGCCCGTGCATCCAGATGGCCTACCAGTGGGAGAAGGCCGTCGTCCTGCGTTTCGGCAGATTCCGGGGCCTCAAGGGATCGGGTCTCTTCACCGTCTTTCCGGTCATTGACAAGGTCGCCAACTACGTCGACCAGCGGATTCGGGTCACCGATTTCAAGGCCGAGACCACCCTCACCAAGGACACGGTACCGGTCAACGTCGATGCCATCGCCTTCTGGATGGTGTGGGACGCTGAAAAAGCCGTGCTCGAGGTGGAAGATTTCCATACCGCGGTCAGTCTGTCCGCGCAGACGGGCCTCCGCGACTCCATCGGCCGCCACGAACTCGGCGACATGCTCTCCCACCGCGACCGGCTGGGCAAGGAAATCCGGGAAGTGCTCGACGCCAAGACCAGCGCCTGGGGCATCACTGTTCAGTCGGTGGAGATCCGCGACATCATCATCCCCAAGGAGCTCGAGGATGCCATGAGCCGGCAGGCGCAGGCCCAACGCGAGCGCCAGTCGCGGATCATTCTCTCCAAGGCAGAGGAAGAGATCGCCGAGAGCTTCGCGAGTGCTTCAAAACACTACAAGCACAACCAGGCGGCCCTCCACCTGCGGGCCATGAACATGGTCTTCGAAGGCCTCAAGCAAAAGGGGTCGATGATTATCGTGCCTTCGACCGCAGTGGAGACCATGGGCCTCGGCGCGATGGGCGGACTGACAGCCTTCGACCACATCATCGAGTCCGGACAGGAACCGGCCGAGGATGTGGATGCGCCCAAAATCCCCGGCGCGAAGAAACCATGAGAGGTGCGAGATGTTCGACGACACGAATACCCGACGCGCGACCTTGATCGCCGGGTTGATCCTGCTTATCGTACTGGCCGCCGTCGCCGTAATGTCGGCCGGACTGGAAACGGATGAGATCAATGGAAGTGCGTCCGCCGGTCAGGCAACCAGGCAGCGTGTCAGCCCCACGATCGTGGGACAGATCGCGGCATCCGCACAGGGTGCTGCCGGGGAAAGCTTCCTGAATTCGCTGGCGCCGATCGGCGAGAGCATTTCCGGATCGTTTCCTGACAATGCGCTCGTCGCCTATGACATCGGAATTACTCCGAGGGCAGCCATCGAGCTCGTGGAGACGCTGCTCGAGTCCGCGTTCCCGGATCTTCATGTGTGGTTGGATGATGTTCTCGATGAGTTTCAAATGGCCACGGGTCTCGATCCCGAAATCGATTTTCTGCCCTATCTCGACCATGGCCTGGCGGTCGGGCTGCTCCCATCTGAGAGCGACGTCGACGGATGGCCGTTCCCGCGCAAAGTCGTGATCATGCGAGTTCTCGACGATGTGGCCGTTTCTCGGTTCCTCGAGGCCTGGATCTCCTGGGAGGCGGGAGCGATAGCCCCCAAGACTCAGGGCGTTCTGGGCGCTTCGGTGGTTTCGGAGGAGGTTGCCGGATCTGATCTGGTTGGGCTGCAATTGAATGGATTGTTACCGGCAGGACTTCCATTGCCGTCGCCGTCGTACGCGGTTGCGGGAGATTACCTGATCGTGTCTTCCGTCAGGTCTGCGGTGGCCGAAACCCTGGGACGTCTCGAGAATGGGATCTCTCCAGCGTCTCAAACGATCGGAGGAGAGCCCGTGGTGGAGGTGGTGCGGCTGAACTTCCCAGCGTGGCCCAACGCCTGGCGACGGGCTGAACCCTATGTAGGATCCGTGGTCGACCGGTTGGGCGGAGATTCACCGACTGTCATTCGTTTTTGCAGGACCATGGTCGAGTACCTGGGAGAGTTCGAGCCTGGCTACGGAACGACGATCCTGACGTCGGATGGCGGACTCGTCTTCCGCTTCGAGATCGCTCCGCGCCGGCCGGATCCGGCCCCAACCGGACTGTGATGTTCTTTTTTCCTGTATCGCACGTATCAATCGAGGTCGGCAAGGACGCCGCCTTCGCCCAGCGGTTCGTTCCGGTCGACCTGACGCTTCGGCAGCGCACGCAGGAAGGCGGCGCCGACATCCTCGAGCGTCGTGTACCACACAGGCAGGGCGAGCAGGGTGAAGAAGGTCGATGTGGCGAGGCCGCCGATGACCACTACCGCGATGGAGTCGATGTAGGTGCCGGCGACGGTGGCTCGAGCCACGACCAGTGGGATGAGGCCGAAGATCGTGGTGATGGCGGTCATGACCACAGGGCGCAGCCGATCGCCGCAGCCCTCGATCAGCGCCTGACGCCGTTCGACACCGGAAACCCGCAGTGAGTTGACGTGGTCGACCAGCACGATGCCGTTGTTGACCACGATGCCGATGAGAATGATGATCCCCATGAAACCGACAGGATTGAGGTCAAATCCACCTAACCAAAGGCTCCAGAAAGCGCCGAAAAACGCCAGCATCAGGGTGATGAGGATGGCGAAGGGCTGGGTGAAAGACTCGAAGAGAGCGGCCATCAGCAGGATCACCGCCACTAACGACAGCAGCACCCCGCGAAACATGGTCCCCAACGCCTCGTCGCGGTCGTGTCCCCATTGTCCAAAGTCCCACGAGTAGCCTTCGGGGACCGTGAACCCGAGCATACGCTCCTGGACCAGCTCCTTCGCTTCGTCCGTCGTCACCGCGTCCTTGTCGAACTGGGCCGTCACCCACTGGGTCGTCTGGCGATCCTCACGCCGAATTCTCTCTGGCGTTCGGGCTATGGTGACCTCGGCTACCGAGCTCAGAGGAACGTATCCGCCGGAGCGGTTCGGGACGGGCAGATCGGCGAGAGCGTCGATCCCGGGCTGTGCCTCCTCGGGAAGACCGAGGACCATCTCGACCTCGCCATCGGGGCCCTGGAAACGCCGCAGGCGCCGTCCGCGGAAGGCAAAACCAACGGCCTCGGCGACGCTGCTCGGGCTGACCTCGAGGCTGTGGGCTGCCTCGGCATCGACCATCAGCCGCAGCTCCTTGGTACCACGCATGGTCGGGCCCCAGACCTCTTCGAGATGATCGAGGCCGCGCATCCGATCTTCCACCCGGAGAGCGAGCTCCTCGATGAACTCTGGGTCCTCACCGTGCAGGGCGATCGAAACCATGCGCCGGTCCTGGCCACCTTTGTGGCGCCAATTGTCGCGGTCGCCGATTTCGACCTTGACGCCCGCGATCTGCGGCAGTCCTTCGCGGAGCTGGGAACGAAGACGGGCGACCGCGTCGGGGTTCGCCTCGTCGGTGGGCAGGTAGACGATCGTCATGCACCTTCCGTGCTCGGAGTACCAGGAGTAGACGCTCTCGAAGCCCAGTTCTTCTTTGCGGCTGAAGACCCACTCCTCGATCTGGTCGACGTAGCCTTCGAGAACCTCTTTGGAGGAGTCGTCGTGGACCCGCATGATGATCTCGACCTGACGGCTCTGTTCGGCCGTATCTCCCGATTTTTCGATCTTCCACAGCGGCCAGGCGGCCGATCCCGCGACCAGGAAGAGACAGACAAGAGTGACCAGGCGGTGGTCGAGGGTCCAGTCGAGAAGCCGGCGGTAGGCCGGAACCACCTTGCGAACGACGATGCCGGGCTTGGGCTCCTCGGCGGGCGCGAACCGCGCTGCGGCCAGCGGGATGAAGGTCAGGGAGATCAGGAGCGAGCAGGCGACCGCCAGACAGATGGTGAGCGCCACCGCGCCCATGATGATGACCATCTCGTCGCGCTCGGAGACGAAGAGCCAGGACCAGACGATGATCGAGGTTGCGGTGGAGGCGATCACCGCCAGCGCCACCTGTTGGACGCCGAGCCGCGCCGCTTCCGATGCCGGCTTGCCCATGCTCTGGTAACGGTGGATGTTTTCGATCACCACCACCGCGTTGTCCACCAACATGCCGACGCCGAGCATCAAACCGAGCAGGGTGAGGATGTTGAATTGCGATCCGAGGGCGTACATCGCCCCGCAGGTGACGAGCAGCGAGAACGGGATGGCGGTGGCGACGATCAGGGTGGTGCGGAAACGGCGCAGGAAGAAGTGAAGGACGGCGATGGCGAGGATGCCGCCGTAGATGCCGGCGTTGCGGAGACCCGAGAGAGAGTTGCGGATCGCCTCAGCCTGATTCTCCCAGATCAAGAGGGTGATGCCCTCGAGCTGCGGGTCGGCTTTGATCTCCTCGATCCGTTTCAGTACCTGGTCGACGACCTCGATGGTGTTAGCGGAGGGCTCTTTGTAGATATCGATACCGACCGCAAACGATCGATCCAGGTGGCGCCCGTATTCGAGACGCGGCTCGCGCAACTCGACCACCGCGACGTCGGCGACGCGTAGGCCGTCGTGACCTACCCACAGTGCCGCGATCTCGTCGGCAGATTGGAAGCGGGTCAGGGTGCGCACCTCGTAGCGGACCACATCGCCGCGAATCACGCCGGCATCCACATCCTGGTTTGCGGCGTTGACCGTTCTGAGGACCTCGCCGGCATCTATCCCGTGGCGCCTGAGGGCGTCGAGGTCGAGATCGATGCGGACCTGTTGTTGCTCGACCCCGTAGAGATCGATCCTCGCTACTCCCTTGATGCGCTCGAGTGGGCGGCCGATACGGCGGTCGAGGAGCTCCCAGGACTCCGACAAATCGCTTTCAGCAGAAATGCGTCCTGCCAGCACCTGAGAGCTGCCCCCGTCGGTTTCGCCGCGAATCGAGATGTGGCCGATGGTTTCTGGCAGCTCGGGGCGGGCCCGCTCGACCGCCTCCCGCACCTCCATCTTTTTGATGTCGATGTCCACGTTCCAGTCGAAGCGAACGCCGATGTTCGCAGAACCGGATTCGGCGCGGGCGTTGATTCCCTTGACGTCGGGGATGGTGGCGATCTCGTCCTCGATGGGTTCGATGACCTCACGCAGGCTCTCCAACGGATGGCTGCCGGGGAATGGGACGTTGATATCGATGTACGGCTCATTGATCACCGGCATGAAGTCGAGCGGCATCAAGAACACGGCGACCGTGCCGAGAACGGTCAAGCTCAGGAGGAGCATCAACGTCGCAACCGGACGGTCGAGTGGGATGTCGGTGAGTCGCATCAGCACGCCACTTTTCTTGGATACTCGATACTCGATACTCGATACTCGTGTGCGCTCGGAATCACCACACTGGGTGGGCGCGGGATCGAGCATCGAGGATCGAGCATCGAGAATCGGACACGGTAGGACACGTTTGATGTAATCATGCCGCCTCCGATCCCGGAACCGCGCCCGCGTCCTCTTCAACGCGAACCCTCACTGGCGCGGCTCCGAGGATCCTGTAAATGCACGGGATCACGATCAGCGTCAGGATGGTCGCAACCGTCAGCCCGCCGATCACGGTGATGGCCAGTGGTGCGCGAAGCTCGTCGCCGGCACCCAGCCCGAGAGCCATCGGAAACAGCGCGAGCACGGTGGTTGCGGTGGTCATGAGGATCGGCCGGAGTCGTTCCCCGCCGGCGCCGACCAGCGCCTGGTCGATATCCTGGCCTTCGCGCCGCCGCCGGTTGACGGCGTCCACCAACACGATGGCATTGTTGACGACGATGCCGGCGAGCATGATGGCTCCGATGAGCACCAGCACGCTGACGGAGTTCGAGGTCAGGACGAGCGCGGCGACCACGCCCACCACTCCCAGCGGCACCGCCATCAGAATCACAAGTGGATGAATCAACGACTCGAACTGTGATGCCATCACCACGTAGACCAGGAAGGTCGCCAGCGCCATCGCCAGCCACAGGGAGTTGAAGCTAACGGCGAGCTCCTCGTTCTGACCGGAGAGCTCGGTTCGTGCACCTGCAGGCAGCGCCAGTTTTGACACCGCCGTGTTGACCGCACTCAGTGCGCCACCGAGGTCGCGGGTCGTGGGCAGGGCGGTGACCTCGGCCACCCGCGCCCCCGAGTAGCGGTAGATCGCCGCGGGGCCGCGACCCGTCACCACCTTTGCGACCGCCGACACCGGCACCGTCGTACCTCCGGGCAGAATGATGCGCAAGGCCTGGACGCCCGAGGCCAGTGAACGGAATCGTTCGCCGGCGCGGAGCCTGATGTCGATCCGCTCCTCGCCTTCGCGGAACTCGCCGACGACATCGCCGCGGATCTTGGTGCGCAAAGCAGCGCCCACATCCTCGGCCGAAACACCGAGGGCTGCGGCTCGTTCGCGGTCGAGCTCGACCAGGATCTCCGGGCTCCCCGGTTCCGAGGTGGTGGCCACATCGCGGACCTCGGGCAGCTCTTCGAGGGTTTTGCGGACCGCTTCAGAAGCCTGGTCGAGCTCGACGAGGTTGTCCGAGAAAATCTGCACGGCGATCGGGGGCCGAACCGAGAGCACGGCCGGCCTTACGAGCTCTGATTCCGCGCGAGGGAAGCGGGTGAGGACCTCTCGGACTCGGATGACCGCGGCCGCTTCATCGTCGGCGTCGGCCTCGGCATCCATCCGAAAATTAATCTGGGCCAGGTTCTCGCCCAGGGTGAGGCGTCCGGAAGCGGTCGACGGAAGACTTCCGACCATCGAGAAGATGGAGGCGAAGGCGGAATCCTCCACCAGCATGGCCTCGATCCGGTCGACCATTTCGGCGGTTGCGTCGAGGGTAGAGCCCTCCGGCAGCCGCAACTGAAAGGCAAACTCGCCCTGGGCGAGGTCGGGCACCAGGTCGGTGCCGAGACTCGGAATGACCATCACCGATGCCGCAAAGACCGCGATGGCGGCGGCCAACACCATCCACCGTCGCCGGAGCGTATTTGTCAGCGCTCCCGGATAGGCGCGGCCGACCCCGTCGAGGGCCCTGCCCAGAGGTGCGGCCACGATTTTGAAAATCCGACTGAAGGTCCACCACGCTGCACCGACCGCCAGCATCGCCAGCAGGAGCAGAAGAC
>Ga0255054_10001010_pt1 | contig 16443 bp, 15 predicted proteins | sample JV7_2_23_MG_FD_188634 | JGI IMG/M metagenome (GOLD analysis project Ga0255054, IMG submission 188634) | Seawater microbial communities from Jervis Inlet, British Columbia, Canada - JV7_2_23 | ecosystem: Environmental > Aquatic > Marine > Inlet | place: Canada: British Columbia | collected...
GGTGTATCGCGACAGAACAGTCGACGAAATCAGGGACATCTTCGTGTCGCGGTTTGTTGACGAGAGTTGGCAGCAGGGCGTGCCGCTGAACAACGACAACTGGCAGATTGCAGGTTGTCCCGTCAATGGCCCCGCGATCGCCGCCCATGGCTCTCACGTCGCCGCCACCTGGTTCTCGGTACCCGACCAGGTGCCCGCTGTGAAGCTGAAGATGTCATCCGACAGCGGCGCGACTTTCGGCGAGGCTGTACCTATTGCGACGGACGGATCATTGGGACGTGTCGATATCGTGATGCTCTCTGACAACTCTGTCGTCGTGAGCTGGTTGCAATCGAGTGGCGGCGGACACGCCAGCTTGATGGTCCGCGTGATCAGTCGCAGCGGAGAGCCAGGCCCTGCGAGGACGATAAGCACCAACTTGCCTGCCCGTTCCGCGCCACAAATGGCCGTGTCGGGTGGCAACCTCGTGTTCGTCTGGACCGAGAAGCAGGACGAATCGACGCGATTTGGGAGTTCACGGGTCGCTGTCGAGTCTGTTGCAAACAAATAGGGCCCCATGAGGGGCCCTACGTTTGTTTGGAGCGGGTGATGAGGATTGAACTCACGACCCTCACGTTGGCAACGTGATGCTCTACCGCTGAGCTACACCCGCTATATCCCTCAGGAGGGCCGAGATTGTAGCCACAATTGCCCTTCTGTCAAGGCGAAATCCGGGCCCTCAGCCCGTTTCTCCTTCCCCGTTATCGGCCATGATAAACGGCCAGGCGGCCTTCAGGTAGAAAAACATCGACCAGATCGTCATGATCGCTGCCGCCACAAGCAGCACGAATCCGACCTTGTATATCGGGATACCGAGCAAGTCGTTTTGATAGACCATGAAGGCAATACCGAACATTTGCAGCGTCGTCTTGATCTTGCCGGCCATCGATACCTTGATGTGGGCACGTTCCCCGATCGTCGCCATCCACTCCCTGAGCGCCGATATTGTGATCTCACGGCCTATGATAATCATCGCGATGATGTCTTCGAACCAACCCGATTCCGACTGCACGAGCATGACGAGCACAATCGCGACCATCAGCTTGTCGGCGACCGGGTCCAGAAATTCGCCAAATCGCGACGTCTGATCGAATCTCCTCGCTACCCATCCGTCGATGAAATCGGTAACGGCAGCAATGCCGAACAAGATTGCCGCTATCGGACGCGCATTTGGAATCGGGCTGTAAAAGCAGATGACCACAGCCGGTATTGCCGCGATACGAAACAGGGTCAACAGAATGGCCAGGTTTATTTTCACGTCTTGAGGCGCTCTTTATAGTTGGCCGTCGATATGCAGGTCATTGTATATGGTTTCGGCCAAAGTTCGACTGATGCCGCGTACTTTGACCAGATCGTCGACTCCGGCCGCGATTACGCCCTGCAAGCCACCGAACTGGCGCAATAGCTCGCGGCGCTTCTTCGGACCGAGCCCGGGAATCTGCTCCAGGCGCGAGGTATTGCGTGCTTTCGCGCGCCGTTGCCGATGACCCATGATGGCGAAGCGATGCGCCTCATCCCTGATTTGCTGCACCAGCAGGAGGGCTGGCGAATCCGCCGGCAATTGCAAGGGCGTCTTGCGTCCGGGGAGGAACAAGCGCTCTGCGCCGGGCTTGCGCGCCCTGCCCTTGGCGACTGCAACCACCTTCAACCAGTCGAGCTCGAGTTCGTCGAGGACGGTCATCGCCTCGGACAACTGCCCTTTGCCACCGTCGACGAACAATACATCCGGCATCGGCACCTCGCCCTTTTTGACTCGGGCATAACGACGTTTCAGTGCTTCCGCCATCGCCGAGTAATCGTCACCTGCGGCGGCGGGTTTGAGATTGAAGCGCCTGTAATCGCTTTTCATCGGCCCCGCCGTGTTGAATACGACGCAGGATGCAACGGTTGCCTCGCCCGAGGTATGGCTGACGTCGAAACACTCGAGGCGCTCGGGAGGCTCCTCGAGTTCCAGGGCCCCGGCAAGCGCCGTGAACTGGCGCCGAATAGTGGCACTGCTCGCGACCTTGAGATTGAGGCCCTGCTCCGCGTTCGTACGCGCCATGTCCAGCCAGCGTTGCCGATCGCCACGTACCCGGCTCCTTATCGACACCTTGCGGCCGATACGCTCACTCAGCTCGGCCTCGAGCAAGTCACGATCTTCGATCTCGGTGTCGATAATGATCTCCGACGGTGCATCTCGCCCAAGGTAGTACTGCGCTACAAAACTGTTGAGGATCTTGTGCTTGTCGGCCTCCCCTTGCGCGCGGGGGAAGTGATCACGACTGCCGATGACCGCACCATTACGAATAAACAGTACGGTTACACAGTGAATGACACCGTTCGACGCAAAACCGATGACGTCGAGATCCTTGCCCGCACTTCGCGAAACGAGCTGTCGTGCCTCGATTTCCTTGAGCTTCGAAATCTGATCACGAAATCGCGCCGCCTGCTCATACGCCTGCTCCGCAGACGCCGCATCCATGCGTACGACGAAGGTGTCGATGACACTCTGGTTCCTGCCTTCGAGAAACTGGATCGCGGCACCGATGTCCTCGGCATAGTCGCCTTCGCTGATGAGGCCTGTGCACGGCCCCGTGCAACGCCGGATCTGGTATTGCAGGCAGGGCCGCGAGCGATTCCGGAAGAATGTGTCGCGGCAGTTACGAATCATAAACAGCTTCTGCAGTTCATTGAGCGTCTGACGGACGGCGCTCGTACTCGGGTATGGGCCGAAGTAGCGTCCCTTGCCTTTGCGCGGCCCGCGATGAAATCGCAGCCGCGGAAACGGATGATCGGTCGATACGTAAATGTAGGGGTAACTTTTGTCATCGCGAAGGATGACGTTGAACTTCGGCTTGTGCTGCTTTATCAGGTTGTATTCGAGCAGCAGTGCCTCCGCCTCGGTATTCGTCACGGTCACCTCGACGCGGGCAACCAGTTCGATCATCGCTGCCGTCTTGACCGACGACTGCGTGCGATGAAAGTAGCTCGAGACGCGTTTCCTGAGATCGCGCGCCTTGCCGACGTAAATAACCTTGTGCTTGTCGTTCAGCATTCGGTAGACGCCGGGACGATGCGTCAGGGTGCGAAGAAATGACTTCGCGTCGAATGCTGATGTGTCACCCATGCGCTAGTTATCCAGCATCGACCTCGCTTGCGCAAATACTGACTCGAACATCTCCGTCGTGAGCCGCCGCGTGTTGGTGTTGTAACGGCTGCAGTGGTAGGAATCGAGCATGCGCAAGTGGCCGAGATCATGAACGGCGGCATGCGCGAATTTGAAATCAGCCTGACGCAATCCCTGTGCCTTAATGATCGCGCGATGAGCGATGCCACCAAGCGCCAGCACGACGGCCGCCGGCGATAGTGTGTCGAGTTCATCGGCAAGAAATGAGTTACAGGTATTAATCTCGGCGCCAACCGGCTTGTTGTCAGGTGGCAGGCACTTGACCGCGTTGGTGATACGGCAATCCGTCAACGTCAGTTCGTCGTCCGCCGCTTCCGATTCGGCATGTGAGCTGAAGCCGAACTTGTGCAGCGTCTGATACAAGAGGATTCCGGCATGATCGCCTGTGAACGGCCGCCCGGTACGATTTGCACCATGCATTCCCGGCGCAAGCCCGACGATCAGGAACCGCGCTGCACCGTCACCAAATGGCGGCACCGGCCGGCAATAGTAATCCGGGTACTTGTCGTTGACGTCATCAAGAAACCCAGCGAGCCGGGGACACGCGCGGCAGTCCCGATCGAAGATCATGTGTTGTCTCGCTACTTGTGCAGACCGGCGATTCGCATAGCCACTTCCATGGCCTGCTCGTAGTTGAGGCGAGGATCCACGGTGGATTTATAGGCCCTGGCGAGGTCGCCATCGGTGAGGCCGCGCGCACCACCCGTGCACTCCGTGACGTTTTCGCCGGTCAATTCCAGGTGCACACCGCCAAGGTGACTACCCATAGCCTGGTGCACCCGGAACGCCGCTTCGAGTTCCGCGATGATCTTGTTGAAGCGCCGGGTCTTGACACCATCCGCGGTGCTTTCGGTATTACCGTGCATCGGGTCGCACACCCACAGCACGGGTGAGCCGGTTTCGCGAACCGCGGTGATCAGGTCAGGAAGATGTTCCTCGATTTCCTTCGCGCCGAAGCGGTGAATGAACGTCAGGCGCCCGGGCTTGTTGCCGGGATTCAGTACCGCAACCAGTTCCTGGATCCACTCCCGCGTCATCCCTGGACCGACCTTGACGCCGACCGGGTTCGAGATGCCGCGAAAATATTCGACGTGCGCACCGTCGACGGCGGCTGTACGCATGCCAATCCATGGGAAGTGCGTCGCCAGGTTGTACCAACGTTCACGGCGATCGAGGTATCTGGTTTGCGCCTGTTCGTACATCAGGTGCAGGCCCTCGTGCGCCGCGAAGATGTCGGCGCGACGTGTCTTGTGCACGGGCTGGCCGGAGACCGTCTCCAGGAAATCCAATGAGTCCGAGATAGACGCGACGATTGCGTGATATTCGTCGGCCATAGCCGAGTGGCCTACCCAATTGAGGTCCCAGTACTCCGGATGGTGCAGATCCGCGAAACCGCCGTCGATCAGCGAGCGCACGAAATTCAGGGTCAGCGCCGCGCGCTCGTAGCCTCGCAAAATCAGATCCGGGTCAGGAATGCGGTCATCGGCGGTAAATGGGCTGCGATTGACGAGATCCCCACGAAAGCTCGGCAGCGACGTGCCATCACGCGTTTCGGTGTCCGCTGACCGGGGTTTGGCGTATTGCCCCGCCATTCTGCCCACGCGCACGACCGGCTTCTTGAGGCCGAAGAGGATGACCAGGCTCATCTGCAGCAGGATTTTCAGCTTGGCGACAATGTTTTCCGAAGTGCATTCGTCGAAAGTCTCGGCACAGTCGCCGCCTTGCAGGATGAATACCTCTCCGCGCTGCGCCCGTGCGATCTCGTCACCGAGAGCATCGACTTCCCAGGAGGTCACGATCGGCGGCAGACGGCTAAGGTCTGCGACAACCCGGTCCAGGGCTGCCTGGTCGGGATAACTGGGTTGTTGCGCCGCTGGCAGCGCCTGCCAGCTTGCCGGGTGCCAGTCGCTCTTGGGTAAGGGTCTCGTCATGCCTACTCTCTGGTGATTTCGCGGACTATGCCATGCTGCAATGCGGTACTCAAAAGTTTCATCTGGAAAGGTCCGAGCGACATTGGCACAATGCGCGCCATTCTTCTCCGCCCGCTACAGGCGGTTTTGTTCGTCAGGAGCCCCCATGCAACAGATTCTCGTACTCGGCGCCGGCAAGATCGGTGCGCTGATTTCCGGCCTGCTGGCCGAAAGTGGCAGCTATCGCGTGCAACTGGCTGACGCCCGCAAGGGCGCCGCAGCCGAAGTGGCAGACGCCCACGGCCTGGAGTCCATCCTGGCGTTCGATCTCGACGCTAGCGACAAGGACGCGCTCACGAAACACGTGCGGGAACACAAACCGCTCGCCATCGTTTCCGGGCTGCCTTACTTCTGCAACATCGTCGTCGCGGAGGTCGCTCGCGCTGAGAGCCTGCATTACTTCGACCTGACGGAAGACGTCGCCGTCACCGAGGCAGTGCGCAAGATTGCCGAGGGTGCCGACCAGGTGTTCGCTCCGCAATGCGGGCTGGCGCCTGGATTTATCAGCATCGCGGCCAACGAACTCATTCAGCATTTCGACGAGCTAAAGGCTGTAAAACTCAGGGTAGGTGCGCTCCCACAGCACCCCAATAACGTACTCAAATACTCGCTGACCTGGTCGACCGACGGCGTCATTAACGAATACGGCAATCTCTGTAACGCGATCGTCGATGGCGAGGAAGTCGACGTGCTGCCACTCGAAGGTCGCGAGTCGATCGAGATCGACGGCACGAAGTACGAAGCGTTCAACACTTCGGGCGGACTCGGCTCGCTTGGGGAGACCTATGGCGACCGTGTCGTCAGCATGAACTACAAGACGATTCGTTACCCGGGCCATTGCGAGCAGATGCGACTGCTGATGAACGGCCTCAAACTGAACCACGACCGGGATACGCTGAAACGCATTCTCGAAAACTCGGTGCCGCAAACGCTGCAGGATGTCGTCATCATCTACGCGGCGGTTAACGGCATGCAGGACGGCGAGTTCCGTGAGGAAAACTACGTGAACAAGGTTTACCCGCAGGTGGTTGCAGGGAGGTTATGGTCCGCGATCCAGATTACGACGGCCGCGGGTGTCTGTAGCGTCATTGATATCGTGCTGACGGACCCCACTCAGTACAGCGGGTTCGTCGCGCAGGAACAATTCCGGCTCGAGGCAATCCTCGAAAACCGCTTCGGCCGGTACTACGCCCACGGCGGCAGCAATATCGAGTCGGCCGAAATGGTTGCCCGTGGTGAAACCGGACATCAGCGCGTCAGCGCAGGAGAATGAAATGAGCAAGAAAATACTCGATTCACTGGGTCTCGACGCCGTCAACCCGGGCACGTGGCTCGGCAGCGAAAGCAGCGAAGATGACTCTGCGCGCATCGTCGAATCGATCAATCCCGCAAATGGCGAAGTCATCGCCGGCGTGCGCTCGACGTCCGCGGCTGAATACGACCGTCTCGTTGGCGCGGCGCAGGACTCCTTCAACGAATGGCGTACTGTACCCGCTCCAGTGCGTGGCGAAGCCGTACGGCAGATCGGTAATGCGTTGCGCGATTACAAGGACGCCCTCGGCAGTCTCGTGACGCTCGAGATGGGCAAAATCAAGGCCGAAGGCGACGGCGAAGTGCAGGAGATGATCGACATCTGCGACTTTGCCGTCGGCCAGTCGCGCATGCTATACGGAAACACAATGCATTCGGAGCGCCCACAGCACCGCATGTATGAGCAGTGGCATCCGCTCGGTATCGTCGGGACGATCACCGCGTTCAATTTTCCGGTTGCGGTCTGGGCCTGGAATACGACCCTCGCGGCCATCTGCGGCAACATCAATATCTGGAAGCCTTCGTCGAATGCGCCACTGTGTGGCGTCGCGGTACAGAAGATTGTCAACGAGGCCGTTGCGGACCTCGGGCTCCCGACTTTCTGTAACCTGATCGTCGGCGGCAGCCATGAACTCGCCAACCAGTTTGTCGATGATCCGCGCATCAACCTGATTTCCTTCACTGGTTCAACCGCGGTCGGTCGCGGAGTCGGTACCCGGGTCGCCGGGCGCTTTGGCAAGGTCCTGCTGGAACTCGGCGGCAATAACGCCATCATCGTCGACGAGCACGCCAACATGGATCTCGTGATTCCGGCAATCGTGTTCGGTGCCGTCGGCACCGCGGGCCAGCGTTGCACGACGACGCGACGTATCATCGTCCAGGAGTCCCGACTGGAGGAACTCAAGGCGGGGCTTGTTAAGGCCTACGGCCAGGTGCGAATTGGAGATCCTCTGGATCCTGATACGCTAATGGGGCCGCTCATCAACCCGTCGGCCGTCGACGATGTCGAGGCGGCGGTTGCCGCGGTACGGAATGCCGGCGGTGAAGTTCTGTGTGGCGGCGAACGGATCGCAGGACCGGGCAACTTCATGACGCCCGCGATTGCGGTCGCGAACAACGACTGGGATATCGTCCAGGCCGAAACATTCGGGCCAATCCTGTATTTACTCCCCTACAAGACACTCGACGATGCCATCGCGATGCAAAACGGTGTCGTCCAGGGACTGTCGTCGGCAATTTTTACCGACAGCCTGCAAAATGCGGAGTATTTCCTGTCGCACGCGGGTTCCGATTGCGGCATCGCGAACGTAAACATCGGCACATCCGGTGCGGAGATCGGTGGTGCCTTCGGCGGTGAGAAAGAGACCGGTGGGGGCCGCGAATCCGGCTCCGATGCGTGGCGGACCTACATGCGCCGGCAGACGAACACGATCAACTGGGGCAAGGATTTGCCGCTCGCGCAAGGCATCAACTTCGATCTGTAGAAAAAAAGGGCTCTAACGCCTTTTTTCCTACAGTGCCTCGAAGCGGTTTTCGTCGCGGTTCTTGCACACCTGGCCGGCCGCGAACACCTGGCCGCTCATCGCGATATAGACGCCGGGTTCGGCCACCTGCACGGCGGCAATCGCCATGCCGACATTGAAAATCGCGTCCGTGGTGCGGAATCGTGCCGGGGTCAGTGCGCCCGTCAAAACGATCGTCTTGCCCTGGAGATCGACCAGGGCGTCCGCCATCTCGGGCATTGTGTCCGTGCCATGAGTGAGGACATAAAGGCTGGCATCATCCTTTGCGATGTACTCACGCACCGTTGCGCGATCGGCATCGGTCATTTCAATGCTGTCTTTATGCAACAAGGAGACGACATCGTAGTCAAACTGAACGAGACCCTCACCGAGTATGTGCTGGACCTGCGCCTCGCCGACCTCGAACTGGCTCAGCTCGTCGAAATAGATCTTGTCGATCGTGCCGCCGGTCGTGATGAATCGGATGAACATGGGCCCAAGCATGCCACCAAAATGGCCGCATCAACAGTTGCCAGCCTGCTATTATGACGTCATGAAATCGACTATCCGACGCGTAGTTACCGCCCTCCTGTTGGTTCTCATCGCCCACGGCGCCAGCGCCGCCGACAACAAGGTCGTGGTGCTCGAAATCGACGGCGGCATCGGCGTCGCGACGGCCGACTACCTGATCAGCGGTATTCGCCATGCGGAGGAGCAGAACGCCGAACTCATTATTATCGACATGGATACGCCCGGCGGCCTCGTAAAGCCGATGCGCGATATGGTGCAGGAGATACTGAATTCTTCCGTACCCGTCGCGACCTACGTGACGCCCGCAGGTGCGCGTGCGGACAGCGCAGGCACCTATATCCTACTCGCAAGCCACATCGCTGCCATGACGCCGACGACGCACCTGGGCGCCGCGACGCCTGTCTCCCTGAGCGGTGAAGATGTGACGCCGGAAAATGTCGAAGATCCAGCAGACACGACAGAATCGGAAGAAAACGGTGACGAGAGCGCCACCGAAGACGACGAAGAGCCCACTCCTGGCACACAGCCGGGTTCGGCGATGGAACGCAAGGTGCTCAATGACGCCGTTGCCTACATCCGCGGACTCGCGGAGCGCCACGGACGCAACGCTGACTGGGCCGAAGACGCGGTACGCGATGCCGCAACACTGACGGCCAACGAGGCTCTCGAACTCAACGTCATCGAGTTCATTGCCAACGATCACTCGGACCTGCTCGAGCAAATCAACGGCCACGAAGTGGAAGTTAATTCTGAAACTGTCGCCCTTGCGACAGACAAGGTCACGATAGAGAACTTCGAGCCCAACTGGCGCATCAGGATACTCTCCGCGATCGCAAATCCCGAGACCGTGCTATTGCTCGGCATGATCGGGATCTATGGTCTGATTTACGAAGGCTGGAATCCCGGTGCGATTGTGCCGGGCGTGGTTGGCGTTATCTGTCTGTTGCTCGCCGCCTACGCGTTACAGTTGTTGCCCGTCAACTACGCCGGCCTGGCCCTGATTATCGTTGGCATTGCCCTCATGATTGCGGAGGCCTTCGCGCCCAGCTTCGGTGCGCTCGGGCTCGGCGGCATTGCTGCCTTCATATTCGGCGCGATCATGATGTTCGACAGCGACATTCCGGGCTTTGGAATATCAATTACGTTCGTCATGGGCCTGGCGCTGATCGCCGCATTGGCAATCATCTGGCTCATCGGCTACACGCTGAAGCTCCGCAAGCGCGGTGCGGTTTCGGGCCGCGGTTCGATCATCGGCGGCGTCGGCACTGCGATGCATGACTTCACCGGCAACGGCAAGGTCTGGCTCGAGGGCGAGGCCTGGGCCGCACACAGCAACGTCGCGATCGAAAAAGACCAGCATATTGCCGTGGTGGCAATGAACGGACTGGTTCTCGAGATCGAACCGGCTGCCGCGCCCGACCCGGGTGACGCACAGTTACAGAGTTGACAACTTGGATCCACTTACAAAATTTTTCGAGGTATTGCCCATGGGAATCACAACAATTGGCGTCATTGGCGCACTCCTCATTGTCGTGCTCTACAACACGATCAAGATTCTCAAAGAATACGAAAGAGGCGTCGTGTTCTTCCTTGGCCGTTTCCAGAAGGTCAAGGGCCCCGGTTTAATCTTGCTGTTTCCTGGCATACAAAAGATGGTCAAGGTCGACCTGCGTGTCGTCGTTTTGGATGTACCGACGCAGGACGTCATCTCGCGTGACAACGTGTCCGTGAAGGTCAATGCCGTCATCTACTTCCGGATTGTTGATCCTGAGAAGGCGGTCATCCGTGTTGCGAATGTATTCGAGGCGACGAGCCAGTTGTCGCAGACAACGCTGCGATCGGTGCTCGGTCAACATGAACTCGACGACATGCTCGCCGAGCGCGACAAGCTCAATGAAGATATCCAGAATCTGCTCGATAAGCGCACCGATAACTGGGGTATCAAGGTTGCGAATGTCGAGATCAAGCATGTCGACCTTGACGAAAGCATGATTCGCGCAATCGCTCAACAAGCTGAGGCAGAACGTGCGAGACGAGCCAAAATTATCAACGCCGAAGCTGAAAAACAGGCCGCGACCATGCTGGCCGAAGCCGCGAACATGTTGGCGCAGGAGGAACAAGCGTTGCAACTCAGGTATTTGCAAACGCTCAAGGAAATCGCAAACGAAAGATCAAATACGATTGTCTTCCCCATGCCGATCGAGTTCGTCGAGCCCATTATCAATCTCGGCAAAGCGTTTGCGACCAAGAAACCGGAGCAGTAAACGCTGGGCTAGGCTCGACTGCCTTCTGAAATGGGCGGGATACTGACCGTAATCGCGGCCCCGCCCAGCAGCGCCGATCGCGCAATCGTCAGCTTGCCGCCGTAGGAGCGCGCAATATCTTTCACGATGGCGAGTCCGATGCCGTGCCCCGGCGTCGATTCGTCGAGTCGCGTACCGCGCTGCAGTAACACGTCGGCCGCCTCTTCCGGGATGCCTGGGCCGTCGTCTTCCACGGTCAGGACCATGCCGTTTGCCATCGACTGGGGATCGCCTGACGGAGTAATCCTGATCTTCACTCGGCCCGCACACCATTTGCAGGCGTTATCGAGCAAATTGCCGGCAAGCTCCAGGAAATCGCCGGTATCGCCGCGAAACTTCACGCCTGGCGTAATTTCACTCTCGATCGTTGGCCGTTTGTCGTGGTACACCTTGCGGAGACCAGCCACCAGCCGTTCGACCTCTTTTGCGACAGGCACCGGTCCCAGTACAAGATTGTCGGCGGCGGATGCGGCAGGCTTCCGTAATTGATAGCGCACGATCTCGTCCATGCGATCGATTTGCTCATCAAAGCGCCCGCGCAGCTGTCGTTCCGCCGTAATGTCCTTGATCAATGCCCGCATTCCCGCGAGTGGCGTCTTGAGACTGTGCGCCAGGTTATCGAGTGTGTGCCGGTATCGATCCGAGCGAGCTCGCTCGTTGTCGATCAGCAAATTCATGTTGCGCGCAACGCCCGAGAGCTCGGTCGGAAACCTCTCCGAAAGCGAGACACGCCTGCCTTCCTCGATCTCGCCGATTTCCGTTTCGATCTGCCGCAACGGCCGCAAAAGTCCGCGCATCAGAATCGAAATCGACAACAACATGATCAGCGCGATCGCCGCAAACCATCCGACCAGCTGGCGGCGAAACTCCGCGACCTGGGCGTTGAATGCGTCGAGACTCTCCGCCACCTTGAAGACATACGGCTTTAGTTCGCCGTTCGGAAACTCCCACTGCACGGCCATGCTGAGTGTCAGTAGCGGCGTGCCGTCGTCGAGCGACTCGCGCAGAAACTGGTGATTACCCAGCGTCGGGAAGTCGCCGGTCGGTATTTCAAGGCCCAATGCGGAACGTGATCGCCAGACAGGTGTATTCGCGTCGTCGCGCAGCTCTCCGTACAGCCCGGAGCCGATCGTGTTAAATCGGTCTTCGTGCAGGTCGGGTGGAAAGCTCAGCGCGCCTTCGGCGTTCGGGTTCGCGGCCGCGAGCAGCTGCATCAGGTGGCCGTCAAGTATGTCCTGTCGGGCCTGCTCGCCGGCAGTCCGAAACGCGGTGTCGAGCACGACGACCGTCGCACCAAAGAACAGCAGCATCAGCACGCTGACCGAAACCAGCAATCGAGCGCTTAACGAACCCATTCGACCTTGATCGCGCGCCGAGGCGCGCTCCAACTATCCTTCGCTTCGCTCAAGCGCAAACCGATAGCCGCGCCCTCGCAGGGTCTCGATCGGCTTTAGTGAATTTTCGGGATCCAGTTTCTTGCGCAGGCGGCCTATGAAGACCTCGATGACATTACTGTCACGCTCGAAATCCTGGTCGTAGAGGCGATCGGTCAGCTCGGATTTCGAAATCACCTGTCCCGCCTTCAACATCAGGTATTCAATGATCTTGTACTCGAAGCTCGTCAGCTCGATGGCGGCGTCGTCGACTGTTAGCTCCTGCCGCGACATATCGAGCACTACCGGTCCGGCGGACAATACCGACGAGGCCCAACCGCCGCTGCGTCTGAGGAGCGCATTGACCCTGGCACTGACTTCTTCGAAATGAAATGGCTTGACGACGTAGTCGTCGGCGCCCGCGCTGAGACCGTCTACCTTGTCCTGCCAGCGGTCGCGGGCGGTCAGGATGAGTATCGGGTAGGTTTTGCCTTGCTCGCGGGCCTCGCGAATGATGTCGAGCCCCGACACTTCGGGAAGCCCGAGGTCGATGATGGCGAGGTCGATCGGGTATTCGAGAGCGAAATACAGGCCTTCGCGCCCGTCCGCCGCCTGCTCGACCGCGTAACCGCCCTCGGCCAGCTGCTCGGCCAGCGCCTCGCGCAGAGTGTCGTCGTCTTCAATGACCAGCAAACGCATAGGGATGTCCTGCGGCTAGCCTGTCGATCGACCAGGAATCTTGGCGGTTTTTACCGTCCCGTCCTTGGTCACGTAGCGAATATGGTGTGTCTCACGATTGCCGCTGCGCTTGGTCTCCGCACTGATAATACGGTCTACATCACCGCGGCGGCGCACCGACTCGATGGCCTGGTCCAGTGTCATGCCACCGCCCTGGGCAACGCGAAGGTCCGGCTTTTGCGACAGCTGATACTGCTCATGCACCTGCCGCAGCGATTCTTCGAGGTCGAATGCGCTGGCGCTCGCCGGTGTCAGCATTACGGTGGCAAGCACAAGTATGGAAAGGTATTTGGTCACGGCATTTCCGATTAAACGAGGGAGCGCATCCCCACGATCAGCCCGCCGACAGTTTCCTCTGCCGGCAGGCTGATTGCAACGAAGTACATCACAGTGGTGCGACGCCTGAGCCACGTTTATCCGGCCGGACGAATGTCGACCCGCACGCGGATTTCACGACCCGGATCGTAGGGCATGCGCGTCTCATACTTCTGGCCGTGGTAGCGGTATACGACCCGGTAGCCGTCGATGCGCTCTTCACGATGCGACGTCAGCCGCGTCTCGCAGCGCTCAACGGGACGCGAATACTCGGTGGTGCGGTATGCGGCACCGTAACGGCGTTTTGCCGAATCGTTGCCGATCGCCGCGCCAATCAACGAGCCGGCAACTGTCGCCGCGTCGTTGCCGCGGCCGCTACCGAACTGATGACCGATCACGCCACCGACAATCGCGCCGACCAGCGTGCTGGCGCCGCTGCCGGGAACGGGGCGGTCCACGGTGTAATACTCGGTCTCCTGCCAGCACTCACGTACCGGCGTCTTGACCGTGACCATGCGTACGATCGGGTCGGAGCTGATGACGCGCGCATAGTCATACTGGGCGGCCGCCGCCTGCGTGGAAACCACACTCAGCAGTGAAACTGCGGCCAGACCGGTGGTGAGTCGTCTGATTTTCATTGCCTGGATGTTCATGTCTGTAACCTCTTGCCTGCGACCAGCCCTCTTGCCAGCCTGGGACCAAGATTACGGTTACCGCAATGAACGAAGCCTGAACGCAGGCCACCGAAAAACCTTTGAAAACTGAATGGCTTATGAACGCCGTATCGGGCTCAGGACAAGCGCCGTTTGGCCGCGCGCCATTCCTTGTCCAGCGACTCCAGTGTCTCGTCCTTGAATCGGCGCCGCGCGGCGCCCAAAGCCCGCTCCATTTCGCGAAACCGTGCCTCGAACTTGAAGTTTGCCGACGTCAGGGCCTTCTCGGGGTCGACATCGAGATGCCGCGCCAGGTTGACGATCGCGAACAGCAGATCGCCGAATTCCTCCTCGATCCGCGACGCTTCGCGAGCTCCGACGGCGTCCTCGAGCTCATCCAGTTCCTCAAAGATCTTGTCCCGCACACCCCGCCGGTCACGCCAGTCGAAGCCTACCGTTGACGCACGTTTGCCCAGTTTCTGTGCACGTTTCAGGGCCGGCAATGCCTTGGCAATTCCGGCGAGCACGCTATCGTCGTCGTCCGGCGCCCGTTCCTCCGCCTTGATGCGCTCCCAGCTGCCGTCCTGCGCGCCCGCAGCCCGTTCGAGGTCATCGCCGAACACATGCGGATGACGGCGTTGCATCTTGTTATTGATGCCTGCCGCAATATCGTCGAAGTCGAAGTGGCCGTGTTCCTCGGCCATGCGGGCGTAAAACACGACCTGGAACAACAGATCGCCGAGTTCGTCGCGCAGCGCCGGCATGTCGTCGCGGGCGATCGCGTCAGCAACCTCATAGGCCTCTTCGACCGTGTACGGGGCGATCGTCGAGAAATCCTGTTCGAGATCCCACGGACAGCCCGTCAGCGGATCGCGAAGGGCCGCCATTATCTCAAGTAATTTCTCTATTTCTTTCATAATTAATTATTTTAAAAGAAGTTTTCTTAGTTCAACCAACATGTGTGCGGTCGCGCCCCAGATCTGTTGATTCTCATAGTGAAACTCGACAGTCGGGATCGTTTGACCCCGGAATTCGCGCTCCGACGCGCGTTGATTGCGCCTGTCGAGCAAAAACGGCAATGGCACCTCGAAGGCATACTCCACCTCCGTGCGATCCAGATCCAGTGACACGGCCGCGGCGACGAGTCCGATGACCGGCGTTACGGCATATCCGGTCACGGTAGGCATGGGCTGCAGATAGCCGATGACCGTGATCGATTCCGGCGGAATCCCGACCTCCTCGTGTGTCTCGCGCAGGGCCGTATGCACGATGTCGCGGTCCGCGTCCTCCATACGGCCACCAGGAAAGCTGACTTGTCCAGCATGGTGTTTGAGTTCCGCAGAACGCTGTGTCAACAACACCGACAAACCGGCGGGCCGTTCGATCACCGGAATCAACACGCCGGCAGGCTTCAGGGTCGCCAGGAGCTGATCTCGCATGAACGCCGGCCAGCGCTCGCTGCCGGGCGGCATGACCACCTCGGTCGGGTCCTTCGGAGCTTCAGTCGCAGCCAGCCGCTCCCGCAACAGTGCAGCCGTGATTGAGTGACTCTCGGGCAACACAGTACCTAGTGCTTGATGCCGCCTTCGGTCAGGGCTGCCGGATCCAGCAGCCGGTCGAGTTCCTCGTCCGTCAGGTCGGTCATCTCCTTCGCAACTTCCTTCACCGGCCGACCATCTGCATAAGCCTTTTTGGCGACAGCTGCACCGAGCTCGTAGCCAATGACCGGGTTGAGGGCGGTCACGAGAATCGGGTTACGACCCAGGGCGCGATTGATATTATCCTCGTTGACGGTAAATCCGGCGATCGCCTTGTCGGCGAGACATATCGACACATTCGCCAGCAGTTCAACGCTCTGCAGCAGGTTGTAGGTAATGACCGGCAGCATGACGTTGAGCTGGAAATTGCCCGACTGACCGCCCATCGCAATGGTCGCGTCATTACCGATAACTTGTGCGGCAACCATGGTAACGGCCTCCGGAATCACCGGGTTGACCTTGCCGGGCATAATGCTGGAGCCGGGTTGCAATGCCGGCAGCGCGATCTCACCAATACCGGCGAGTGGCCCCGAGTTCATCCAGCGCAGATCGTTCGCGATCTTGGTCAGACTGACGGCCAGCACACGCAATTGCCCGGACATTTCGACCGCGGTGTCCTGGCTGCTCAATGCCTCGAATTTTGACGTCGCCGGGACGAAATCAGGACCGCAGCGCTCGGATAACAGCACGGCGACCTTCTCGCCGAATTTCGGATGCGCATTGATACCCGTGCCGACGGCCGTGCCGCCCTGTGCCAACTCGACCAAACGCGTCATCGATCCACGAATGCGCTCGTTGGCATGGTCGATCTGTGCGCGCCAGCCGTCGAGTTCCTGCCCCATTGTCACCGGCATCGCATCCATCAGATGCGTACGACCTGTTTTCACGACATCGCGAACCTCGTCCGCCTTGGTCTCGAGGACGCCTGACAGGTGGTTGAGCGCCGGCAACAACTGATCGTTTATGGCAATTGCGGCACTAACGTGGACGCAGGTCGGAAT
>Ga0255054_10001011_pt1 | contig 16439 bp, 11 predicted proteins | sample JV7_2_23_MG_FD_188634 | JGI IMG/M metagenome (GOLD analysis project Ga0255054, IMG submission 188634) | Seawater microbial communities from Jervis Inlet, British Columbia, Canada - JV7_2_23 | ecosystem: Environmental > Aquatic > Marine > Inlet | place: Canada: British Columbia | collected...
CGAAAGGGGGGGGAAGATTTCTCTAGGTAGGGAAGGAGATCTTCATTTGAGATGCCCGGCCGGCGGCTGCGGGCTCAGGCGCCGGGCTACCCGGCGCGTACGATCTGGTCGTAGCGCGTCACGCGGTTGCGCCCGTCTTCCTTCGAAGCGTAGAGCGCCTCGTCGGCCTGGTTGAGCAAGTCGGTGAAGCGAGAGGCTCCGAAGGCCAGCGAGGTCAGGCCGAAGCTGGCCGTCACTGGGACCGCCGCGAAGCCCTCCGCCGCTATGCGGCGGCGCAGCCGCGACGCGAGCGCGACGGCTTCCTCCACGTCCGTGTCGGTCAGCAGCATGCAGAATTCCTCGCCGCCGTAACGGCACACCAGCTCTTGAGAAGGCCACTCGGAAACGAGCTCCTCGGCCATCCGGCGGATCACCTCGTCGCCAGTCAAATGGCCGTGATTGTGGTTGACGCGCTTGAAGTGGTCGATATCCACCATCAGACAGCACAGCTTCCTGTCGTTGCGCACGGCCGTTTCGAACTCGAGCTCGGCCCTTCCCATGAAGGCGCGCCGATTGGAGATGCCCGTCAGCGGGTCGCACATCGCCATGGCCTGGAGCTCGTCGTTCCGGAGCCGGATCTCGTCGTTCTGGAGCCGGATCTCGTCGCGTGACTTCTCGATCGTGACGAGGGCCATCTCGAACTCCGCGCGGTTTCTCTCGGGCTCCGTGATGTTGTCGAAGGTCGCGATCGTGCCCCGCGCCTGCCCGGACTCCTCTGCCACCGGAGCCCCGTTGACCATGAAGGTCTCGATGTCGTCGGGTCCGACCTTGATGCTCAAGGGCATTCCCGTATGCGTCTCCGAGTTCTCGAGAGCGAGCTGCCAGGGCAGCTCACGAGCCGGCTCGAGGGATTTCGGAACCAGCCAGCCGAGATCGGATGCCTTGACCCCCATCAGGGTCTCGCGAGGACGGCCGACCTGATCGGCAAAGGTGGAGTTGGCCAGCACGATCCGCTCGCTCCGGTCGAGCAGAACGACCCCCTCCGCTATGATGTCGAGGGTCGCCTGCACGCGCGGTGGGATCACGGTCGTCGGGTCCAGATGCCGGAGCGTGCGCTTCATGTAGATCAGGTACGAGAGGAAGCCGACGATCGCGACCCAGACGAGAACGCGAAAGAGTGTATTCCCCCAGAGGTTCATGAAGAACCCGGATGTCGAGGCTCTCGCGAAGCGCACCTCGATGACTCCCCAGCGCTCATCCTTGCGTATCAGCGGGATGCGGGCATGCGACATGGTCGATCCCTCGTCGGATTCCGGCGCCCAGAGCTGTGCATGATCCGCGGTGGCCACCAGGAGGCGACCGTTCCTGGAACGCAGGCCGATCGAGACCGCGTCCTCGTTGCGTTGCACCGCCCTTTCGAACATCCTCCTGATCGACGAGAAGTCCTGGCGATCCGCCGCGGCAACCGCCTCGAGAGCGAGAGACTCGCAGAGCTGGACCCGGGATTCTGAAAGGATGGAGGACTGACGCGGCAGAACACCGGTCAGATCCAGACCGACCAGGATCGAGCAGGTCAGGACGGCGAGGCCGAAGGCGATTCGAACGTAGATGAGGTTGCCGCGCATGATGGCGCCAACTAATCGATCTGCAGGAAGCGAACCCGGCAGCGCAGACCACTCGGCACGGCGTAGTCCGCGTTCGGGAGTTCGAGCCTCACGCCGAAGGTGCCACTCGTCCCGTCCACCACAGGATCGACGACCGTTACCGATGCCACCCGGACGCCTGCGTTCGGAAGCTCGGGAGTCACCTCTGCCCGCATGCCGGGTAGAACCGACCCGAAATAGGCCGCCGGAAGGATCACCTCTACGCGAAGTGGATCGATCTGGGCGAGGACCACGATGGTCTCTTCCTTCACCACCTCTCCGCGGGACTTCAGGCGATCGACCACCACGCCGGAGATGGGACTGTGGATCGTGTGCTCCTCCAGCCGCTCGATCGCCTCCTGGTACTGGAGTTCCATGAGTTCCTTCTCTTCACGTGCCTCCTGAACCACCGCCTTCGCGACCTCGGCGTCGGTCGAGATCTCGTCCCGCAAGTTGGCCGAGAGTACGTCTTGCTCGAAGAGCTGCTCCGCCCGCTCCTGCTTGCGCCAACCGAGTTCCATCCTGGCCCGGCGCGCCAGGAGGATTCCATCCATCTGGGCCCGCGCGCGCGCCACGGCGACGGTCGCCCGCTCGGGCGACGCCTCGAGCCGCGCCAGCACCTGACCCGCTTCCACGAAGTCGCTTCGCTCTACATCCACGGATGCGACGACGGCGGTGAGAGCACTCCCGACCTCGACGAGCTCGAAGGGCTCGATGATGCAGTCGTAGCTCTCTTCCCGGGCCGGAGCGGACGCCGAGGAGCCCTCCGCTGCGTCGCTCGGCACCAGGTAGCGGGGAAGCTCTCCTCTCTTCCGTGCCGGCTGCGTCAGCCCCGGGGCGATGGGTGCCGCCTCGTCGGGCGGCGCAATGGACGCCACCGGCTGAGGCTCCGCCTGCTCCTCGGGGGGCGCGCGGCTCACCTCGGCGAGGGGTCCAAGGGTGATCCGCAGGCCATCGGGCGCGGGTTCCAGGACCCGGCTCTCGAAGCTTTCTGCGCCGTCCTCCGAATCGAGCACGACCCGCACCATGGCGTCGTGTCTTCCCACCCGAATCTGAGCAACCCGGGTGGAGTCCACCTTCAAGGGCAACGGCCACACGGTGCTCACCATGCCGGGCAGATCGATCACCAGACGATCTGGATCGTCGAGCGTGAAGACTTCGAAGACAGAGATGCTTCCGTTGGCCCGCAGCTCGATCAGGGAACCGTCGCCGACCGTCGACGTCTCGATTGCGAGCAGCTCGGTGGCCGCCGGCGCATCCCACTCCGTCGACTTCTCCACCGGCGCCGGCAGGTCGCCACCGTCGATGGGCGTGGGGGGGAGCGAGGCCAAGTCTTCTCCGACGAAATCGTCACCGATCTGCGGGAGGTGGGCCGGGGAACCGTCGCCGACCGTCGACGTCTCGATTGCGAGCAGCTCGGTGGCCGCCGGCGCATCCCACTCCGTCGACTTCTCCACCGGCGCCGGCAGGTCGCCGCCGTCGATGGGCGTGGGGGGGAGCGAGGCCAGGTCTTCTCCGACGAAATCGTCACCGATCTGCGGGAGGTGGGCCGGCGGCTCCGGTGAGGCTCCGGGTTCGGGAAACGTCTCCTCCTCGAGCCATCGGCGGAGCCCCGCGAGGGGGATCAGCACAGCTCCCTTTACCTTCACGTGGGGCAGGCGGGGGAGCAGATCCCGGAATGTCCTCTCGCTGATCCCGAGTGCCAGGGCGGCTTCGGCGGGCCGCAGCGCGATGCGTGCGTCGAGATCGAGGGGCTCGGGCGCGGCCTGGTGCGAAGAACGCACGTATAGGACTGCGGGAAGAAGTATCGACGCAAGCAGCACCGCACCCAACGCGGTGCGTCCCCATCGAGGTCGCATCAACTCTCGAGTCTTCCTGAACAAGGCGAGTTCAGTGCCTCTTTCTTGATTAATCTTGCGGCCCCGAGTACGCCAGGAGATCCTCGAGGGATTCCTCGAGCTCCATCAAGGCGCGCCGCATACGGCCGTGCTTTCTTTCTTCGGCAAGTTGCGGGAGCCGCATGAGAAAGACCCCCAGCCGGGGAGGCACGACTCCCGCCGTTGCGGCAAGAGCGGTCAGGATACGCTGGACTCCCCGCGGGAAGTAGAGGGCAGCCCCGTCGTCCTCGAGCGAGAGGATCATCTCGTAGCTCCCCGGGTCGCCCTGACGCCCGCAGCGGCCGGCGAGCTGACGATCGATCCGGCGGGCCTCGGCGCGCTCGCTCGCGATCACATGGAGACCGCCGCCCCCGGCCACACCCGACCCCAGCCGGATGTCCGTCCCGCGACCCGCCATGTTCGTCGCCACCGTGATGCGTCCGGTCTGGCCCGCCTGGGCGACGATCCGGGCCTCCTCTGCATCCTGGCGGGCGTTCAGCACCTGGTGGGGCAATCCCTCCTCGGTCAGGTGACGGCTCACCTGCTCGGAGGCTTCGACGGAGCCGGTTCCCACCAGGACGGGGCGCCCCTCGAGACGGGCGCGGCGGATGCTCTCGATCACCGCCTGCCACTTGCGCGCTCGGGTGGTGTAGATGCGGGGCGGGCGGGTCTGGCGAATGCACGGACGTCGGGTGGGAATCGCTACGGTGTTGAGCTGGTAGACGGACCAGAGCTCGGACGCGACCTCGCGCGCGGTTCCGGTCATGCCCGCCAGCCGCAGGTAGCGGCGGAAGAACTGCTGATAGCTGATCCTTGCCAGCGTCTCGTTCTCGGGCGTCACCGCGCAGCCTTCCTTGAGCTCGATCAGTTGATGCAGGCCCCGTTCCCAGGAGCGATCGGCCGAGACCCTGCCGGTCAGCTGGCCGATGATCTTCACCCCGTCGTCGCGCACCAGATAGTGATGATCGCGATCGAAGAGATGAAGGGCGCTGAGCGCGCGCTGCACCCACTCTTCGCGGCGGCGCGGTCCACTCCAGATCCCCCCGAGCGGCCGCGCGAGCGCGGCGAGGCGCTCTCGGCCGCCGCGGGTCAGATCGACATGCATCGCAGGGCGATCGATGTCGAAATCGACCCCCTCCTCGAGGCCGCGGGCGAGGCGCAGGGCGCGCTTGTAGACCCGCTCTTGCTGGTTCGAGGTGCTCTCGCGGGCCAGCAGCAGCGGGGTCCTGGCTTCGTCGATCAGAACGCTGTCGGCCTCGTCGACGATGGCGAAGCAAAGACCGCGAAGCAGCAGCTGCTCGGAGCGCGGCTGCTCGCGGTGCAGGCGGTCGAGCTGGAACGCGAGATTCCGCGGGCCCTGGGACGCGACGCGGTCCTTCAGGTAGTCGAAGGCGACCTGATTGCTCGTGGCGTAGGCGATGTCGCAGGCATACGCGGCTCGCCGCGGATCGGCATCCCTCTCTGCGCTGGTGATGGTTCCCACGGTCAGGCCTAGTGCCCGGTAGATCGGCCCCATGGCCTCGGCGTCTCGCGTCGCCAGGTAGTCGTTGGAGGTGATCACGTGAACGGGAATGCCGGCCAGCGCGGCCGTGGCGGCGGGTAGCGTGGCGGCCAGGGTCTTGCCCTCGCCGGTTTGCATCTCGGCCAGCATCCCCCGCGCCATGATCCAGCCACCCATGAGCTGCGTCTCGAAGTGCGGAGTATCCAGGACGCGACGCGCCATCTCGCGCACCAGGGCGAAGCTCTCCTGCACGAGCGCGTCGCCGAGCCCCTCCCGCGCCAGACGCCGCCGCAACACCGCGGTCGCCTCGGCGAGCTTGGCGCTGCTCGCGCCCGCGATCGCTTCTCCGTGTCGCTCGACCTGCTGCACGACGGAGGCGAGCTGAGTCGACTGCCTGCGACGCGAGATGCTTCCCGTCAGCCGGTGAAGCGCCCGCGCCCAGCCACGCGGGCCTGGATCGCGGCGCTCGGGGTACGCACCCTTGACGACGCCCGGCCGAAGTCTCTCCGCATCCTGCATCGGGCTACACGCTGAGTCGGCTCAGCAGAAGCCGGCGCAGCCCCCGGTAGGCCCGCAATCCAAGCGGCTCGAACCCGTGGTCGAAGCGCACGTACACCGTTTCTCCGATCGCTCCCGGTTCGGAGGCCTCGGTCAGGGCCAGGTCCAGCTCGAACACCGGCACCAGGGTCTGCAGACCTTCCGGGTCGCCGGGGTCGACGGGCCACTCGCCGCCTCCCGCCGTGCCGAGGGCGCGGCTCGGGAGGCGCTCGCTGGCCGCGGGAACCACCCGCTCGATTCGAGCCGGCTGCACGTCCGCGATGCGACGGGCGAGCCGGACCTCGACGGCCTCGGTGCGCTCCCGAACCAGCTCCACGTCGGCTTCGCTCAGGATCACTCTCACCGTGGGCTTGCCCAGACCGATGAGGTAGCCCAGGATCTCTCCCTGTCGAACGTAGCGACCCACGAGATCGTCCACGCGCGGCAGCGCGAGTTCGCCGCTCTCGGGGCTGCGAATGACGACCTCCCGTGCCCGCTCCAAGGCTCTTGCCAGAGAGGCCTCGACCGTGACGATCTCCTCCTCGGTGAGCTGGGCCTGGGCGAGATCGGTGATGCGCTCGTCGTAGTGCCGGGCGCGAAGCGCCCGCAGCTCGGCTTTCAGTACGGCCACCCGGGCTTCCAGAAACGGATCGTGCGCCAGCACCACGGGATCACCGGCCTGTACCTTCGTGTTCGAATCGACCAGAACCCGCGTCACGAAGGCGTCCGTCCCCGCTCGCACCTGGGCGTGCTCCGGCAGCCATACGACGCCCCGCGCGGTGGTGTAGAGAGGGATCGGCAGGAGCAGCAGGGCCCCCGAGAGGCCCAGGATCGCTGCGAGTGAAGTCGCGACGATGCGCAACCGCTTCTCGCCGAAGCGCGGCGAGGAGAGCAGGGTGGAAACCTGGGCCACCGCGGGTGCTACGACCTGCGTCCAAAGCGACAGAAGCGCGATCAGAACCCCGAGGACGAAGAACCTGCCCGCGATGAACAGGGCGATTCCAAAGATGATGAGCACCCTGTACACGAAGGACGCGATGCCGTACACGAAGAGCCAGGGCGCCTCGCCGGGCGCGTGGATCGGGCAACGGACCTTGCTCATTCCGAACACGTGCCGCTGCACCAGATAGCCGAGGTACTCCTTCGAGCGCGCGCCCAGGTTCGGAATCTCGATCCAGTCGGAGAGCACGAAGTAGCCGTCGAAGCGGAGGAGCGGGTTCGCATTGAAGAGCAGCGTCGACGCTCCGCTGATCCAGATGACGTTGTAGGCCACCGATCGAACGATTCCGGGTTCGACGACGAGCCACAAGAGCAGCGCCATCGCGGCCAGCAACACCTCGACGAGGATGCCCGCTGCCGCCACGACCATGCGCTTGCGCTTGTCCCGAAACACGTTGGCCGCGGACGAGTCCACGCAGGGGACGGGCATGAGAACCAGGAACATGATGCCCATTTCGTGGACCTCGGCTCCCCAGACCTTGGCCGCGAAGCCGTGGCCGAGCTCGTGGAGGGCCTTGACACAGGGGTAGGCGATCCACAGCAGAAGCATGTTCTGCCCGCTCAGCAGGCGGGACCCCGCGTCCTGCGTGAGTTCCGTCCAGTGGGATGCCCCGAGCACCAGAGCCGCCCCTACCACGACACACCAGGCCAGCGCCCCATACACGGAGAACAGCGGGCGCACCAACCCCACCCAGCGGCTCAGAAAGGCGTCGGGGTCGAAGAGTGGAATCTTCAGCGACAGGGGGTGGAGGAAACGCCAGCGCTTCTCCTTGGCCTGGCGGCGTTCGGCGCGCCGGAACGTCTCGGCGGTGTCGGGCGGAACGTCGCAGGAGAGCGAGTCGGCGAAATACAGCATGCCGAACAGACGGATGGTCTCGTCTTGCGTAGGGCAGTCGTCACCCAGCTGACGGGCGGCCTCCTCCCAGATCTCCTGGGTCGAGCGCTCTCCGTCCATCAGGCCGATGAGAAGATGGGCGGAGGGCGTCAGCAGATGGCAGCGCCCAGTGGATTGGTTCTGGAGGACGTACCAGCGTTGACCCCGGTACTCGTGTCGGTGGAGCCGTGCGTGACTGGCGCGACGCGGCTTGAGCTGGGCCACCCGATACCAGGAAGAGCTGAGCAGCGACTCGCTCATCGCCTTCTCAGGGCAGCCACGACCAGGTCAAGAGCCGCAGCCAGTCCGTCAGGCTGTGGGTCCAGATCCAGAGGTAGCGGCGTCGATCGACCTCGATCTTCGCGACGCCCTCCATGCCGGGGCGCAGCCCGGGCACGGGTTGGTCGAGGTGCGCCTCGACCCGAAAGTAGTTGCGGCCGTCCTCGGCGATCGAGACCGGCGTGATTCGCTCTACGGTGAGCGGGAGGGTCTGTCCGGGCAGCGCGGCGAGGGCGAGCTGCCCCCGCTGTCCGGGAGCCGGCTCGGCGATGTCCCGCTGGTCGACCTCGAGGATGATGCGATAGCCGTCGAGCGGCGCAACCTCGAAGAGCACCTCACCCCGCTCGACCGGCGAGCCCAGGGACTGGCTGAGATCGCCCTTGACGACGATTCCGTCGAAGGGAGCGACCAGGCGCGTTCGCTCGAGCTGGGCTGCCAGAAGCTCGAGCTCGGCAGTGGCCTGATCGATCTTCGCGCTCAAGAAGTTGACCTCGCTGCGGTCGTGCTGGTAGAGGGCCTTGCCCTGCTCCTTTCTGAGCTGGGCCAGCTTGCCCGACCCGTTCCTGCGCTCCAGCAGCAGGTCGCGGTCATCGAGACGGCCCAGAATCTGCCCCTGTTTCAGCAGGTCGCCGGCACGGACGTTCGCCTCGGCGATGTAGCCGTCGATCCCGGCCACGATGGCCCGCTGGACCCGGCCTTCGAGGGTGGCACTGGCGGTGATCCGGTAGTCGCCCTTGGCGAAGCAGACCAGCAGCAGCACTGCCACACAGCCAATCGCGGCGAGCTTGAAGTGCGGGTCGCCGGGGCCGTAGAGGCGGGACATCTGCCGGAGGAGGAACTCCCGCGCCTCCTCGAGCCAGCTCTCGCGAGCTCTGCGCTTGAGGTCGAGGATCGGGCCCAGCAGGGCACCGAAGTCCGTGCAGAGCTCGATCGTCGCGGCATCCAGCCCGCCCCCGGCCGATCGCTCGAAGGTCATCGCGCCGGTCACCCGGCCCCCGCTGCCCAGCGGAACGGTCCACGCCATGCCCGCGCCGTGGTTCCGGCAGAGCGTCTCGTGGTCCATGGCCACCCGCGGCGCGTCGCCGCGAAGCGGCGGGTGGCTGACGGGCGCGTCCTGATCCGCGGCCTCGTCCATGGCGGCTTCGAGATCGCGGACCAGGCCCGAGCGCGCGTCGAACTTCGCGGTGTTGGAGAGCGCCTCGAGCCGCATCCGTCCGCGTTTCGAGGCCCCGATGGCCACCCGCTCGCAGCCCAGGCGCGCAGCCAGCTCCGTGGCCACACCCGCCGGCGAGGCCAGACGGTCCTGCTCGAGGGCGGTCGCCACGACTTCGAGACTCGCCACCAGACGATCCTTCGCACTGGCGTCCCGGACCAACCCTTCCAGCCAGGAGGTCCCCGACCGAAGCTGGTCGACCGCCCGTTTGCAGGCCAGATCCGGCGACTCGTCCGGGTGTTGGAGCCGAATCGCGACCGCGCCCCCGAAGCGACTGCCGACGCCGAAGGGAAGGGCGATGTCGCTCCAGCATGGGGTCGATCCGGCTCGCGGATCGCCCGCGCGTACCACGGCGCAGCCTTCGGCGAGTGCTGCGCGAGCCACACCGACCAGATCAGAGGCCTCGGCCTCGGTCTTCGGCCATCGGGCGATGGGAGAGAGGCGGCCCTGCTCGTGACCGCTCTGCAACACGAGCCCTTGACTGGCTCCCGCGAGCGTCTGGCAGTGAAGAGCGAGCCAGGACTGGGCCAAGTCTTCGGCCAAGGGTCTCCTCCCAACCTGAACCGTTGCAGGTTGCCGGGCGTCGCAGAACACTGCGCATGCGCGCGCTCGGGGCATTCTTCGGGTCGAACCGCTCATTTCTTGAGCAGCCACCCTCCCCATCTTCCCGGGACCGTTGTCATTTTCCTCAATCTTCCTGGGGGCCCTGCCGATGACACGACGGGCGTTGCCCGCCACGCGGCAAAGACCGTTCGTGGCGGCTCCGAACGCCGTCGAGGAGTCGACTCGATGCATTGGTCCCTACGCAACACCATGCTCGCGATCATCCTCCCGCTCACGATCGCCATCCTCGCGATGTCCGCCGCCCAGATCGCCGATCTGGTCGCCGTCCGAAAGAACATCGAAGGGTTTCGCGACAGCGGCTTCGCGCCTGGCAGGACGGTGGCTACCCGGAGATCCGGATGTCGGTCAACGTGAGCGCCATTGAGCTTCGGGATGAAGACTGGGCGGACTCCGTGGCAGAGACGCTTCGGCAGAGCGGAGTGAGCCCCGGGTGCCTCGAGCTCGAGATCACCGAGACCACGATCATTCACGTCGTCCCCAAGATGATCACCGCATTGACGAAGGTCGCAGAGATGGGCGTGAACATCGTGCTCGACGACTTCGGGACGGGCTATTCATCGCTCTCCAATCTCAGGAGCCTTCCGATCCGGCGGGTCAAGGTCGACCGCTCATTCGTGTCGGAGATCATGGAAGACGGAAAGGGAGGCGCGCTCGCTGGGGCCATCGTGACGCTCGGCCGCAGCCTCGGCCTCGGGGTCGTGGCTGAAGGGGTCGAGACCCAGGACCAGGCGAACTTCCTGCGCAGTAGCGGCTGCCACGAGCTCCAGGGCTACCTGATCAGCCGGCCGCTCCCGGCGGCGGAGTTCGAGGGCCTGATGGCTCGCCAGAAGCCGGAGTAGCGGTCGCTCATCCCCTTTGCTCGGCGGAGTTGGTGAGAGGCATCGAGCTGTCGCGGAGGCGAGGCCGCCGCGCCTTTCGCGGACTCACCGCACGGGGCGGCGGGGGGCGGAACAGACCGCGCGAGATTCCCCTTGAGGGGCGCGCCATCACGGCCGATAAGCATGGCATGGGCGCGCTGAGCGCGCCGAGTGCGGCACCGGACGGGCTCGCAGTCCGCGGGGAGATGAGGATGATCTACAGAAACGTACGCCGCCGGCTCGCGGGGTTGTTGAAGCCCCCGAACCCGGAAGAGCTGGAGCCCCACGACCTGACGGGTATCGACATGAGGAAGATCCGGGAGGATCGCACGATCGGGCATGAGGTCGTCGCGGCCGAGAACGCAGGAGCCCGGTTCTCAAGGCCTCTTGAGCATAAGATTCCGGAGAAGCAGGGCGAGGGGTTCGAGTACTTCCTGACGCCCGACGGGCGACGTTGCCGCTACGTCGGGGCGCCGATCGGGGCGCCGCACACGCGCGAGGTGTTCTTCCTTCTCGTGCGGCGACGCCGTAGCTAGGTCCAGGCTCCGTCGATCTCCTACAGATCGATGGCTGCACTGCCGAAAGGGAAAACGCTGGGAATCCGCTTCCAATCGCGGAATCCAGAGTGAGGGGGGCCCTTGGCCAAGAAGGCCCGCAGTAAGCCGGCTGCCAGTCGCAAGCCGGCTGCCAGTCCGCGCCGTACGCGGCAGGCTGCGACGAAACCCCGGCCCACCGCCCGTCGCAAGACATCACCGCGCTCGACTCCGCCGGTATGCCTCGAGGACGCCGAGCAGATCGACGCGATTCGGACGGCTCTGAAGCGATCGAACTACGCCGCGGCGGTCTTGGCGGCGATGTCGACCGACCCGGCCGGGAGCCAAGAGGCCGCCTCCGAGGACCACCCCATGGTTCGGATGTTCATGCGCGGCCAGCGCGTCGCGGCGGACGAGGCCCGCGCAGGACTCGAGCCGCTGCCGCTGGAGGCCTGGAAGGAGAGCGGCCTGATCGATCTGAGACGCGGCTTCGCCGTGCCGCTCGCGAGACTGGACCCGTACGGAGATCTCATCGTGGCCTCGGACCTGGGCTGGTGGCGCCCCGACGCGGCCAAGGACGCCGTGATGGGGCTGACCGGCAGCACGCTGTGGCTCGCCAATCTGCGCATTCGGCGAAAGTCGCGGCTCACGCTCGATGTCGGAACCGGAACGGGCATCCAGGCGCTGCTGGCGGCTTCTCACAGCGATCACGTGATCGCAACCGATGTCAACGCGCGTGCAATCGAATTCGCGAGATTCAACGCGCGACTCAACGGTATCTCGAACATCGAATTCCTGGCGGGAGACCTGTTCGAGCCCGCGAAAGGATCGAAGTTCGACCTGATCCTGTTCAATCCGCCGTTCGTGATCTCGCCAGAGTTCCGCACCCTGTGCCGGGACAACACGGGAGATGGAGACGAGTTCCTCCAGCGCATCGTCGCCACGCTGCCACGGCACCTGAACGACGAAGGATTCGGTCAGGTCTTCTGCGACTGGGCGCAGATCGAAGGCGAAACCTGGTCGGTGCGCCTGGCGAAGTGGTTTGGAGAGTCCGGGTGCGACGCGTTGGTGCTCAGGACACAGACGCTTCACCCCGCCCAATACGCAAGCAACCTCCTCGACGGTCGCGACAAAGCCGATCTTCAGAGGCTCCACCGGAGTTTGACAACGTACCTCGCGAAGCGCCGGATCGAGAGTATCGGGCGAGGGATGATCACGATGCGGCGAGCCTCCCGCCGCCCGGTCTGGATCCGCGCGGACGATCTCCCCAAGCCTGTCCAGGGCAAATCAGGGGATGCGATCGAGCGCGCGTTCGGGTCTCGAGACTTTCTGGATGAGAACGACGACAAACAGCTGCTCGATACGAAGCTGCGTGTGTCACCGCACCTCCGCGTCGAATCGCACCTGGAGCCCAGCAGCGCGGGATGGGGTTTGCGGGGCGCGCGGCTGGTCCTGACGCGTGGGATCTCGTACTCAGCTCTGATAGGTCCTGCGCTCATGAAGGTGGTGCTTCGCTGCAACGGAATGCACCCGCTACGCGACCTGCTGGGCGGCATCGGGCCGAAAGCGGGCAGTGCCGCCAAGACTCGCGTCGAGAACTCCGTCAAGGCCGTGCGCTCGCTGATCGCCGACGGCTTCTTGTGGCCGGCTGCGACGGGCGAATCCGACGACGAAAACTCGCCCGGCTGAGTGGGACGTCGAACCCCGAACCGGGTGCGCCCGCTCCGTCGCCGGCGAAAGCAGCGACTGATGGAATCCGGGTCACAGCGGGAATTCCAAGCCGCCCTGGCGGCGGGCGACGTGAGCAGGCTCGACGCCCTGGAGGCGCACTATCTCGAGCAAGCGCGGCAACCCGACGCCGATCGAGCGACGGCGTGGCATCGGGCGGCCATCATTGCCCTGGCGACCCGACGCCCCGACGAGGCGCTGGCTTGGGTGGAGAAGGCGCTGTCGCTGCGTCCGTCGGCGGACTTCCATAACACAGCAGGAACGATCCACAGCTCCCGGGGCGGCCTCGCGCGGGCTGTGACCGCGTACGCCCAGGCGATCGAGCTTGCGCCCGACGTCTACGAAACGCGCCTCAATCTGGGGCGCTGCCTGCTCCAGCTCGATGACCCTCGAGCGCTCGAGCACCTGCGTCACGCCGTGCGGCTGAAGCCCGATGAAGGGATTGCATGGTTCCTGCTGAGCTTGGCCCTGCAGCAGGCGGGCGACCTGACGGAAGCGACCGAATGCCTGCAGACCATCCTCCAGCACGTGCCCGGTTTCGCCGAGGCGCATCTCGAGCTGGGGAGGATCGAGGCCCTGCGCGGTCGGGTGAAAGAGGCGCTCACGCGCTACGAGAAAGCGATTGGCCTGGGCACGCTTGCGATCGACGACGAGCTGAGCCTCTACCACATGGTGGCCGAGCTGGGAGAGATCGAACAAAGCGCCGAAGGCTACCGCGACGTGCGGCGACGGCACCCCAAGTGCCTGCGCGCCTTGACGCAACTCGCGAACCTCGTCGGAAGCGAACTGTCCGGGGAGGAGCTGGAGGAGCTGCAGGCGCTGGCCGACGACTCGGAGCGCCTCGCTCCCGACGAACGGGCGCGAGTGCACTTCTCACTGGTGAAGGTTCTCGACGAGCGGGGTACGTACGAGGACGCCGCGGTGCATGCGCGCCTCGCGAATGTCGCCCAACACGACGACCTGGCGCGACGCAGTCAGGTCTATCGGCCGGCCGCGCACCGCAGCTTCGTCGACCAACAGATGGAAGTATTCACAGGCGAGCACTTCGCGGGTCGTTCCGAACACCACGGGGCCACGAACCGACCGATCTTCATCGTCGGTATGCCCCGCTCTGGCACGTCGCTGGTCGAGCAGGTCCTCGCCAGCCACCCGCAGGTTTTTGGCGCCGGCGAACTCACCTTGATCGGCAAAGGCCTGAGGGCCGCTCACCAGGAAAGTGATGGCTTCGCATCCGCGGAGGAGTGGCTCCGACAGGCGCCAGAATCCGAGGTCGAGGCACTGGCGACGCAGTACCTCGAGCGCCTCGGACAGCTCGACTCCCAGGCTTCGCACGTCACGGACAAGCTCCCGGAGAACTACCTGTATCTGGGGTGGATCGCGACCCTGCTTCCCGGCGCGACGGTGATCCACTGCGTCCGTGATGCGCGCGACGTGGCGCTGTCTTGCTGGCTGAACCGCATGGTACGGCTCCCGTGGACGACCGATCTCGAGCACATCGCGGATCGCATCGGCGAATACCGACGCCTGATGTCCTGGTGGGACCAGGTCCTGCCGTCCCCACCGATTCGCGTGGAGTACGAGGAGCTCGTCGCGGATCCGGAGCCCGTAAGCCGACGCTTGGTGGAAGCGTGCGGCCTCGCCTGGGATCCCGCCTGCCTGTCCTTCCACCGAACCCGCCGCCGGGTCGGCACCGCGAGCCTCGCGCAGGTCCGCAGGCCCGTGAACCGGCGATCGGTGGGCCGCTGGCGACGCTACGCCCCGCTGATCCCGCTGCAGGCGGCGCGGCTCGAGTCCGACCGTCCGCTCGGCGCAACGCGCCCCCTCTCCGAACCCGGCCGCTGATTCCCGCAGTCGACTCCGAAGCGTCCAACGCTTCCGTCACCGCCCCGCAGCGGTGTTCAGTCCGAGCAGCTCCCCCAGCTCCACGTGGGAGCCCACGACGTGGTCCGCCTCGGACGTCATGGTCGTGCTCGCGCTAGGAGATCGTGACCGCCATCCAGCGGCGGGTGCCGCGCGTCGCCGTGGAGGAGGCAGGGGGCGCGCGAAGCGGCCGCAGTGTGCGTAGGAGAGCTCGGGGCGAGCGCTTCACGAACCCCTCGGCAGAAACCTGAAGATGTCGTGGTCCACCGTGACGTCTTGCGGGTCGTCCTGGGAGAGGTAGGAGACGATCTCCGGCGGCAGCGCGTCGGCCCCGTAGGTTCTGCCTTCGGATTCGAGGCCGTCCACCACCACCGTGTGCTCGCCGTTCGGGTCGAGTCCCGTGTGCAACAGGATGTAGTTTCCGGGCGTCTCGTAGACGTTCCCGCTCACGTCCGAGAACCTCTCCAGAATTGCTTCGACCGCGGCCGACACCATGAAGTCGATCTGTCGACATAGGAAGACGTAGTCGAAGTCCCACCATCGAATCGCGAGCAAAGACTCGATCGTAGCCTCCGAGAAGCGGTACTTGATGACCCTGGCTGGATTTCCGGCAACGACAGCGAACGGTGGAACGTCCTTGGTGACGACGGAGTTCGCCGCCACGACGGCTCCGTCGCCGATTCTGACGCCGCTCACGATGGTCACGTTCCGTGAGACGATGACGTTGTTGCCGATCGTCGTGGGACCCTTGGCGCGGGAAGCCAGTCTCTCCCTGTTCTCGTCCGCCACGTGGTACTTCAGCTCCTCGAAGTGGGACAAGCTGTGGTTCACGACCGCGTCGTTGCGGTGCTCGCCGCCCAGGAAGATCTGGAGTCCACCGGCCTGTTGGCAGAACGAGCCGTAGCGCAGGTTCGTCTTCCCCCGGTACTCCTTCTGCGGCCCGTCGAAATCCGCGATGCAGCCCTCGTACAGCATCAACAGACCCGACCGGAGACGACCCGATTGCCCCGGGCCGTCGTGCCCTTGATCCAATAGGGGGCGAACGTGTGCCGCCGGTGGTTTCCGATCGCTCTCAGGTTCGTGATCATGGAGTCGGAGCATAGAAGGCCGCAGGGATCGCTACCAGAACCGGTATGACACCGACCAGCTCACGACGTTGGCGGTATATCCTTCGGAGTTGCGGCCCAACCGAAGTCCCACCGCCAGCCCCACCACCCTGGGGCTCAGCAGCCCCACCAAGCCACCGGAACTCAGGGATTTCGGATTAGTATGGGCGGCGAAGGAGCCCCGCTCAATGGGCCTCGCGCCAAGCCTGGCGGAACGGGGAGTCGCAACAGTGGCAGCTAGTTGCGCGGATTCTCAACCCCTCGGGATGCGCCCGATGCAGCCGAATCCTAGCGATTCGGGCGCACAGTCCCACCAGGAGTCCCACCACCCCGGGCCTCGGAAAGACCACCGTGCTCCTCGACCTGGCGGCGCGTGTCTCGACGGGCCGACCCATGCCGGCCGAGGCCAACGCAAAGACCCGCAAGCCGGCCGGAGTGCTCTATGTCTCCGCAGAGGACGACGAGGGCGACACCCTCGAGCCGCGCCTCTCTGCCGCCAAGGCTGACCTCGACCGCGTACACTTCTGGGCCGAAGCGCAGCTACCAGCCGCTTCCCGACGACGCGAACCGCCTCGGACAGCTCATCGTCGAGCTAGGCTTCGTCGATCTCTCGGGTGGCCGCAGGGACGCCTTCACTTGCGCCATCGGGCACCGGGACGGCGAACGAGCCGTCGTGGACGTGGTGCGCGCCTGGTCGCCACCCTTCAACCCCGCCGGGGGCCATCCGGGAAGGATCGCGTCGACCACGCGCCGGGGTCGCATGACGACCGCGCGAACGCCCTGGCCGGCGTCGCGCAACGAGCGCTCACGTATCGCGAGCAGCAGGTCA
>Ga0255054_10001012_pt1 | contig 16436 bp, 8 predicted proteins | sample JV7_2_23_MG_FD_188634 | JGI IMG/M metagenome (GOLD analysis project Ga0255054, IMG submission 188634) | Seawater microbial communities from Jervis Inlet, British Columbia, Canada - JV7_2_23 | ecosystem: Environmental > Aquatic > Marine > Inlet | place: Canada: British Columbia | collected...
CCATCGGTACAGGTCACCACCTCCTACCCCGGCGCCGGCGCCGGCGTGGTGGCCGAGAGTGTCACCGCTCCCATGGAGGAGAAGATCAACGGTGTCGAGAACATGATCTACATGTCCTCGAAGTCGGCCGCCGACGGCTCCTGCAACATCACCGTCACCTTCGAGGTCGGCGTGGATGTGGACATGGCCACCGTCCTGGTCCAAAACCGGGTCAACGAGGCGCTGCCGGTACTGCCCGAGGAGGTCACGCGCCAGGGCGTCAAGGTGGAGAAGCAGTCCACCAACATCACGCTGATGATCAACATGGTGTCACCCGACGGCACTTTCGACGAGCTCTACATTTCCAACTACACCACCACCCGTATCAAGGATGTGCTGGCGAGGGTCAACGGGGTCTCCAAGGTGGAGATATTCGGCGCCAAGGACTTCGGGATGCGGATCTGGATCGACCCGCTGCTGCTGCGCGCCCGCGACCTCACCACCATGGACCTCACAAACGCCTTGCGTGAACAGAGCGTACAGGTGGCGGCTGGCCAGATCGGCGCCCAGCCGGCGCCGAAAGACCAACCCTTCGAGTACTCCATCAGCACCCTCGGCCGCCTCGAAACGGTCGAGCAGTTCGAAAACATCATCGTCAAAAGGGGCGAGCAGGGCCAGCTCGTTCGAGTCCGTGACGTGGCGCGGGTCGAGCTCGGCGCCCAGAGCTACATGTGGTTCGCCAAATTAGACGGCGCGCCGTCCATCGCCGTCGCCGTCTACCCGGCCCCCGGTGCCAATGCCCTCAACGTAGCCGAGGGCATCAAGGCCGAAATGGAGCGCCTCGGTCAGGATTTCCCCGAGGGCCTCGAGTACCGCATCCTCTACGACACCACCGAGTACATCATGCAGTCGCTCAAGGAGGTGGTGACCACGCTCATCATCGCCATCCTGCTGGTGGTCTTTACGGTCTACGTCTTTCTGCAGGACTTCCGAACCACCCTGGTGCCGGCGATCACCATCCCGGTGTCGCTTCTCGGCACCTTCGCGGTGATGCTCGCCCTCGGGCTGTCGATCAACGGACTAACCATGTTCGGCCTGATCCTGGTGATCGGTATCGTGGTCGACGACGCCATCGTGGTGGTCGAGAACACCCTGCGGATCATCGACACCGAGGGCCTCAGCGCCAAGGAGGCGACTGCCAAGTCGATGGTCGAGATCACCGGCCCGGTGGTGGCCACCACCCTGGTGCTGCTGGCGGTCTTTGTGCCGACCATTGTCATGCCAGGTATCACCGGCCGGCTCTACCGGCCCTTCGCCATCACCATCTCGGTGGCGACCCTGTTCTCGTCACTCAACGCCCTGACCCTCAGCCCCGCGTTGTGCGGCATGTTGCTGCGACCGTCAAAGGAGCGCACCAAGGGCTTTTTCGGGCTATTCAACCGGGTGCTCGACAGCGGCACCACGCACTATGGCTCCATCGTCAAGATGCTGCTCAGACGCTCGGCCCTCACGGCCCTCATCGTCGGCGGGCTGCTGGTGGCCACCTACTTCGGGATGATCGCCATGCCCGCCGGATTTGTCCCCTCCGAGGACGAGGGTTACTTCATGGTCGCGGCACAGCTGCCCGACGCCACCTCGCTCGGCCGTACCGAAAAGGTCCTCGACGAAATCGCTGTAATCCTCGACGACACCGAGGGAATTCGAGGCGTCATCACCGTCGGCGGCTACTCGCTGCTCGATACGGTGGTGTCCCCCAACGCCGGCGCCTTCTGGGTCGTACTCAACCACTGGGACGAACGGTCAACTTCAGAGACTCAGATCCAGACCATGGTCGACTCGCTCAACCAACGTTTTGCAGAGATCGAAGGGGCGATAGTCTTCGCCGTCCGACCGCCGCCGATCCAGGGCCTCGGTTCCACCGGCGGCTTCCAGATGGAGCTCCAGGACGTGGGCGGCTCGGGGCTAGAGCTCCTCCAGCAGGTGGCCTACGACCTCGTCGATCAAGGTCGCCAAAACCCGGTGCTGACGCAGATGAACACCACCTTCCGCGCCGGGGTGCCGCAGCTCTTCCTCGAGGTCGACCGCGAGAAGGCCAAGCGGCTCGACGTCCCGCTGGATGTTATTTTCAATACCTTGCAGGCCAATCTCGGCTCGGCCTACATCAACGACTTCAACCTCTTCGGACGAGTGTGGAAGGTGATGATCCAGGCGGATGAGCCGTACCGGCTCGAACGGGCCGACATCACCAAGCTCGAGGTCCGTTCCAACTCCGGCAAGATGGTCCCGCTGGCCACCCTGCTCGACGTCCAGGACACCGTCGGCCCGACCGTGCAAGCGCGCTACAACCTCTACTCGTCGGCTTCGATCACCGGTGACGCCGCCGCGGGATACAGCTCGGGACAGTCGATCACCGCCATGCAGGAGATCGCCCGCAACGCCATGCCACCATCCATGAGTTTTGAATGGACCGGCGTTACCTACCAGCAGCTCGCCGGCGGCGGCGCCGCTGCCTTCATCTTCGCCTTGGCCATTGTCTTCGTCTACCTCTTCCTGGCCGCCCAGTACGAGAGCTGGACCCTGCCCTTCGGCATCATCTTTTCGGTGCCGATCGCGATCCTCGGCGCATCGGTCTTGACCCTCGCCCGCGGTCTCGACAACAACGTCTACACTCAGATCGGGTTTGTGCTCTTGATAGGTTTGTCGGCCAAGAATGCGATCCTTATCATTGAGTTCGCCAACCAGCTGCGGCAGAGCGGAAAGACGCCTTTCGAGGCCGCGAGGGAGGCCGCGCGGCTCCGGTTCCGGCCGATCCTCATGACCGCCTTTAGCTTCATCCTCGGCGTCATGCCGCTGCTCTTCGCCTCCGGCGCCGGCGCGGCGAGCCGTGTCGCCCTCGGCACCGCGGTCTTTGGAGGGATGGCCTTCGCGACCGCCTTCGGGATCTTCGTCATCCCGTGGCTCTACTTCGTGGTGCAGAGCCTGAGCGAAAAGATCGGTGGCACCAAGGCGCCCGCAGAACCGGTACCGGCCGAAGCCGGTGCCGAGAGCTGAGGAGCGAGTTATGAAGAACACACGACTGTTGTTTCTGACCGCCGTCGTTGGTGCCCTTGCCCTGGGCGGCTGCACGGTCGGTCCGGACTATGTCGAGCCTGAGACCAAGGCCCCAGATGCATGGCACACCGCAGCCGTCGAAGGCCTCGAGGAAGGCGAGGCCACCCTCCAGACCTGGTGGAATGTCTTCAACGATGAAAAGCTCACTGAGCTTGTCCTGCGCTCGGCCGAGGGCAACCTCGACCTGCGTTCGGCGCTGTGGCGGGTTGAAGAAGTGCGCGCCCTCCGTGGCGTAGTTGCCAGCAACCGGAAACCGCAGGTCGGCTTCAGTGCCGACGCAAACCGCTCGCTGCCGAGCGACAATGGAGCCCTTGGCGATTTCGCTCCGGAGGAGGGATTCGAGGCGGACAATCTCTTCGCCGCCGGTTTTGGCGCCTCCTGGGAGATCGATGTCTTTGGTCGCATCCGCCGCCAGGTGGAGGCTGCGGACGCGGCGACCGATGCTTCAGTGGAGGCATATCGCGATGTGCTGGTCTCTCTCTATGCGGAGACCGCTCTCGCCTACGTCAACGTTCGCGCGTCTCAGGAGCGGTTGCGGATTGCGCACACCAACGTCGAGACACAGGAGAACACGCTCCAGCTCACCAAGGACCGGTTCGATTCGGGGCTGGTGTCGGCGCTCGACGTGGCCCAGGCCGAAAGCAACCTCGCCAATACCTACTCGCTGATACCGGTGATCGAACGGGATCTCAACGAGGCGCTGAACCGCCTTGCAGTTTTGCTCGGTGAGAACCCGGGTGCGCTGCATGCGGAGCTCGCCACCGAGGTCCCGATCCCGCAGGAGCCGGAAGATGTGGCCACGGGGTTGCCCGCCGAGTTGCTGCGCCAGCGTCCCGATGTCCGCCGGGCCGAGCGACTGCTCGCATCCCAGACCGCGCAGATTGGAATTGCGACAGCGGACCTCTACCCGACTTTCTCATTGGCGGGTTTCCTGGGTCTGGAGGCACTGAATGCCGGTGACCTCGCCTCCGGTGACAGCGTGACCTGGAACATCGGTCTGCCGATCCGCTGGAACATCTTCGCCGGTGGCCGCATCCGTTCGCAGATCCGGGCCGAGGAGGCGCGCACCAACCAGCTCCTCGCCGGCTACGAACAGACAGTCCTGAACGCACTCGAAGAATCAGAAAACGCAATGGTCGCCTATGTCAAAGAGGTTCAGCGGCGCGAACGATTGTCGCAGGCGGTGGACGCAACCCAACGCTCCCTCGCTCTCGTCTTGACCCAGTACACCGCGGGTTTGACGGACTTTCAGAACGTCCTCGACACCCAGCGGACCCTTCTGTTGCGAGAGGACGATCTGGCGGTGGCCGAGGGCCTCGTGATCGGCAATTTGGTGCGGCTCTACCGTGCCCTCGGCGGCGGGTGGGATCCCGATACGGCACAGCCGCCGATGGTGCCGGACACCGAGGAGGAGCGCGTCACGCGGGCGGAGACGGGCTGATCCGTTCACCCTGATCGTGGTGGAGTGGAGGTGCTCCGGGCCCCGATTCCCTCAAGCCCCAAGCCTCAGGCCCCAAGCCTCGGTTACACCAGCCAAAACGACCACACCAAGAGGGCCGCAAATGCGATAGGGAACGCCCACCTCGAGGTCCGATTGAAAGCTTTCGCCCTGTCGGCACGATCTTCCTCGTTCATGGTGCCGGTCAGAGCCACCTGGATCAAGGCTACAAAGACGAGAATGGTGGAGCCGAGCAGGAAATAGTCGAGCCGGGTGAGGTAGGACACGGGTGGCAGCTTCTGGCCAAGAAGAAAGCGATAGGCGACCAGGGTCAGCATCGAGGTCACGGCGACGCTGAGCCTCGGCCCCACATTCTCGGTGCCGATCCAGAAGACGACCCACGACATGAAAACGATGATCGCCACCGAGACGAAGGCCTTACCGATGTAGAAGCCGAGGTGGCGCCGTGCTTCGAACACTCCCTCGAGACCGGCAATCTGGCGCCCGCCGGGAATGACCGCCCAGGGCGCGGTGCGGATCTGGAACTCGCCGATCGACCAGTCGGGGATCGTCATCTCGAGTGATCGGCCCTCTCCGAAGTCCAAGGTGCTCGGCACGAACTCGATCTCATCAGGGCTCTGACCTGGGATGACGACCTGCAGCCGGAAGGCGTGATGGTCGAGGGGAAAGTCGTGCAGGTCGAGGGGCGAGGAGAACTGACCGTAGAAACGCTGGCGGTAGGTCACCAAGCCATCAGGCGCGACGTCGACCACCTCGTCGAACGTCTTCCATATCCGGCGCTGGTTGATGATCTGGATGCGCGGATTCCAGACGCTGTCCAGTGACATCCGCCGCAGCCCGTCGGTCTCTGAAGCGAGCCGTTCGTCCTTCCACTGCAGCAACATGAAGACGTCGGCGGTGAAGCTCTGGTCGGCGCCGTCGATCTTCGACACATCAAGCAGAAAGAGGGTGCCGCTGATGGTCAGAGGTTGACCGTCTACACCCGGTCGTGTGCCTGACAGTTCTTCTGACCCGGTTGCCGTTGCGACCGCCATGACGAGCAGCCATACGAAGAAAACAGATCGATAGGTGCATGTCGTTTTCATATGCGCTATTCTACAGGCCGCATCGACTGGGGAATCATCCTCGTCATCAGATTGTTCGAAAAACGAGGCGCCGGTGACCGCCGGCCCCGAGAATCCAAGGAGGAAAGAATGAAGCGCTCGCTTGTCCTGTTCGCCATCGCCATGCTCGCTCTGCTCGGGGGAGCGGCCGATGCCGTCGCCGCCGACAACGCACCGGTACTCAGCCGCATTGTCGAAAGCGGCACCTTCAAGGTCGGAATGTCCGGCACCCAGCCGCCGTTTTCGGTGATCTCAAAGACGGGCACGCTGATCGGCTACGAGGTCGATCTCGCCAATATCCTGGCCGATGCCATGGGTGTCGAGGTGGAGTTCGTCCAGAAGCCCTTTGGTGAGTTGCTGCCGGCCCTCGAGAAGGGCGAGATCGACGCCATCATGTCGGGCATGACCATGACCCCCAAGCGCAACCTCAAGGCTGCTTTTGTGGGGCCCTACATCGTGTCGGGCAAGTCGATTCTTACCAAGTCGTCGACCCTGGCCGCTTTGAAAGATGCCGAGGATATTGATCGTTCCACCATCACCATCGCCGCGCTCAAAGGCTCGACCAGCGAGAGGTTCGTCCAGAACATCCTCGAGAAGACGACATACGTTGCGGTCGATGACTACGACGCCGGTGTGCAGATGGTGATCGACGGCAAGGCGGACGCCCTGGTGGCGGATTATCCGATTTGCGCCCTGTCGCAGATGCGCTTCCCCGACCAGGGTCTGGTCTCGTTGGCCGAGCCGATGACCATCGAGCCGATCGGTATTGCTTTGGCCCCAGGCGACTCGCTCCTTGTCAACATGGTCACCAACTACCTCGGCGCCCTCGAGGGCATCGGTCTGCTCGACGCGCTCGAGAAGAAGTGGTTCGAGGACGGTGGTTGGTTGATCCAACTCCCATAGGTACGTCGAAACAAATCGATTTTCTGTAGGGGCGGCATATATGCCGCCCTTATTTTTGTTACAGCAACAGGATCGAGGGCGGGATATATCCCGCCCTACACTAAAAGAACCGCACCAATCTGAGCGGGTTAAGATGCCGCCAACATTTTCGGGAGGCAAGGGATGAGTTCAGAGAGCGACAAGAGCGGCTTCCGCAGCAGGTTTGAATGGTTCGTTCACTCCGAGGTGACGGGTAGCATCCTCTTGCTGGCGTGCACTCTGATCGCCCTGGTATGGGCAAACTCGCCGTGGGCGGTGTCCTATGTCGAGCTCCTCCACACCTATGTCGGTGTGTCATGGGGCGAAGCGGTCTTCAAGCTCTCGCTCCTCCACTGGATCAACGACGGTCTGATGGTGGTCTTCTTCTTTGTCATCGGTCTCGAGATCAAACGCGAGCTGGTAGTCGGCGAACTGTCGTCATTCAACAAGGCGGCTCTGCCGGTGGCGGCGGCGATCGGTGGCATGGTGGTGCCGGCGATGCTCTTTTTCGTGCTCAATAGTGGCGGCGAGGGCGCGCACGGTTGGGGCATTCCCATGGCCACCGACATCGCCTTTGCTCTCGGCGTCCTCGCCATCTTCGGAACCCGGGCGCCGCTCGGTCTGAAGGTCTTTCTGACCGCGCTCGCGATCGCCGACGATCTCGGTGCGGTGGCTGTGATCGCAATTTTCTACACCGAGAAAATCGACGTCCTGCCCCTCGTGGTCGCTGCGGTGCTGCTGGCATTGTTGTTTGTCGCGGTCCAGACGCGCACGCGGCGGGGGATCCTCTATCTGCTGATCGTCGGCGTCTGGCTTGCGGTGTTCTGCTCGGGCATCCACGCCACGGTAGCCGGGATTCTGATGGCGATGGTAATTCCGGTCAGGCCGCGAGTCGATCCACACCGGTTCATCGACGAGACCGAAGAGCGCCTGGAACGTATCAAGCAGATGGAGCTCTCGGAGCACTCGTTGCTGAGCGATCACGAGCAGCTCGATATCGTCGAGAGCATCCACTCCCAGGCCGAGGACACGCTGCCGGAAGGGCTGGTCCTCGAACACTACCTGCATCCGGTCCAGGTGTGGCTGATCTTGCCGTTGTTTGCCCTCGCCAACGCAGGCGTCGCCATCGGTGGCGACCTGATGGCGGTTCTCGCGAGCCCGCTTGCCCTCGGCGTCATCGTCGGTCTGGTGGTTGGAAAGCCGGTCGGCATCGGGCTCCTGAGCTGGCTCGCGGTCAAGAGCGGACGCGGCGCCCTGCCCGAGGGGGTGACCTGGGCGCAGGTCTTCGGCGCCGGCTGTCTGGCGGGAATCGGCTTCACGATGTCGCTCTTCATCTCCGACCTTGCCTTCGACAACGAGACGCTGATCGCGACCGCCAAGGTCGGGATTCTCGCGGCGTCCCTGATGTCGGGGATTCTTGGATTCATCATCCTGTCGAGGTCGTTGCCGAAGGAGTAGCCCACCCGCCCGATCCTAGATGCTCGATGCTGGATACTCGATCCGCCCGCCCACCCAGTTTGAAATCTGGTCAATCAAATCATGATCTTGGCGCATCCAGCATCCAGCATCCAGCATCGAGAATCGAGAATCGAGTATCGAGTATCGAGTGTCGAGTGTCGATAGCGATTCAAAAGAAACGCCCGCACCTCGGTGAGGCGCGGGCGGTATAGGCGGAAGAGGGGTTCCGCCGTGTTTGCAGTGTGATCTACCAGCGGTGGCAGATGACAACCTGAAAAACCACACGGGGACGGGTATTTATTCCAGGCTGAAGGGGTCGCGTAGAATACATACGTTCGCAACGGACAGGTCCAAGGTCAGCGGACTGAAAAAAGTGGGGATTGGATTCAAAGATGAGACGGACTCTGCTCTCGACCACGCTGCAGGCGGTGTCGACTGCCGCTCTGGCGTTGGTCCTCATGGCCCCGGCCGGTGCGATCCACGCACAAGACACGCAGGAACCGGCCGCGACCCCGGCGCCGACCCCGACCCCTGAGCCGACACCAATTCCGGCGACTGAGATCCCGGATCGAGCGGCCGCAATCGGGCCGCTGCTCCGTGACGTCATTGCCAGCACCGACATCAGCGAAGAGGTCGAGAAGATAGCCCGGGATTTCGAGAACGAGCAGGAACACCTTGCCGTGCTGACCGAGGAAACGCAGCTTCGACTGGAGGCTGAGGGTCCGGCATCGATCATCGAGGAGGCGCAGAGCTCATGGCAACGCTCGGCAGGTCGCCTCGAAGGTTGGTTGAGCACGTTGAAGGCCCATTCCATCACAATCGCCGAGGAAAAACAGCAGCTCGAGGAGGAACGTCAGCTGTGGGAGCTGACGGTGGCGTCAGCTGACGAGGTCGAACTCCCGGAGGCTCTTCGCCAGCAGGTCGAGGACACCCTGATCGCGATTGGTGCGACAGAAAAGGCGGTGCGTGCCAACCGTGACGATGTGCTCACTCTTCAATCCGCCGTGGCGAGAGAAAAGGCCACAGTGGACGAGATGTTGGCAGAGCAGAAGGACGAGATCGCCCGCCGACGCCGCAGCATCGTTGGTCTGGACAGCCCGCCGCTGTGGAAAACCTTCGCGGCACCCGGGCTTGACGGCGCGCCTTCCGAGCAGCTGGCGGCAATGTGGACATAGAGCTCGGAGTCGATCCAAATTTATGTGATCGACGAGCTGGACCGGCTCGTGCGTCAGGGCCTGTTCCTGGTGCTGCTCGTCCTCGCCCTGCTCGTTCTGCGTCGGCGCGCCGCGCTGTGGGCGCAGCAGGACCGATCCTTGATACAGACCGTCGAGATTCTTGAACGCCCACTGGCGGCCGCTTTCATCGTGACCATGCTGCTCGGTAATATGTTCCACCCGCGGGCCCCGGCCGCGTGGATCGACCTCATGGGCCTCGGCATCCTGCTCGCCCTCCTGCGGCTGCTGCCGAAGATGCTGCCGCCGTCGATGCGATCGGGGGCCTATCTCCTGGCCCTCGTCTACTTCCTCGAGAGGATCATGCACCTGGCGCCGGACGGCAACCTCGTCAACCGGCTGGCGCTCCTGGCCCTGTCGCTCACCGGTGCAGCATCGTGCCATTGGCTCTACAGCAAGGTCCGTGACGAACGCACGAAGATCCCAGACGGCTGGATGCGCGTCATCGTCGCCGGCGCGCGGGTGGCGTTTCTGGCCTTCGTTGCCGTCGCCGTCGCCAACCTCATCGGCAGCGTCGGCTTTGCAGTTCTGGTGGTCGAGGGGACGCTCAACAGCATCTACGCGGCAATTCTGCTCTGGGTCGGGGCAATGCTGATGCGAGCGATCGTGCGGGTCATCCTGCTCACCAGGGCTGCTCGACATCTTGGCCTCGTCCGGCTGCATGCCGATACCGTGCGGCGCAGCCTCTTTCGGCTCATCCATTTCTCGGCCGTGATCGGGTGGGCGGTCATGACCCTCCAGGGATTCGGCGCCTTCGACGCGACAATCGACGGCCTCAAAAGGGCCGTCGAATCGAAGATCTCGATCGGTGATTTTTCGATCGTTCCGGGGGACATTCTGATCTTCATCGTCGTGGTCTGGCTGACCTTCAAGATTTCTCAGCTCCTGCGCCTTGTCCTCGAAGCGGACGTTATGCCGCATCTGGATCTACCGCGCGGCGTACCAGGCGCCATCACCAGGCTGTCCCACTACACCATCGTTGTTGTGGGTGTGATGATCGCCGCTGTAGCCGCGGGTCTCGACTTCTCGAGAGTCAACCTCATCGTCGGCGCGCTCGGTGTCGGCATCGGTTTCGGGCTCCAGAACGTGGTCAACAACTTTGTGTCGGGTCTGATCCTACTCTTCGAGAGACCGATCCGGGTCGGCGACAAGATCCAGCTCGCCGAGCTCTTCGGTACGGTCAAGAACATCGGCATGCGGGCGAGCGTCGTCCGCACATTTCAGGGTGCCGAGGTCATCGTGCCCAACGCCAACCTGATCTCGGCCGAGGTGGTGAACTGGACCTTGAGCGACGACAGGCGGCGAATGGAGCTTCCGGCAGGTGTCGCCTACGGCACCGATCCGCAGGTCGTGATCGATATTCTCGTGGGGGTGGCGAACGACCATCCGGACGTGTTAAGCGACCCGGAACCGGCCGCCCTCTTCCTCGGCTTCGGCGACAGCTCCCTCGACTTCCAGCTCCGCGCCTGGACCCGCACTGATTTCGTTCGGGTATCGAGCGATCTGTTGGTTGCAATGAACAATGCCCTGGTTGATGCCGGCATAGAAATCCCGTTTCCACAGCGCGATCTCCATCTCCGGTCGGTGGACATCGATGCAGCCGAAGTGCTCCCCAGGCGGGTTCAAAAGGACCTTGGATCTCCGCCGGATTAATCTGACACTAGCTTTTGGCCGTAATTGTGCGATAATGTCTCGACTTTTCCACGCTCGGCGCGGGCCAACTCGTTGGGCGAGCCCGGAGGGACTGATATGGAGATCATTAAACGCAAGGTCGGCGACGTCGCGATTCTCGACCTCAACGGTAAGCTCACCATCGGTAAGGGCGACGTCGTGCTTCGAGAAACCCTCGTTGAAGAGCTCGAAAACGGCGGCAAGCGGGTGCTGATCAACCTCGACGCCGTGGGCACGATCGACTCGTCGGGTCTGGGTGAGCTGATCCGCAGCAAGGTGACTGCGACCTCCAACGAAGCCGAGGTCAAGCTGCTGCACGTCAACATCAAGGCGCGCAAGCTGCTGACCATGGCGCAGCTGGTTGGCGTCTTCGAGATGTTCGACGATGAGGCGCTCGCGGTAGCATCGTTCTCGGAATAGACGAGAGCCTGAGTTCGTCTGAAGCGAGATTGAGAGCGGGGTGATGCCCCGCTTTTTCTTTCACTGAATGGAAATCTCGATTCTCGCGTTGATTATCAGAGGAGGCCGCACCGTGATCCGTTCACCCTTCCAATACGCACTGTTCCTGGCCGTTTTGCTGACTGTAGCGACTCCAGGGTCTGGAAAAGAAGTACAGGACGAGGAAAAGGCGTGGCCACGGGTGATGGAGGGCAAGACCGCCACCGTCACCATGTACCAGCCGCAGATCGACAGCTGGAAGGATGACACCTTCGAAGCCCGTGCAGCGGTCTCGGTGAAGGAGGGTGATGCCGCTCCGGTCTTCGGCGCTGTGTGGATCACTGGCCGCATCGAGGTTGACCGCGACGCGCGGATGGTGGATTTCTTCGACATCAAAGTCCCCACAGTCGCCTTCCCGGAGGCATCCGAGGAGAGCCAGAAGCAGTTGGCCTCTTTCCTCGAGCGGGAGATCCCGAAGTGGGACCTCGAGGTGGAGCTCGATCGGGTGATTCCGCTGCTCGACAACGCCGAGGTCACGCTGAGCGAGGCGGCCGAGCTCAAGAATACCCCACCGAAGATCATCATCAAGTACACACCGGCGGTGCTGATTCTCATCGATGGCGAGCCGAAGTTGGAGGAGATCGAGAATTCGACTCTCGAGAGGGTGATCAACACGCCCTATGTGATCCTCAAGTACAAGAGCACCTACTATCTGGCTTCGGATACGATGTGGTTCGAAGCCTGGTCCATCACGGGCCCGTGGACGGAGGCGCGCAGCCTGCCGAAGGATGTCCAACAGGTCGACGATCAGCTCAAGAAACAACAGCAGGAGCAGGGTTCGTCGGCGCCCGAGGATCAGAGCGATGACGACCGCGTGCCCGAGATGGTGGTCTCGATTGAACCCGCGGAGCTGATCTTTATCGACGGCAAGCCGGAGTTCACGCCGCTGGGCGAGAGCGAAATCATGGTGGTGTCGAACACCGACTCCGATGTCGTCTTCGAGATCGCGAGCCAGAACTACTACGTGCTGCTCTCCGGCCGCTGGTACCGCACCAAGGACCTCGACAACGGACCGTGGACCTGGGTCGCCAACGACGGGCTGCCATCAGAGTTTTCCGACATTCCGGCCGAATCCGACGTCGGCTATCTGCGCGCCTCGGTCGCCGGCACCGAGGAGGCGCGCGAAGCGCTGCTCGAGCAGTCGGTGCCGCAGACTGCGGCCGTCAAGAACTCGGCCGGCGCATCCTTCAACGTCGAGTACGACGGCGCGCCACAGTTCAAGCCGATTGACGGCACCGGCATGACCTACGCGGTCAACACCTCGGCGGCCGTGATTTTCTCCGGCGGCCGCTACTACGCCTGCGATCAGGGTGTATGGTACGACTCCGCGTCAGCCGCCGGACCCTGGACGGTGAGCAAGCACGTGCCGGACGAGATTTACACGATCCCACCATCCAACCCTCACTACAATGTCACCTATGTCAAGGTCTACGACTCGACGCCGGAGGTGGTGTATGTGGGCTACACGCCCGGCTACACCTCGAGCTACGTTTCCCACGGCTGCGTGGTCTACGGCACCGGTTGGTGGTACCGGCCCTACTGGGGACCCCGCTACTACTACCCCTACCACTCGACCTGGGGTTTCCACGTGCGCTGGAACCCCTGGTACGGTTGGAGCTTCGGTCTCAGCTACTCGACCGGCCGCTTCACCTTCTCGATCGGCTTTGGAGGTTGGGGTGGTTACCGGTACGGGGGCTGGTGGGGCCCGGCACGGTACCGGCCCTACCCGAGATACGGATACGGTGCGGGTTACAGGGCGGGTTACCGTCATGGCTACCGCCACGGTACGGCCGCCGGCAGTCGCCCACGCCCGACTCCGCATGGAGGGGCCCGGCCGAGCAACAACATCTACTCTCGACCCGGCAATACAGATCGAGTGGCTCGCACGCAGGACCGAGCCGGGACCCGGCGACAGCCGGCGGTGGCGCGTGACCGGGCGAACAACGTCTACACCGACAAGAGCGGTAATGTGTACCGCCGCAACGACAATGGCAGTTGGGACCGGCGCGACAGCGGTGGCTGGTCGAAGACCGACACCCCCGGTGCGGGCAACCGGCCGTCGACCGGCACCCAGCCATCAACCCGTCCCTCGACCGGCTCACGTCCGTCGACGGGCACGCAGCCTTCAACCCGACCATCGACCGGCACCCAGCCATCGACCCTGCCGTCGACTGGTTCACGTCCGTCAACGCAGCCTTCGACCGGATCCAGACCGTCGACCGGCAGCCGCCCGTCGAGCGGATACACGCCGTCGACGAGTTCGCTCAATCGTGACTATTCCGCGCGGCAGCGTGGGAACACACGTTCGAGTCAGTACGGTGGCGGCGGTCGGCCGTCCGGCGCTTCCCGCGGCGGTGGTGGGCGGAGGAGATAGGCGTCGAGAATTCGAAAGGTCCCGTCACTGACGGGACCTTTTTTCGATGTTGAGACCCTGCGAGTCACCGCAGATCGAGCGATACCCCTTCGCCCTCGCGGACCCTGACCTGGCCTTGACGCGGCCCCGCCTCGGTGTTGACCGAGACGATATAGTCGTCGGCCCGCAGTGGCCCGATGCGGACGCCGCCGCTCATCTGCTGCGGCGGGCTGGCCATAAAGAGTAGGCCTGTGATATCGACACCAGAGGTCGTGATGTGGATTCTCGGTCCGCGATTCGAGGCGGACACTGCCACGCCGGCCTTGGCCCTGATTCCATTCGCGTTGTCGTCGAGATAGATATCGATGTAGCCGCCCTGGCCGAGGTCGAGTTGCGCCTGGAGTTGCTCACCGTTATCGACCAACAGATTCGGCGCGCAGCCGGTCGCGCCACCAATGACCATTCCGCATGGGCGATAGGATCCCGCCGGGACGCCGGAGAAGGTCGCGAGCCCGCCGCCGTCGGCAAAGCCTATCGAGGTCTCGGGCCCGACCAGGTAGACCATCGCGCCGCTGGCCGAACCAAATGCGGTGCTGACTGCAAGCAGGATGCTGGCGCCGTCATGCGGTAGCAGCTCGAGAACGATCGGTCCCTCCGAACTGCCATCGCGAATATCGAGTTCTGATGGGTTCGACGGAGCAAAATCCGTGTGGCTGGCGGTGAGTACCAGGTGACCGGGCTCGAGGCCGCGCACGAAGAAGCGTCCTTCGGCGTCGGTATAGGCCGTCACGTCCTGGACACCGTCCCCGACACTGGCCAGGACCGAAGCTCCGGCGACCGGGTTGCGGTCGCTGTCGATGACGTAGCCCTCGACCGCCGCGTCGGAGTACTGGATCGCGCACTGATAGGTGTCCACCTGCGGCACCACGAGAGCCTTGGTGATCGGTGCCGCTCCCGGTCCTGGAGGGGTGTAGGAAGCATAGTACTGACCGGCGGTGAGCCCCGAGCCGGCGAAGCGGCCATCCGGGGCGACCATGAATTGCAGTGGTTGCTGGTCGATGCCGAAGATCTGCCGATCATCGGTGACCCGCTGCATCATGACCACCACTCCGGGCGCCTGTGCCCCGTCGGTGGTCAGCACCAGGGTACCCCCCGGTGCGCGATCGTCGCCGAGCCAGATCTCGCCCTCGATCCGGATGCCGCCGAGCATGAGGTCGGCAACCACGGTTTGCCGCGCATCGCCTTCGACCGTGTCGGAGGCCTTTTCCTGACCGTGGGTGGCGGTCACCTTCCACCGGCCGACGGGCACGCGTTCGGCCCGGAAGTAGCCGTCGTGGTCGGTACGGACCTTGGTCTCAGCGAAGTAGGCATATGTAGCCGCTTCGGTGATCTCCACGACCGCTCCGGTGATGGGACGATCGAGACGGTCGTAGACCTGACCCACGATCGTCATGCCGGCATCCATCTCCACGTCGCCGATGTCATAGCCGACTTCGTCCGGCTCGACGCCGTCGAGACGCCAGGTCGCAAACCCCGAAGCGTTGACGATAGTCCGGCAGGTGCCGGCATCGAGCCCCTCGAGGAGGAACATCCCGTCGGTGTCGGTGAGGGTGCTCGGCACGTCGCCGAGCAGCTCAGGCGCGCGGAAGACCGCAGGCGAACCCGGTTCGCACTTGACCCGAGCGCCGGGGACCGGCTGCAGGGTCTCGGCGTCAAGCACTCGCCCGGAGATGGCGAGCCCGCGATCGGGCACGATCGGGGAGAGCATCAGCTCTTCGCCCAGGGCGACGTGGACCCTCTCCGAAACCGTGGTTGCCGAACCGGGAAGGCGTACCGACAGCGAGTAGGTACCGGTCTCGAGGCCCGAGGCGCGAGCGATGCCCAGCTCCGCGTCCCAAGTGCCCTTGCCGCTTTTGCCCTCACGCCCGCTGGCGGTGTAGGCCTGCCAACGCACGATGACCTCGTCCGGGGAGAAATGACGAGCCGACAAGATTTGCTGCTCGATGATGGCGCCGCCGGGAACGGTGATGACCACCCGCTCCCGATCGGTGGAGAAGCTGCCCTCCCACACCCCGAACCCCGAGCCGAAGATCTTGACCGGGATGGTGGTTCGGCGCATCAGTCCCTGAACGCGGAGTTGGCCGTTGCCATCGGTCTGGTAGACGCGATCGTTGAAGTAGAGGATGGCCTTGGCCGCCCGCTCGCCGATCTCGTTTTCGACCACCAGCAGGATGTCTCGACCGGGAATGAGTTCGAGAGTGACCGGTTCGCTCTCAAATCCTTCGCTGAGCTCTATTGCGACCTCGGCACACGCGCGACCCTCGGCGCAGGCGCGGACCCGAACAGTGCCCGGAAGGAGTCCGCCAAGCGCGAAATGGCCTTCCGGAGAGCTGGCGCCACGCTGGCTGTAGCGGAAGCTGTCGAGCTCGGCGATCTCGCCAAGGACGTCGATCTTCGCTCCAGCTACAGGTTCGCCCTCTTCGTCCAACACGAGGCCGCTGACCCCGAGACCATCGGCGAGGGTCAGCGAGACGGGTTCCGAGAAATCCCGGAAGCTGGTTACCGCGGGGGCCATGCCCTGGGCCACAACAACACCGACGTAGGAGGCGTCGAGGTCGAGGTCGTGGACATCGATCACCCCGTCCTCAGAG
>Ga0255054_10001017_pt1 | contig 16405 bp, 15 predicted proteins | sample JV7_2_23_MG_FD_188634 | JGI IMG/M metagenome (GOLD analysis project Ga0255054, IMG submission 188634) | Seawater microbial communities from Jervis Inlet, British Columbia, Canada - JV7_2_23 | ecosystem: Environmental > Aquatic > Marine > Inlet | place: Canada: British Columbia | collected...
TGACGTTCATGCAGGCGCTGACAGGCGTCGGGCTCCGCGGCGCGGCACGCAAAGAGCTGAGCGCCGACGCGCGGAACATCCCGCCGCTCGCCTTCCTCAACGCCTTCTCGTACCTGCTCCCCAAGAGGCAGGCCCGCGCCCTCTACGCCGAAGCCAAGGCGCGGACGTGAAGGTCGAACGCGCCGACGAGATGACGGGGCGCCGCGCGAAGCGGTGGCTCAAGAAACAGGTGTCTCGACTGCGCCGACGCATGGAGCGCCAGGGCCGAGAGCCACGACGGCTGCGCGATCTCACCCGCGGCTGGTAGTCCTGAACGGTCGCCCCGGGCCCGGCGCGCGAGGGCGAACGCTGCGCGCCGCGTCGGCCTTGTCGGTCTCTCAGGTCTCTTGTAGGACTGCCGCGCGCGCCGGGTTCGGGGTGACGAATCCACTGTAGTTACGACCACCCGCGAAGCCATTCTGCGACTTGAAAGAACGTCGCGCATGTGTCGCGATGAGGTATCGAAAAGTGCGTCGAAAGTAGTTGACGGGGTTCCTTCGACGGACTAGCTTCGTGTCTCCCTGGGCGCCTGAGAGAGCACCGGAGAAAACCCATGACCGTCCCGAAAGCACTCGCGGACGACGGGCTTCTTTCGACCGCGGAGGTCGCGAAGAAACTCGACGTTCACCGCTCCACAGTCTGGCTGTGGATCAAGCGCAAGATGCTGCCGTCCGAGAAGCGTGGGTCGTTCCACGGAATCAAGCCGTCAGCGCTCAAAGACTTCCTGAGCATGTACGACATCGAGAACGCGAAGCGCCCAAAGCGCAAGAGGAGCAAATCATGAGCGAGACACCCACGGAGTCGATCGTCGTTCGCGAAGACGGCAGCGTCGTCACCGACGAGAGCGAGGCCCTTACGCTCGGTGACGTCCAGATGTCGATGGCCCAGCTGTCCGAGCTTGGGATCATCGCACCCATCGCCACGCCGCTCGTCCTCCGGCAGGCGTTCGCCTACAAGCAGCGGCTCTACGCTGCGGTCCTCGACCCCAACGACTACCTCTACACGGTCAGCTACAAGGAGGGCAACAAGACCCGCCAGTACGTCAGCACCGTAGCTGCCGACGCAAAGAAGGTTGCCGACACCTATCGGGCCCCGCTCATGGCGAGCCCGAAGAAGAGCGGCATCGTGAAGCTCGCCGACGCGCTCGGCATCGAGGCCGTGTGCAAAGAGCGCCAGGGACTCCCGGGCGACCCCGCGTCCACCTACTCCTACGTGGTCTACGAGGCCACGCACAGCCGGTCGGGGCGTAAGGCGGAGGGCGTCGGCTGGTGCGACACCAGCGAGCGCGGCGGCCGCATCAGCAAGCACGACGTCATCGCCACCGCCGACACGCGCGCCTACAACCGGGCGGTGCTCCGGCTCTCCGGATTCGGCGACGTGAGCGCCGACGAGATCATCGCTGGCGCGAGTGGCGAAGAGGAGGAGCTGCCGCCCTTCGTCCCCGACGCGCAGTCGCTCCAGGCTACCAGGGCGCTGCCGTCCCCGGACGACACCAACGTCGTCACGGCGTCCCGGGCCTGGGCGGAGGCCGTCGCCTCGCGCCAGGCGGGACCCGAAGGCCAGCCTTACCTCCCCGCCGCGCGCCAGGAGGACAAGTCCTTCCGCGAGCTGCGGGCCCGCGCGCGGCGCGGGGACGAGAAGGCCGCCCAGCAGCTCGGGACCATGGGTCTCCGCTGGGCTGGCGGCGCACAGGACGGCCCCGGCTTCGAGGGGTTCACGGTCGGCGACCCGCCCGTCACCCCTGCCGAGATTGCCGCAGTCGAGCACGCGGCGTCCCCGGGGAACGGCGCGAAGAAGCCCGGGTGGGACCTGAGCAGCAAGGGCAGCGCGAGCGACGACGCCCCGGCGCCCGCCTCGGCGCCCGAGCCCGAGGCCACCAGCCGCGTGCCGATGCCGCAGCCGGCCGCCGAGAGCATCACCACGGCGCAGGCCAAGAAGGCCAGCATCCTCCTGATGGAGGTCTTCGGTGGCAAGGAGCGGGCGCGTGCCTGGCTCAAGGCCAACGCCCATGTCGAGCGGTCCTCGCAGCTGCGAACGAACCAGTACGAAGTGCTCATCAACGTGCTCACAGAGAAGAAGGAGGCGAAGAGTGCCTGAGGTCAACGTCACCCACGAGTCGCTGAGCGGCTCCGATGCCACATCCGCCCCCAAGAGGGAGCCGGTTCCCCCGGGGCTCTACAAGGCGCTGGTCATGTCCTGCCCGCTGGGCACCACGCGGGGGACACCGCCGCTGCAGAAGATCAGCGCCGAGTTCCAGCTCCTCCACCAGGTGATGGAGGACGAGAAGATCGACGACTCCGTCTCCGGCCGGCGCGTCTACCAGGACTTCATCCTGGAGAAGGACCCGAGCTACCCGAGCCTCGACTCGCAGCGCCGGTACGAGCTGCGGATGCTGCTCGACGCCACCGGTACCCCCTTCACCGACAAGGGGTTCAACACCGACCACATCGTCAACAAGACGGTGATGATCACGGTACGCCACCGGACGGGCCGCACGCCGGACGAGCACGGCAACCTCCCCGTCTTCTCGAACGTGGTGAAGATCGACACCGCTGAGAAGGTGAACGAAGAAGACCTCGTCTAGCTGGCCGGGTACCGTCACCCGATGCCATTCGTACCAATGCCCGACTCGGTCCGGCTCCCCCCGATGCGGACCGACGTCGATGCCGATTTCTGGCACACCTGGACCCAACAGCCCGGTGATGGCGACATCCTTCACGTCGGGCTCGTCGGGTCGGCCGCGGCTGTCGCACGGCCCGATGGTATGCAGACCCCCCGAGTCGACCGGCTCCCGCAGAAGCGACACATGCCGGTGTCCGTGGGCACGAACAGTCCGCTGACGCTCCGCGACTACCAGGCCGAAGCCATCGAGGCCATCCGCCGGTCGTGGGACAGCGGAAAGAAGTCACCCCTCCTCGTGCTCCCCACCGGCGTCGGCAAGACGATCGTCGCTGCCGTGATGATGGGGAACTTCATCGACCTCGAACGTCGCCGCAGCCTCTTTCTCGCCCACCGGCGCGAGCTACTCGACCAGACGGCGGCGAAGATGCGGCTCGTCAGCAACTGCCGCGTCGGCATCGTCCAGGGGAAGCGGAACGAGCTGGGCCGCGACATCACCATCGGGTCCATCCAGACGCTCGGCCACCACTCCGGCGCCCGGCTGGAGACCGTGCTGGCTGAAGGCCCCTACGACTTCGTCGTCTTCGATGAGGCCCACCACGCGGTCAGTGCCCAGTGGCGGCGGGTGCTCCAGGCGCTCCGCGACCACAACCCCAACATGCTCCTGCTCGGCATGACGGCAACGCCTGGCCGATCCGACGGCACGGCGCTCGACCAGGTGTTCGACGACGTGGCCTACGAGCGCAACCTGCTCGACATGATCGAAGGCGGCTGGCTCGTCCCGCCCCGCGGGTTCCGGGTGACGCTCGACGTCGACCTCGACCGCGTCGCCACCCGCAACGGCGATTTCGTGAGCAGCCAGCTCAGCAAGGTAATGAACACGCCGCACGTCAACGAGGCGGTCGTCCGCGCGTGGCAGGAGTACGGGCACGACCGGAAGACGCTCGTCTTCGCCGTCGACGTCGCTCACGCCCTCTCGCTCCGCGACTGCTTCCGTGACGCGGGCTACACAGCCGAGGCCGTCGAGGGCAAGACCAAGAAGAAAGAGCGGGACACGATCCTGCGCAACTTCCGCGACGGCAAGACGAAGCTCCTCGTCAACTGCGAGGTCTTGACGGAGGGATACGACGACCCCTCCACCGAGGCAGTTTTGTTTGCGCGACCTACGCAAAGCCAAAGCCTCTACATCCAATCCCTGGGCCGAGGGCTTCGGCTCTGGCCCGGCAAGACCGAGTGCCTCGCCATCGACTGCGTCGGCAACAGCGACCGGCACAAGCCCGTGCAGCTCGCGAGCCTGGCTGGGTTCGACCCGGAGAACGCAGCGACCGGTCGCGGCCTCGACGGTGAAGAGGAAGAGGGCGACGGGGCCGACGACCCAGAGGTGATCGGCGCCGACATTCGCGGAGAAGAGGTCAGCCTCACCGGGCGCACCTCGTCCGCGCGCTACCGCTGGCGCGAGACGAGCCTCGGGTTCGTGCTGCACATCCCACGCGTCGGGTACTACCTCGTCGCGTGGAACGACACCCACCGGACCAAATGCACCATCCGGTTCTTCGACCAGCGGCCGGGCCGACGCGACGACCCGCCGCGGGACGTGCTCACCGAGCCGATCGGCTTCGAGATGGCGTACGGCCTGGTCGAGTCGGAGATGGACCGCTTCTTCAACGCGCGGGGGCGACGCAAGGGGCCTGAGCACCGGGAGACGGACGACTTCGTCCCGGACGTCTCATTCGTCGATCTCGAAGACGGGCTGCACGAGGACATGTTCCTGGAACAGACGATGCTGCGCGACGCCGCGTGGCGCGAGAACCCGATGAGCGCGAAGCAAGGCGCGTTGCTGGTGAAGCTCGGCGTCAAACAAGGGAGCCTCCCCGACAAGATGGGCGAGGCGAGCGACCTCATCAGCATCCTCCAGGTCCAGAAGGACGCGAAGATGCGCGTGCCGGCGACGGCGAAGCAGCTCGGGTACCTCAGGGTCAACGGGTTTCCGGTGCCGGTCGGCATGACCAAGGGCGCGGCGGCGAAAATCATCTTCCGGCACCGCAAAGGGTTCCTCAAGCCACCGGGGACGAAGTGATCAAGGTCACCGACAGCCCCAAGACGCCGACCGCCGGCTACCTCATCGTCCAGGCGATCGCCGTCGGGCAGGTCGCGGTGAAGGAGGGGCTCTGGACCGAGGACAAGTACGTCGAGCACGTTCTGGCGCGGTCCAAGCGGTTCTTCGGTCCAAGCGGTTCTTCGACCGGATGACGGACGCCGACTTCGCGCTCATCAAGGCGTGGATGCCGTGACCGGCAACCCCTACGCCGCGTGGCACGAGCACGCGTTCGTAGTGTTCGACGTCGAAACCACCGGACTCGGGCTCGACGATGAAGACCGCGTCGTGGAGATGGGAGCCGCTCGCTTCGAGCGCGGCCAGCTCGTCAAGCGCTGGGGCTCACTCGTTCACCCGGGACGACCCATCCCCTGGGAGGCGACCGAAATCCACGGCATCAGCGACGACGACGTCGCCGACGCGCCCCCATTCCTCGGCGTGGTCGGCGACCTGATCAACATCGCCCACCGGGCGTACCCCGTCGCCTACAATGCCACCTTCGACCGACGCTTCCTCTGCAACGAGATGAACCACACGGCGCTCACGGACCTTTCGGGAATCCCGATGTTCAACCCGACCCTCCGCTGGCTCGACCCACTGGTGTGGATGCGCAAGACACATGGCATCTGGGGGAAGAACAAGCTCACCCTGTGCTGCCAGCGGTACGGCATCGACATCGGCAACGCCCACCGCGCCACCGACGACGCGGTCGCCACCGGCAAGCTCATGCTCGTGCTCCGCGACAAGGTCCACCCGGTCACTCTCACCGAGCTACTGCGGCGCCAGTACATCTTCGCCCAGCGCCAGGACAGCGAACGCGCCTCGTGGTTTCGCAGCAAGGGGATCCCCTACCGATGACCAACGAGCAAAAGGCCATGGGCCGACTCGGCGCCACGTTCCTCAAGTGCGTGTCGTGTCAGGGCACGTTCGCCTACCGCGAGGACAGCCCGCAGGTCTACGTGTTCATCGACGGGGAGCTGTCCTGCGGGCCCGACGTCCTGTGCTGCAGCCACGAGTGCGCCGACACCTGGGCGTCCGACTACAACAACTCGACCGAGCGCACGATGGAGTCAGAGCACCGGGAGGCTGTCGTCTCCCGGGAGATGCCATGAAGCTCTCATCCGACGACAAGGTCCGCGCGCTTCGCGACCTGACACGCGGGGCCGATGATGTGTTCGCGGTCCGCACCAACGACGTGTGGCGCCCGGTCTACTCCGAGCTGCAGGACATGAACCTCCTCATGCACCTGTCTGGAGCGATGGAGATCGGCTCCTACCCACTGTTCCCCACCAGCGACTGGCCGACCTGCTACTGGATCGGCGCCGACTTCGACGGCAAGACCGCGAGCGAGGCAATGTGGAAGGCGGACGTGAGCCGCGCGCTCCAGTTCTTCACCGACCACGACGGCTGCCCCTGCGTCGTCAACCTCTCTCGCTCGGGACAGGGCGCTCACATCCGCATGCTCTTCCGCGAGGCCGTCCCCGCCTGGCTGGCCCGGCGCTGGATGCACTTCTGGCTGAAGGAGTCTGGCGTCCTCCGCGGCGGCGATGACGACGACGACGAGTGGGGCGACCTCCCCCCGACCTTCGACCGGCTCATCCCTCCGCAGGACCAGCTCTCGGGGCAGATGAACCGACACGGCTACCGGATGCCTGGCAACCTCATGGGAAGCCCGCTCCACGCCGGATGCGCGCGCCGGAACGGCGGCACCCTCCCGCTCGACCCGCGCGAAGCCGAGCGCGGCAACTACGAGCCGGACGGCAAGCACTGGGAGCACGTCATGACCGCGCTCGAAGGCCGCGGTTGGGGGGAAACCGAGTTGCGCGCTGCACTCGCCGACTGTCCCGACGATGACATTTCCCTGGAGCCGCCGTCCTACGGTGGCTGGGGGGCGCGGGACGGCTCGGGACGGCTCACGTTGCCCATCATCCCAGCCGGTGAGGGCGAGCTGGACTACACCCTGAAGTTCTGCGAGTTCATGCGTCACATGGCCACGCCGGGCGAGCAGCCCTACCACCTCTGGCTCGCCATGGCCTCGCAGCTCCACCGGTTCGGGGACGCAGGGCACGCGGCGTTCCACCAGCTCTCGTCGCGAGACCCGCGCTACAACTCGCGAGACGTCGACCAGAAGTGGCAGCAGACCGCACACATGTCCCCCATTCGGTGTCACACGCTCATCGACATGGGCTACCGATGCCCGCACGTCTTCACGCCGCGGTGCAACGGAGCGAAGGCGCCCGCGTTCTTCGTCGACCAGACCGATGCCGAGATCCTGTGACCGACCGAGTGAAGCAGGCCGCCGTGAAACTCGCGACCCTCGTCCGAGATCACCGCGATGTGATGCAGGGTATGGCCGACGACATACACGGCACGCCCGCGAAGAGGGACGAGCACCAGCTGCTCACGAGAATCCTCAACCTCGCCGACGACGTGTCACACGCAGAAGCAATTGCGTACCTCGCCTCCGAGCCCAAAAAAGTTGCCCCCGAGAGTTCCCGGCGAGGGCGGTCGGCTAAGTCCGGGGAAACCCAGAAGAAGCCTCGCAAGAAGGCGGGGAAGAAGCACGGTAATGACCACCCGAAGCGACGGCGTACGGGACACCGTCTCGGCAGTGAGCCTTGACTGAAGTGCGCCCGTGTGGTGATTTAGGCGTTCTGGCCAGGAGACGTCTTCGTCTCGGCTGACCGACGCTCGACAAACAAACGCCCCTGAGAGCTTTGAACTCTCAGAGGCGCTGGGAACCTGCAGTAGATGCTGCGGGGATTCCACAGACACAGAGGAATACAGGTCCCCATGTCCGACAGGAACGTACGCCTTTTGCCCCCTGATGGCAAGACCTGGGCGAAGCGTTGAGCACAGAGGGCGGGGGGCGAGATCCTTACGAGGATCTGTTCGCAGATGAGGACTACGATCCCTCCCTCGCCTTCGCCATCACCGCGGCCACGCAGGCTGCCGAGCGGGCCCAAGCTGCCGAAGTCGTTGTGAAACGAGAGGTCGCTGCCCACGGCGGCCTCCGTAACGCCATCGCTGCGTCAGCGCGCAAATCTGTCGCCATCCAGCTCGCCGCGCTCATGTCCATGAGCCAGCAGGCCGGTGCGGCGGCCGACGAGGCGAAGCGGACCCCGGTGGACTCCCGCGAGCACGCCGCGCTCGTCTCCCAGGCCCTCGACACCTACGACCAGAGCATCAGGACGCACGAGGAGCTGCTCGTCAGCCTCCAGCTGCTTTCCCACCCCGACACGCCCATGCCGGTGGCGCCGGCTGTGCCGCTGCCCACCACGCAGGACGCGGCCACGGTGAGCACGCAGGCCAACGCCGACGGCATCGCCTGGGTCCGCGGTGCTCGCACCCAGGTCGGCAAGCTCTGCGTGATGCGGAACAGCCCGGGTGTCGGCAAGACCGAGACCATCATCGACATCGCGCTCGACGAGCAGCGGAACAAGCGGCGCGTCATCATCGCCGCCCGCACGAAGGCGATGATCATGGGGGACAACCCCGAGCTGCTCCGCCGAGTGGAGAGCAAGGCCGGATTCACCACACACCTCCACGTCATCTACGGCCGGGACGAGACCAACTGCTCGAACTACGACAACGTCAAGGCGGTGCAGGAGCACGGGCTAGCCCCGGGGCGAACCGTCTGCCTCGGCTGCGAGTGCCACCCGCGGAACGCCTACGCGCTCGGGCTGCAGGTCTGCGACTACTACGAGGTGCGGATCCGCGCGCACAACGACAGCCGCGGCGCGCGCATCGGCGTCCACGCCACCTACCCAATCATCCTCACGCCGCACGCCGCACTCATCGCCGCGTTCCACACTGGCGGCGGACAGTTCGGTGCGTTCTGGGGGTGCGACACCATCCTCATCGACGAGGACCCGACGGACTCGCTTGAGACCACGGTGACCCTCACCGCCGACCAGGCCGAGTACAGCTCACCGAGACCAGAGGACCGCGCCACGACGGTCATCGCCCGCATCTACCGGCGAGCCATCGCGATCGCCGAGCAAGAGCGGGTCGACGCCCGGGCGGTCGGTTTTCTAATCGAGGGCGAGCCCAACCCCGTCCACCACCGGGGCGGCAGCTGCTACGCGGGCGCTGCGTTCCACCAGCTGATGCTGCGCGCGGCGGCCGTCGTCGCGCAGACGGTCAACCTCGACACGATCGAAGCCACCCTCCGCGACGTCGTCGAGGGTTCGAGCTTTACGACCGAGCCCGGCCGCCTCTACGGCCTGACCAGCGCGCGGCAGCTCAACACCGTGGTGCCTCCGACCGCACTGTCGGTCGTCTCCGACACGCTCCTCGAAGAGCTACGCAACATCACGGCCAACCGATGGCACCTCTACGAGAAAGTGCGCAACCACCGGCCCCACGCCGACACCGCCGCCGAGGTGCAAGCGGAGTTGCTCACCCACACCGACATCGGAGACTCCAGCTACAGCGTCCGGCTGGAGTGGGTCCCGGGAGGCAAAGACGGCGACTGGCAGTTTGCCGCGCAGGTTTTCGCTCCGTTGAACAACCACGTCGCCAACATCGTGGTGGGCGACGCCTACGCCAACGTCGAGCACTACGAGCACCTGTTCGACCGGACGTGCGACAAGCTCATCGACCGGGTGGCTCACTTCCCCGAAGGCACCCGCGTCGTCCGGCTCCTGACGAAGAGCACCATCACCCACCTCACCCGCGGCTACCTTCAAGAGAACCTCGCCATCCTCGAAGCCGCGATCGCAGCCGAGGGCCCGGGGAAGCGCATCCTGCTCTACGGCCACCTCAAGCTCAAAGACCAGGTCGAGCAGTGGATGGAAGGGCTGGTCGAGAAGTACCAGATCATCGAGTGGAAGTACGAGCACTGGTGGGGCGGCCGCGGCAAGGACCACTACAACGGCTGGGACGTCTACCTGCAGGTCTCAGAGCCGATCCAGAACATCGGCGGCATGCTCCACACAGTGAACGCCCGCGCGTTCCGCTCCGCGCTCCGGTCGAATACACCCGAGGACCGCCTGCGCCACACCGAGCGAATCGCCTTCGACCTCAATGATTACCCGACCTTCGCCCACGCGATGCGAGCAGCACACAAGGGGCTCTTCCGTGAGCACGAGCGCCAGAACATCAACGAGCAGACCCAGGCGGTAAACCGCCTGCGCCCGGTCTGGAACGAGGTCAGCTGCTACATCCCCGGGAGCGACGTCGAGCTGAGCCGCGACCTGCTCGCCGCCACGACAACGATCGTGCCAAGAGACAACCGTAAGGAGAACCTCTCGAAGGGCCATCGGAAAGGGAAGCGCACCGAGGGCGCTCTCGACGCGTTCCTGACGCCCGGCGAAGCGCTCGCGGCAATGCTCTCCATCGTCGACTGGTTCGGGATGTGGAGCGGCGCTTTTGCCCACGCGCTCGTCGCGGTGTCCCTCGATTGGGACCCGGCTCAGACCGGCTCAGAGCGAATAGGGTATGTCCCCTTTAAGTTAAGTTCTAATTGGGGACATATCCTATTGCCTCCAAAAGACATAAATCAGGGCCCCGAAGGGGTCCTTGCTCCCGCTGACTCCTCCTCGAAAATATGCCCGGCGCCTCCGATTCAGACGCTTGCCCGCCGCGTCTGGAGCCCACCGGTGTACTGGCAGCGGGGAAACGAGGTGGCGAGGCGGATCAACGCGATCAAGGTCGCTGGCGCGGCGCTAGCGAAGGCGTTGCCGAGCGTGCGCTGCGACCGGTGGCCCGGGTGGCGCGGTCGGGGCCCGGGTGGCAAGCCTCTCGTGTACTACGACCCGGACCTCTTCGGGGCGGCTTCGCGGCCCGATCTAGCCCTGGCGCAATACTACGCGATCATGGATCGCCAGTACGGTCCGGTGGTCGAGGGCAAGCTCGTCGCCCCGGACGCCAGGTACGATATCCCGACGAGCTGGGCGGAGGTTCCCTTCTGATGTCGTCTAACGAGTTGCAGTTTCCACACGAGCACGGTGTCTGGCACATACTGTGTGTGGAGCACAGTAGGGGCAAATGTGAGATGGCTCGTGTTTGGTGGTGGCCGGACGGTTTCCGTAGGTTTCTGGCGGACGTAGGCCCGGCCCCGTCGGACCGTCATAGGCTGGAGCGGGTCACCTACTGGTCTCCTAGCAGTGGTGATCCGAGGGAGCCGTCGGTAAGGCCCGGAAACGTCCGCTGGCGGCTGGGGGCGAGCTGATGCAGGTTCACAGGCTCAACATCCCCGACGCCCTCATCGAGTGGGGCAAGCGCGACGATGTCGCCGTCAAATTCGCGAGGCCGTGGGCCCATGACGTCGAGGCGCTGGTGAAGCTCGCGGCCGACCGACCGCTCGAAACGCCGGAGACGGATCGGCTCCTGGCGCGTCTGGAGGGCCTGGTGAGCGAGGCCATCCATGCCGAGGAGCATGACCTGTTGCTCGGGTTCGACTTGCTTACGGCGGAGTGGCTCGACATGCTCTTCCGCATGAAAGCGGCCGGCCGGGAGGTGGTCATCGGGCGCGATGCCGCGTGGAGCTACCAGGAGATCCGCGCCATGCTGGAGCACCCCAAAGCTCGCGAGGCTTGCGAGGCTGCGAAGGCTCTCGTCGCCGAAGCCTTCCCCCGGGCGCGAATCGGTGCGATTATCGACCGCCAGGAGACCCCGGACCCCGGATGCACGGGCTGCGGGACCACCGACGCGACCATCATGTTCACCTTCGAGTCCGGGAACGACTACTGCGCCAAGTGCTGGCGCGACCTCACGAGCGAGGGCCCGCGCCTCGACAAGAAGGGCAGGAGCTGATGGGCGCACGCGGCGCAGAGTTCAGCGAGGTCGCTCCCAAGGGCCTGACGACCGGTCGGCTTCGGAACGAATTCTTCACCTTGGAATCGTTTGCCGACGGCATCGAGGGGGGTCGGATCCAACAGGTTTCGCCGCTCAACTCGTTTCGCATCGGACAGCAGGTGTTCTTCTGGCTCGGGGTCACGAACCCGGTTGCGGGCGACGGCCAGACGTTTGGCTTCAACTGGATGACCCGGCTCCGACTCAAGCCCTGGTGGCTTCGTCCGAACCTGGAGTATCGCGCCGCGGGCGACCCGGCCTACGTCGGCATCGACCAGCAGACATTCGGGTCTGGGCCCTTCGGAGCCAACCAGGTCAACAACCGGTACGTCTGGATTCCTTCAGAGAAGCGGCTCGACGTGACGCAGTTCGCGACGGTAACGCCGCCGCCCGTGGCGCTTCCGCGTACGAGCGACTCGCTCATGCTCGACGACGTCATCGCGATGGACCTCCAGGACCCGACCGACGCGACCTACATCGCCAACTTCTCGGGCGATGGCCAGGTCGTGAGCCGCTGGATGTCGTTTATGTACCCAGCCCACGGGTATGCGCTCGGGTTCACCTACGAGCGTGAGCTGGAGAACACGCCGGGGCAGGGACAACCTCCGGCAGCGACCCCTAGTCTCCCAGAGATTTCCATCACTTGGAAGATCGGCACCCTGGGCGGGACCGTCATCCAGGAGTCGATCGGCTAGGCATGTCCCGGTGGACTACGAGGATATCCGGCGGGGGCGGAGGCGGCGGTGGCACGCCCGTCGGTGGGGATCACTTTGCTCCGACGATTCTGGTCGGAAACACTCCCGCTGGTGATCCTGCGGTAGCGAACGCTGCACCCTTCCGCTACATCCCGGACATCGGCGACGGTGCGGGCATCTCACTGGCTCTCGCCGAGCTTGCCGCGGCGCCCGCAGGAGGCTGGCTCCACATCCGCCGCGGGACATACGATCTCGGGCTCGGGACATCGCCAGCCCTTCCGCTCGTGGTCTCGGGCTGCCGCGTGACCGGCGACGGTGACTCGCCGATCATTCGTATGAGCGCAAGCGACCGGCGCGTGTTCCAGCTCACGAACAGCGCGCCGGGGGTTCTCGGGCGCGCACCAGAGCTAGAGGACATTCGGATCGAATTTGTCGCTGCCACCCCAGGAGCCACGGGCACCGCGGTCATCGAGCAGTCCGCGGCCACGCGCGCGCTGATCGAAAACGTCGAGGTGATCAAGCTCACGAACCCGACTGACAATCCAAACGAGTCGCTGACGTCGATCTTTCTCGGCACGACCGCAGCACGTTTCCTGAACTGCCGGGTCGTATCCGCAGACGACAACACAGCGGGCACGGGCGTCGTAGGGATCCGCCTCTCGGGGCCCTCCTCGATGGCGCGCGACTGCGACGTGAGCGGCGCCGGGATCGGATACCTCGCCGAATCACTGGCGCAGATTATCGGCTGCTCTGCTAGCGGCGGCGTGCTCTTCGCTGCCCATCGGGGGATCGTGGTCGCGAGCGGCGCGACAAGCTCGATCTCGGGGTGTACGGTCGCGTCATCGAACGCGGGGATCGTGGTCGAGAGCGGGGGGTCAGCTACCATCGTGGGCAATATCGCGACCGGACTGAACGTAGGTGCTGACGGAGTCCGCATCGAAGCAGGCGCCACAGATTGCGTCGTGACATCGAATAAGCTCAGCGGATTCGGCTTCGTAGACGCTGGAACCGGCACCGTGAGCGGGCACAACACTCCCTGAGAACCTATGGCTGAACGCACGCCTACGCCCGACGGGCTCGCTGTCACGCCGAATGCGGCTGGGGACGCGAACAACCCCGCGGCGACCGGACAGGAGATGCAGGCGCATCGGTTCTGGGGCCGATGGAGCACTGCGCTGTTCCTTCCCAACGCGGCCTCGAACGCGGCGACGGTCCCAGCCTACGCGAAGATGCGTCCAGGAGACCGGGCCTGGGTCCAGGGTACGCAGAGCATCTACGTGCTGGAGGACCGGGGCACCGATGGGGGTGCCGACGCAGTCTGGAATGTCAGCGGTGGAGGCGGCGGCGCGGACCATTTCACGCCCAACGTCATCGTTGGGAATGTTCCGGCAGGCGATCCAGCGGCTGCGCAGGCAGCTCCTTTCCAGTACATTGGTGATCCCGGAGATGGGACCGGCATCGCGGCGGCACTCGCCGCACTCCCGGTCGGCGGAGGCACGGTGGGCGTGCGCCCTGGCACGTACACGGCCCCGGCTGCTCCGCTCACCGTCCCGGCTGGTGCCAAGATGTTCGGCGGCGGTGTCAACACTGTTCTGGTAGCAGGTGGCACTTCGCGGCAGCTCGTTCGGCAGCTCGCCGGCAGTGTGGTGCAGGGGTTCCAGCTTCGAGTCAACGCACCGCCCTCTGGTGCCGCGGGCACCGAGATTGTCCTTCTCGATGGCGATGCAATCCTGCGCGATTGTCTTATTTATGGCGGTGCTGGTGCGGGAGACCCGTTGTTCGCCGAAACGCTAACCGGGATCGTGCGTGTCTCGTCGGCCACCCCGCAGGACGGCTGCTCGTTCGAGGAACTCATTATCACAAACGTGCCTACGGGCTTGGTCGGCATCGATCTCGTGGGGGATTTTCATGTGGCGCGGCGGATTCAGTTTCGCCGAGAGTTTGCTACCCGGGGGGCTGGGCCAGGAATCAGGATGGATGGGGATCGCTGCGAGGCGACTGCGGTCAGCGGGGTGTTGCGTAAGGGGTTCGAGGTGACGGGTGACAGCTGTTTTGTCGAGGGTACCGTTGAGACGACGGGCCTCAATGATGGGGTCGATCTTGTTGCCGCTCTTCGCTGCCGCGTAAATGTTCTGGCGACGAACGGATCTCCTGCGGCGGGGTCTGTGGGAATTCGCGTTCGTGCCGCATCGGATCGCAACATGGTCGCTGCTACTTCGGTGCGGGACTACGATACCGGTGTAGATGTCGCTGCGACGGCGGATCGAAATATCTTGCTGGGGCTTCAGATCGATGTGACGGGCACGCCGGTTATCGACCTGGGCACTCTGACCGAGACAGCCCACATTCGCATCTGATAGGCGACGCATGGCAACCAAGTCTCCCACACCCGCGCATTCCTTTTGGGGCACCTTCGCGCTGGCGGCCGACTTGCCGAATGTGGCAGCGGCGCCTACGCAAGATGCCGCTCTTGAGGTCGGAGATCGGGCCTGGGTTACGGGGACGAGTCAGCTTTTCGGATGCACCACGCCCACGCTGGGTGCAGGAGTCTGGACGGCTGTTGGGCCAGGCGGCGGCGGCGGGGCCGCGATCGACACCGGCAACGAGCTGTGGGTCGACGCGGTCTTCGGCAACGACGGCACAGCTCTCGTAGACCGCTTCGACTTGCCCTGGCTCACCATCGGAGCTGCGCTGGGCGCGTCGGCCAGCGGCGACGTCGTGATGGTCAGGCCCGGAACCTACGCTGAAACCGGCTTGACTGTTCCGGCCGGCGTCTCGCTGATCGGCCAGGGTGGCTTTGACTCGACCACGGTAGGGTCTGCCGCTGTCGCGGCGCACGTGCTCACACTCAGCGACGGTGCTTACCTCCAGGGGTTTTCGATCAAGGTGCCGACGACTGCGGCCTTCGCAGGCGTCACCCACTCGGTAGGCACGGCCGTCATCTACGACCTTGATTTCCAGGGCGACGGAGCAGCCGGCGCAGGCGATGGTGTTTACAAGACAGGCGCAGGCAAGATCGTAGGCGGCAACATTCGCTGCTCGGTGGGGGGAGCGACCAGCCTCCTGCGCGTCGATGCCGCGGTGCTCGCGCTCGATGACGTCCATGTGCCGCAGGGTCCAGGGCCAATCGCGAATGTGATCTTCACCGAGGGGACCGGACGCTTCCAAGGCCAGGGGATCAACGTCGGCAACACTAATGTCGTTGATGCACTCCACGTAGCAGGCACCTCGACCTGCATCATCTACAGCCCCAACTTTTTCAACATTCCGATCGGCGCGCACATCGCTGCGGACGGGGTCTCGGTGACGACCGTGGGCGGTCGTATCGACGCTACCCTCGCGAGCCTCTTTGTGGACCCTGCGCTGACCGGCGTGGGCACGAAGATCTCCGTTTCGGGCACTACGGTCCAGCCCCTGTTTTCGTTCCCCGCCTCGGCTATCTCGGCGATGGATCTGAACGCCTCGTTCCACCAGGAGCCCACGACGACGCGCGACGCCGAGTCCCGTGTTGTCGGCGCAGATTTGGTGACCGGGTTCCCGGAGCTTGGGTCTGGTGTGTCGGTGGGTGAGGGGAGCCCGTACTCAGACGGCATGGTTGTCCTGACCACCGATGGGACGGCGGGGGCAGGGAGCGATGGTGCTGCCTTTGTCGACGTGAGCACGATCGCAAAGAGCAAAGACGCGAGCACGTTCGGGTTCCAGGGGCTCACTGCCGGACACTCTGTTCTCTGGTGTACTAATCGAGTCGATAGCAGCTCTGTTCCGCTCAAGCACTGGGGCCTGGAGATCAACCAGGTCGTCGCGGCCGTTCTCGGGGGCGGATCATTTATCTGGGAGATTCAAACCGCGGCCAACACGTGGACAGAGGTCGGTGTGCTGGCAGTTTCGGTGGCTGATCAGTACCGGTACGCCAACAACATTTTCCTTCGGGCCGCGAGCACAGAGACCCTCCGGCCGGGTATCGATGACAGTACTCCCTGGGCTTCGACCACGATCAACGGAACGCTCGGCTACTGGATGCGCTATCGCATAGCGACAACGATCACAACTGGCCCTACATGGGAGCGCTTTCGGTTGATCCCGTCCCATACCGCCACCAACTCGCGTGGTCAGATCACAGCCAGGGGCTTGGCACAGTGGCGAAGCGAACTCTTTGGCG
>Ga0255054_10001021_pt1 | contig 16395 bp, 16 predicted proteins | sample JV7_2_23_MG_FD_188634 | JGI IMG/M metagenome (GOLD analysis project Ga0255054, IMG submission 188634) | Seawater microbial communities from Jervis Inlet, British Columbia, Canada - JV7_2_23 | ecosystem: Environmental > Aquatic > Marine > Inlet | place: Canada: British Columbia | collected...
GGTGTGGTGCAGGATTTTGCTTTAAAAATCCAGGCAATGAAACCCCATAAATTGTCATGGTTTGACTTATTAACTTATGATGCTTCAGTAGACCCCATCGAATATAGGTCCGTAGAAGACAAATTTCATCATTTTGAGGATCATGGGTTTGTTACTATGCGAAGTAGTTGGGAAGAGGATGCTACTCTGGTGGGGTTTCGCTGCGGACCCGGACCGGGCCATACAAACCAGGCAAAACCTGAGAGAATATCAAACAGAGGATACGGACCGGGACATCAACAACCGAATATCAATCATTTTGTGATCTATGCAAATGGCACATGGTTGGCCATAGATCCGGGCTATACTCATTTAAAAGAAACACGAAATCACAACACCATTTTAGTAAATGGCAGAGGACAGGCAGGTGCAGGAGAAAAATGGCTGGATTATATGGCATTCCAAAACCGTGAGCCGGCTCCAAAAATAATGCTTGCCGAAACAACCTTGGAGTATGACTATATTATAGGGAATGCAGGCAATATCTATGTAAACGAAGCGGGTCTTGAATATTTTGAACGTCAATTAATGTTTATTAAACCGGACGTGATTATAATAGCTGATAGATTAAAGGGTAAAGCAAATTCCTCTTTTGAATGGTTACTGCAGGCTAATGAAATTGCAAATATTGAAAAGATGCCTTCAGGTTATGAGGTTAAGAAAGAAAAGGCATCATTATCTGTGTTTCCATTACTTCCTTCGGGGATTTTCTCTGAAGTTACTGAACGCATGGTGGACGCAAGCGATGTTCATGGTTTACCGGACTATGATAAGGGTGAAGCAATACTAAGGACGATAAAATTAAAGACTGACGGTATGGAAACCGCCTTTCTGGTAGTACTTACAGTCAATAAACCGGGAGATAGAAGACCGGTTGTATCGATGAAGGATGGTTCGATCAGCATCGTAAATGATGCTAAAGAAATTTTAGTAGAATACCATCCTGAACGGGAATTATCTGCAAAATTACTGGATTTTCAGTTAAAAGATAATTAGCGATTACAATGCCCAGCCCTCGCGGTATGTATGTTTTATCCATTCATTGGCAATCTCCTCTGCACTGAACTCTTCCCATTCCGGTTCATCAAAGCGCTTCCCTATATCGTCGGTGAAACTGTCAGGTTGCTTCTGGAATTTGATTATATCACCCGGACCGATGTTTTTGAATTTCATTTTTTTCCCGTCCCATATTAGTTTCCTGCTCAACTGCTGCAGACGTATGGCCAGATTACCCATCAGGACCGTCTCAGACTCGGGTCCGGCGTAATCAAAGCTGGCACAGGCTTCCTTACGGTCTTTGGGATCCTCCTTACATGCCCTCACCCAGTCCATCTCGTGCCTTCCTCCACCCAGGGGATCATCCTTGACCCGCTCCAATGTTTCTTCAGGTTCGGGAAAATCTTTATCCAGTGGCAGCAGCTTATAAGCACCGCCATAATTGGCAGAAACGATCTTTCCCTTTGTTCCGACGAAAAGGCAACCTCCTGACCAGTCCCCCATGACCTCCCCATCGGGAAGTTCTTCCGGACGGGTTGGCCGGATCCCGCCATCAGACCAGGTAAATTTAAGCTCTGGTAGGGCCAGATCTGGAATATCTTTTCTCGCGGGAAAGGTATATTCAATCCGGGAGGCTACCGGCGGACTTTCCCGGTTCACCGGGGTCGAACTGGCTTCGACGGTGTCCGGATAACCCAGCTTCAAAGCATAAAACGGCAAATCCATGACATGGCAACCCATATCCCCGAGTGCACCCGTACCAAAATCCCACCATCCCCTCCAGTCCCATGGAGTATATGCAGGATGGTAAGGGCGCCACGTAGCAGGTCCCAGGAAGAGGTCCCAGTCCAATGTCTCCGGAACCTTTACTTTCTCAGTAGGCCGTTCAAGTCCCTGTGGCCAGATGGGCCTGTTTGTCCAGGTATGGGCCTCCCGGATCTCCCCGATCGCACCGCTCCAGATATATTCAGTCACCTTCCGAACATCGTCGTTGGAATGCCCTTCTATGCCCATCTGGGTGGCCACCTTGTATTTCTTTGCAGCCTTGGTAAGCTGGCGAGCCTCCCAGACTGAGTGGGTCAGAGGCTTCTGAACATAGACATGTTTACCTGCCTGCATGGCAAGCAATGCCGGCAATGCATGGGTATGATCAGGGGTGGCTATCATGCATGCATCGATATCCTTCTGTTCATCGAGCATCTTGCGGTAATCTTTCCATTTTTTTGCATTTGGATATGTCTCAAAAACTTTGGCTGCATAATTCCAGTCTACATCACAGAGGGCCACGATATTCTGGCCAACCATATTTTTAAGGTTCACGGCACCTTTTCCACCGATACCGATACCGGCGATATTCAGTTTATCACTGGGCGCTATATGGCCCAGCCCGCTGATCACATGGCTGGGAAGGACGGTTAGTCCCACGGCAGCTGCAGCTGAACGGCCGACAAAGGCCCTGCGTGAGAGGGAATTTTTAGAGGATGATTTTGTTTTCATAAGATGATAGATTTAATACTAATGCGATTGTTACTAATAAATATGCATCATCCAGGGCCAGGCTTCTTGTTGTGCCTTTAATTGGGTTGAGGTAAACAATATAAGGATAGTAAAAGGCAGTAATTTCATAGACATCAGGCGAAAGGAAGTTTAGATACACTAAGATACACATTCCAAGCGGGAATTAAATATTCGGAACAAGGTCAAATTGACTTCATCAGAAGTGTGATAAATCCCAAGTTTATCCATTAAGAATGGCTATTCCCTGGCAACAATATGTTATCCATATGGCTCTGGGAATGCCTGAAAATAATTTTAATGAAAAAGATACCACAATCTGATTACCAATCTTTTGTAAAGGAGATTAAGGAAAAAATATTTTACGCACAACTGAATGCAATGCAGGCAGTCAATCATGAACTTTTGAGTCTTTATACAGATATTGGTAAATCCATTGTCGATAAGCAGGAAAATCTGGGATGGGGTAAATCGGTTGTTGAGAATCTATCCCATGATTTGCAAAAAGAATTCCCTGGGATTAAAGGATTCTCGGTTGATAATCTCTGGCGAATGCGTAAGTTTTACCTGACTTACAAGGAGAACGGAAAACTTGCACCGCTGGTGCAAGAAATTGGATGGTCTCACAATATCATAATATTGGAGAAATGTCAAGATGCTCTTGAAAAAGAGTTTTACATACGTATGACTAAAAAATATGGATGGACAAAAAGTATTCTAATCCATCAGATCGAAGGGAAATCATATGAACGGTATCTCGTAAATCAAACCAATTTTGATGAAAACCTCACTGCAAAATACAGGTATCAAGCGAAACTGTCAGTCAAAGACAGTTACAATTTTAATTTTCTTGAATTGAGTAGAGAATATGATGAAAGAGAATTGGAACTGGGTCTGCTCAAGAATATCAGGAGCTTTTTGTTGGAAATGGGTGGGGATTTTTCATTTATCGCAAATCAATATAAGTTGGATCTTAATGGTGAAGACTTCTTTATTGACTTGCTGCTATACCATCGGCGTTTAAAATGTTTGGTGGCTATTGAACTAAAGGCTACTGACTTTAAATCTGAGCATACCGGTCAAATACAATTTTATCTGGCAGTACTTGATGATAAAGTCAGACAGGAGGGAGAGAATCCCTCGATCGGAATTATCATATGTAAAACAAAGAATAGAACAGTTGTTGAATACGCACTGAGAAATACGAAGAGTCCTGTCGGAGTAGCTGATTATGCAGTAAGTAAAACATTACCAGGTGAACTCAAAGGCCTTCTTCCCTCGCCAGATGAAATCATCAGAAGCTTATCATATATTTCCGAAGACTGAGGCAGGCTTTGCACTTATTATCGAAACTACCTCAGCAGTCCTATCGAATAATCGCTTTCCGTTTATGGTATAATTTGGGAGCCCTTTCAATAAATATTATCTTCGTATAGGATCATCTCTCCACAGAATATTACATTCAAAGTGACTGATCCATTGCCTTCAATTAAAATTCAGATCAAATGCAAAGACGCATCTTTTTAAATCGATTACTGCTTTCTTCCGGTGCAGTGATACTGGGATCTCAATGCAGCAGGCCCGGACCGGAGGGAAAAGCTGCTGGACAGGTGGAAGGATCTCAAACTGCCACAAATCCCGTTGCGGGAACCATTAAAGAACCTGCACGCGACATCCCTGTTGTTGAGACTGCAGATGTCCTGGTCATTGGTGGCGGTCCCTCAGGCGTTGCTGCTGCAATAGCTGCCAGCCGTACGGGAGCACGGACCATCCTGGCTGAACGGTACAATCACCTGGGAGGATTATGGACCGGTGGCCTTGTCCTTCCCCTGCTATCCACGCATGCCATCAACAAGCAAAAAACTATGACCAGGACGCTACACGGGATCGGTGGTGAAATTTTACAGAGGTTGGAGGAGATTGGTATGGCAATCCATGATATCAACCCGGTAGTTGACCCGGAGGCCACCAAATATGTACTTGAAGTAATGTTGAAAGAATCAGGTGTAATGCCATTGTACCATTGCTGGGCCTCCAATGTCATTGTAGAATCGAATACCATCAAAGCCGTCCTTCTCGAAACAAAATCAGGCAGGGTGGCCATCAGTCCCAAAACAGTTATCGATTGCACGGGGGATGGAGATATTCTCCACCTGGCCGGAGAAGATTATGACATTATGAACTATGAGCTCGGACTGGTCCACAGGCTGGGAAATATAGACAGGATCAACAAGGAAGCCGCAGGCAACAATGATCTCAACATAGGAGGTGAAACACCCATTCCCTCTGTCAACTGGGTGAATATGGTGGGTGGTGATTATGAAGACGCCCTTGATTTCAGGAGGCTCTCCGAACTGCAGCAGCAACACCGGATTGAGATATGGGAAGGTGTGCAGCAAATCCGGTCTGTCCCGGGATACGAAGAAGTTTTTCTACTGGACACGGCCGCCCAGCAGGGAGTACGGATGTCACGAATACTCAAAGGGAAATATCGCCTTACACTGGATGATTCCATGACCTTCAAATCATTCGATGACAACATTGGCATCAGCGGCGCATGGACGAGCTTGTTATACCAGTCAAGAAGGGTACCGATGGATGAGCGGCCCTTGTGGCAGATACCTTATCGGGCCCTGCTGCCGCAAAAAACGAAGAACCTCCTCGTGGCAGGAAGATGTTTCAGCTTTGAGCAGGACCTGTTCCAGGATGCAAGGATCATCGGCACCTGCCTTATCACGGGACATGGTGCGGGAGTAGGTGCAGCCCTGGCATCAAATACGGGCAATTCCGTCCAGGAACTTGATGTAAAAGAGATCCAGAAAATCCTGCTGGCGCAAGATGCTTACCTGGGTTGATGCAGATCAGGTCGAAACATATCAGATGGGTGTTCTTTGGATTGGCCGTTGTCCTGGCCCTACCACTACCCCTGAAAAACTTAACCGGACTATTCCTCTGGGTTAGTCCCTATATGTTCTTGCTTTCCTTCCTTAGCCAGAAAAGTCTTGTATGGCTGAATGCCTTCGGCGTGATTGCACTGGTTGTTACATTTTTCAGGAGACGGTGGGTATGCCGGTACATTTGTCCCGCAGGGGCAGTCTGTGATCTTGCCTCTGAGTTTGGCAGGAGCAGGCTGAGGAGAAAACCATTGAGACTTAGCCTGAATAAATACCTGGCCCTATTTTCCATGATCCTGGCTTTGTTCGGTATTCCAATTTTCTTTTTTACCGATCCCTTCAATATCATCCAAATGTCCCTGGAGGTGTTTCGGACGGGCACCGGCACCCATTCATTGATGAAGGCCACAGGTATCATTGTTATCATCCTGCTGAGCATGGTTCTCCCCCATTCCTGGTGTTCGGGTATTTGTCCCCTGGGCGGTCTGCAGTTACTGGTGTATGACCTGAGACATTCCATCCCGAAATCCTTCTCCCCTGTAAAAGTAAAACCCGAAAGCAGGAGACTTTTTATGGCAGGTATAGCCGGAGTGGTTGCCGGAGCATTTATACCCAAACGATTATTTGCCGGTCAAAAGAAATTCATACGGCCACCGTTCTCCCTTCCGGATCCGGAATTCAACGCAGTATGTGCCCGATGCGGGAATTGCTCAGCCGTTTGTCCGACCAGGATCATCAGTCCATCCCCGGACATCAGATCCATCGAAAGCTTCCTCACACCCAGTATTGACTTCTCAGAATCCTATTGCCTGCCTGAGTGTAAACTCTGCGGTGATGTTTGTCCAAGCGGAGCCATTAAAAAGTTTTCCCTGGGAGACAAGAAAGATCACATCATGGCGCTTGCGGTGATTGATGTCGATGACTGTTTACTCCAGCAACTCAAGGAGTGCGATTTATGCAGGTATCACTGCAAGTATGACGCAATCGAGATCACCAGGAACAGCCAAGATCAGATCAAATTACCCCGTGTCATAGACGATAAATGCACAGGTTGCGGTGCATGCAAGATCATCTGTCCCGTACAGGTGATCGATATGGTGGCCGCCGGATAAACGAGAGTCCAAAATCTACAGGAAGTAATAATCTCCTAATACTATATGCAGTTTAAACAAACTTGAATTTCATCTCTCTTCTAAACAATATACTTGGCTTTCAAGATTTTTTCATAACTTTATTTATAATATACCACTTCTCAATATCACATCTCAGATATCATTCCATTTCTCACTTCCAATTTTCATAAGTACAAAACCAAAATTCATTAATCATGAAAAAGATCATTTTTTCATTTTTTGCCTTATCGTTAATTGCCGGTAGTATTTATTGTCAAGAAAAAATTGACATTGAAGCTGAAAAGGAAGCTATTAAAAAAGTTGTTCAAGCTGCATTAGATGCTTTGAAAGCTAAAGACTATGATGCTGGTGTAGCAACCTGGGCACATACACCTTACATTGTCAGAAAAGATATAGTTGGTTGGGATTCTGTCAGTGTTTTTTATCAGGAAGGATTTAAGAGTTGGTTCGATAAACCGGAGAATCAAATAAGGGTATTCACTGCATCAAATTTCGACATTTATATTAATTGTAATTTTGCATCTGTTTTTCATGACGAACGCTTAGAACGTATTTGGGATGGAGAGGAAATGACCAGTGATAATAGAGTGCATAAATATTTAGAAAAGATTGAAGGTGAATGGAAAGTAATTACCTTATTTTGAATTTAAGGTTTGTCAATTCTGGGGTATTAACGCACCCTTTTATTATTAATATAACTTTTCCCATTAAATTGTATTATTATGACAAATGTAGAATTAGTTAAGCAAGGGTATTCTGATTTTTCCACTGGTAATTTGGAGGCCGTATTAGCTATATGGGACCCCGAAATTGAGTGGCACGAATCCAAGGGTATGCCTTTTGTGAAAGGCGATGGCATTTTCAAGGGGCACGAAGCAGTAGTGACAAATGTTATCATGAATCTCCCGGTTTACTTTGATGGATTCAATATTGAAGTAAAACAAATATTTGGAGCAGATGATAAAGTGGTAATGGTAGGATATTACTGTGGTACAAATAAAGCCACCGGTAATCCTTTTAAAGCCAATGCCACTCATGTATGGACAGTAAAAAACGGAAAAATGACCCATCTTTTCCAGGCTGTAGATACTGTTACAATTGTCAGTTAAACAACTAACGTCAACAAGCAAGTATTGCCGATGGAGGGAATTTTATATTGGTCCACCCAATTCGATTGCTATATACTTGTCAAAGAATTATTTTCAATAATTGATTTATTTCCGGACAAGGGTAATCAGAACCTCCGATCTTTGCACTCTTTATGAATTAGTTTCTTCCTTTCTTTCCCGGCGGAAGTAATCTTCTAAAGTTATATACGGTTTAACTAATAACAGTTTACTATCCGTTCTCCACAAAAAATCGGCTTCTTTAACTTTTTCCATATCTTTATCGATTATGAAAAAGATCATCTTTCCAATTTTAATTTTATTGTTAATTGCTGGAGGTAGTTCATGCCAGAAAGAAATTGACATTGAAAAAGAAAAGGAAGCAATAAAAGCTGTTATTGAGGAAGAAACAAATGCCTTTATGGACAATGATTATGACCGCTTTGCTGCAACCTATGTGCAGGATAAAACCTTCATAAGGTTAAACGCTAGAAAAGCTGATTATGATTTTATTGTTGGATGGGGTTATAATTATATTGTTGGATGGGAAGGAATAGCTACAGGTTTTAAGGATGGTTCTCAAGGTAATCCTGACACACTTCTATATAGATTTGAAAATTCAAATTACAAAATTAAAGTTTACCCAGAAAGTGCCTGGGCAGTCTATGATGAAAACTGGTATGATAGGCAGGGAGCATTGGTTGAATTGAATATAGATGTTAGGTTTCTTGAAAAAGTTAATGGAGAATGGAAAATTGTATATCTATCCACTGTTAATACTACATCCTATGAAGACGAAGTGGATGACGATGAGGATGAGGATGAAACTAAAGAAAAGACTCAATAAAAGCCTCGGCATTTAGTCGGGGTTTAATTTGTGATCCGGCTGGCATTATCTCCTAAGGTTATATACGGTTTTAAAAAACTTTAATTTCATCTCCGTACTCAACAAAATACTGGCCTCTTGATTTTTTTTCATAACTTCACTTTAGATATCTAACCTTCCAACTTCTCAATATCTCACTTCTCAAATTCATTCTCATTTTTTCAATCATTAAACCTAAATTCATTAATCATGAAAAAGATCATTTTTTCAATCTTTGCCTTATCTCTAATTGCTCTTTGTTGTTCTATGAACTTACACGCTCAATCCTCTGAAACGGACCTTGACCAGGCCGAATTGATGAAACAATTTGTCGGTAAATGGATAACAGAAATCGGTGAGGACAGTACAGTAATTTGGGAGATTATCCCATTTGCCAAAGGATATGAAACCAATTTAAACTGGCAAGCCAAAGGGGAAACTTATTCAAGCCGCACTGGAATCATGGGATTTACTGGGGAATATCGGAAAGTGAACTGGTATATCTTATATTCTAATGGTATGATAGGAAGATATTTGGGGGAATTTGTATCTGATAATAAATTGATATTCAAAAGGTTTAATTTTGATCACACGAATGTTTTTACATCTTATGAAATAGACTTCATTACACCGGATAAATACAAGGTGATTGCCAAATCTAAAGGCATTAAAGAAACCTGGGATGATGCTGAAGTTACCGAGTATATCTACACCAGAGCAAAGAAATAACACTCTTAAACCTAAAATTTATCAATCATGAAAAGGATCATCTTTTCAATTTTAGCCATCTGTTTAATTGCTGGCAGTATTTCATGCCAGGAAAAAATTGATATTGAAGCCGATGAACAAGCTTTAATTAAGTTGACTGCAGAAGAATGGGATATGAATGCAAAGGCAGGCAATCTAAAAAATGTGGATCACTACACTGAAGATGCAATTCGAATTGACATTGGAGGAATTTATGAAGGTAAAGAGGCTATAGGCAAACTTTTTCAATCTCATAATGAATATACGATTCTATTCATGGAAAATAAGGTTGAAAAAATTTGGGTTTCAGGTGATCTTGCTACGGTCAGAGGTTCATTTTTAGGTTCATTTATTCTAAAAGAATCAGGTGATACCCTTCATGCAAAAGAAGCATGGGTGGATGTGTGTGAACGTCAGTCTGATGGCTCATGGAGAATGGTACTTACAATAATTACTGAACTAAACGATTAAATGATTATTGGAAGTTATATTGAATGAACTGAAGCCCCCGGTGATTGTGCTGGGGGCTTTTTTGTGATCCGGTTGGCATTATCTCCTAATAGTGGGACCGCCGGGAGCTGGAAAGCCTAAATTCACCCCCTTTCTTCCTGCCCAAAATTACAATGCCTTCATCCCACCCGATTCAATAACATCTGTGGGGATACCCTCGATCACAGGGGGGACAAGGTCCCCTTCATCTAACTGGTCTTCAGGGATTTTTTCGATCACATAGCAGACGATGCATAGCTGATCGGTTTTTTTTCCTGCGACATGTTTGTAGCCCACTGCACAACCCACAACGCCCTTTTTCCGCATCAGGATCTTTTCATATTTTTTCCTGATCTTCTTTGCCTTACTCAGCGTATCCATAAGCCGGAATTATAAAACCAGGTCAGCCTCCAGTAGATCCAAATAAAGGTGGATGTGGTTTGCAATGGTTATATTTTCGGTCTCGCTCCCTGCAAATAGCTTCCCAACTGCATAACCTTCTGTATCGAGTATCAGGCTACCGGAATCACCTCCTGAGCTGAATCCTTCTTTACTGATGATGACCTGGTCTTTGAAGTAGGCGTTTTTACCCGGACCGTAACTCACCGGTCCGACAGTAGCATCAATACCGGTTATGATCCCTCCCGTAGTGTGGCAGGTGGTCCGTCCAGATTTTTGAACATACATATCCAACAGGGCTTCCCTTGTACCCCTGGGCACACCGATTCCCACGATGTCTGATTTCACATCCCGTGCAGCCACCTCGATCATTGCCGCATCCACCAGGTTATCCTGCCTGGATCTGAGGATAGAGACCAACCTCGTCCTGCTGCCTATCAACCTGGTAAAAAAGTTGAAGAAGCTGCTAAAAGCCCTGGCAGTACCGCATCCGCCCTGCTCATCTTCAAAAACAATAGGTATGTATCTCAGCAGATGACCGATCACATCATCCGGATAGCGCCCCCCATCATAAACTGCCGGCTGAAGATATGGATCACCGATCCGGGCGTCATTGGAGTTGGCCCCGACGTGGTTGTTTGTGCCGATGCATATCCTGCCTGAATTACGGTCTTTGAGCAGTTCCCCGTTTGTGCCGGCTGTTACCTGCAAATGACCTCCCGATGTTCCCATGGGACAGGGCCTGTGCCTTGCCTTCTTATCAATGTCAAACGCCCTCAATTTTCCAACCTGGATTACATCCGTAGGAAAATCCTGGATAGTAACGGGAACCAGCTCCTTCTTCTGCATGGTCTCTGCAGCAAGTTTCTTCTCGACCAGGCAGACGATACTTAATTCATTTATCCTCTCTCCTCCCCTTACCTTATGTCCGGTCATGACCCCGACAACATTGGGTTTGCCAAGAAGTTGCCGTTCATATTTGCTTTTAGCTTCTTCTAATTTCATAATCATTGTCCCCCGTTTTTTTGCTTAAATGCAAGTTAATACCTTGTGGAAGATATATCAAATACCTTGAATAGAACGGTTATGTTAATTGCTATCGCATGGAAAAGCATAATTTTATAGGTTAAAATTGCCTGGTTACATGACGAAGAAAATCAAAAATCCTCACAGTATAAACAAATTGACACTATCAGTTTGCCTGGCCAGCCTGTTATACCTGGCCATTCCAGGATCATCTGAAGCACAGGTCAGATCAGCATCCCCTGAAGAACTGGTAAAAATCGCATTGAAAGATAAATATTGCCTGACCCTCAGATTCAATGAATACCCAGGTTATGCTTTTAATCTCTGGTTCCCTGAACTTGCCATTTTCGATTCGGATCTGGACCGAAGCCAGGCTGCTGACCCCATTGATGGAGTGTGGCTGGCAAAGAGGCATGGGAACCTGCAGGTCACAGGCCGACTAAGGGCCGGCAATAAGAGTATGGATTTTAAATGTACACTTAATCCCCTGTCAGCCTCATCCATCATGCTTGAACTGGAAGTTTTGAACTCCGGACAGGTTGACTGGGCAGATTATACACAGCTTGCTGTATGCCTGGCACCCGCCGATGATAATGTATCATTCTCGGATACAACCGGAGAGCACAGTTATGTCAACAGTCCCGATGCCGGCATAAGCTCCATTACCAGTGCCGGAGTGGTTGGTGATTATAATCATTATGCCGTTGGTGGCCATAATGACAATACTGATTCCATACAGCGTGCACATTTAAAAGACGGTTTTGTGGCCAGGGAAAGTACCGACGGGAAGATAAGCATATCATTTATGTGGGAAGAAGCTGCAAGGGTGGATGTGAATCCCGGCGGACTCGACTGTATCCATTCCCACCCGGCGGTCGGTCCATTGAAGGCAGGTGATTCAAAATCCCTGAATGGATATATCCTGATCGGTGATGGAACAGCCGGCGAGCATTATATTTCAATGAAAGACCTCATCGAAAAGTACGGAGACAAATAATACCTTGCACCTGGACGCAGAACTTTATCCGGGAACCTCGAATTTATCACCAGTTTCCTTTACCCATTCATTAAATGAGGTCCGGTGCCGGGCTATGCATTTATGGATTCAATGAACTTTGAGGAAATTTCCTCGATACGTTCAATGTTATCCCTGATGATCGTATCCTGCTGATTTTTTAATGGGAAAACCAGGTCTAAACGATAAATATTCGAGTAGATAATTTTATACATAGGGATCTTCTTAAGCTCTCCCCAGCTGACCTCAGCTTTTAGCAGACCGGAGAAAGCATTATTGAGTGACCTGTACCATTCCCTTGCAACACGTTCCAAATTAAGCAAATCCTCCGCCGTTGAATGCTCAATTTTTTTGACGATCCCCAATAAAGATTCTCTTGGATAAACATCGGTAAAGAACTTCTCGACATCATCATCAAAATAATCTCTTGTCTCGGTAAAATCAGATCCCAGGATAAAATAGATAATCTCAATAGCCTCACTGAATTTTTCTAATCCCAATACATCTGATACAATCCACGCGGTAAGCTGATCCTCATGCCAGGCCCCCTGGAGAAAATAAGATCCGACTTTCTTGAGAACAGCATCAGTCCTCTCCGGCATATTCTCTGTTATATATTTGTCAACTCCATCCCTGAAAGAAGACATTCTGATAAAATTTGTTTCATGACCATAAGATATAATCCTTGCAAACCTTGAATCAGTGAATTTATAATCAGCACTTACAAAATATTCGTTCAAAACAATACCATAATTCCGTCCATAAAAGTCCCTGTACTCGCAGAAGTGATATTTAGGAAAGCCCAACTTGCCTCTTCTTATGCTCAGTTTGATATCCCAGAGGCCCACGTGAGCCAGTTTTCTTTCAATGTCCTGATCTGCCAGTGTTATGGTCTGGTCTCTGTATTTATTTCCTATGGCTACAGGTTTTAACAGTAGATCATTATATTCCTGGAGTTTATTGATAGAGATGGTATTATTGAAAAGATCCAATCTTAAGGCATCCACATGATCTATATGATCAACTAAAGGCCAGATCATCTGCTCGCTTTCCTCATGGCCTGGCCTTTCATGGTATTCATGATAATATTCAAAATCATCACCCGAATAAAAATTCTTCATATTCATATATTTTTGATATCCAAAAATCTCAAGTCCCTAAACTTTCACATTACCGGTTCTCCGCTTCTTTAATATGGAACTACTGTAAACAGCAACTTTTTTAGCTGCAGCATAGGGATTCTCCAATTCCTCAGCCGGAAGACTGATAAACTCATCTACGACAGTATCAATTTTTCCTGCGGTATCAGTAGCCAGACCAACCAGCGTATAATGCAACTGGTCCTTCCTCTTCTCTTTAAACTGCGAGATCACATATATAATTTCCTCATAAGGGGTTAGCCCGGCCCCGAAGGAATTAACCCAGCAGGTATCCGTAATATGGACCAGGTAGATATTATTTCCCCTGGCAACTGATTCAGCTTCCTGGAGACAGTATGAAAGGCTCAATCCATCTTTTTGCCCCCCGCTCCCTATCTCCGGCACACTGGCAACGGCACGTATAGCCTCCCCCTGGGATGTTGAAACTGTCTTTCTTGGATGATAGATCCATTCCAACTTAGCTCCATACCGGCCCTGCGAGACAGATCCCTCGTTATAGATACCTGCCATAACCTGGATCGGTGATTTCATTGTTGACTCGAGCCATGCTGTAGTCAAAAGTCTCAACATCTTGAATTTCTTCGAATTCATTGATCCGGATCCGTCACAGACCAGGAGCATCAAGGACCTGCCATCTTTCTTCAGCTGGTGATCAAGAATGAACCTTTTATGGATGGCGTTCGAGAATTCATAATATGGCAATCTGCCCGGATCTATGCACCCGGAGGATCTTATCCGTTCCGTGGTCAGAATTTCTTCAGCATTTGGATATAAATCTGACATCAGCTTATCAACTATGGGATTGGCTTCTGCCCTCAGATTATCAACCTCCGGCAGGTCATAGGATAATTCAAGTGCTTTATCGAATACCTGTCCCGTTACAGAACCCAGGTCACCCAGGTCCACCTCAACCTCATTTCCCTCCATACTGCTGCCTTGCATGGAGCCCTCAGCAAAGGGATTGCTTACCAATTCATCAAGAAGGATATCAGAGCGGGTGTCCTCATAAGCTTTCTGTCCCGAGGCATTCTGGATGGTTTTGGTGATATCGCTTAACTGTGCCACAATATCCTTGAGATGCTCCGGTAAATCATCCTTCGCTCCTGATTTTTTCATGTCCAGGGGGACAGGATTATTTTTCATGTCCATAGAGAAAAGGTCCTCCAGGTTTGAAGGAGCCTCCAGGAAGGGAGGTGATTTCGTGTCAAATCCTGGGAACTCCTTATAGGGATTGTCTGGTATCCTGGGACTGGAATCAGCAAAGGACCTGCCCGTATCATCACTTTCAGAATTGTTTCTTTCCCGGCTGTTTTCACTCGGCAGATAGTGCACCAACTGGCTGGCAAGCTTATCAATCCATCTCTCACCAATTTCATAATACTCGTCCGGAATCGCCTCCTCCAGCTCTTCAAAAAAAGGCGTTGAATTGGTTCGGATTGTAGTCATTAATTCTCTCGTAAAATCATGAAGATCCATCCCCTGGAGATCAGGCAGCAGATCACCTAAGATTATCTCTGCCCTGACAATTTCACTAAGCGCGTGAAATTCCAATTTGTCATTGGCCGCAAGAAAGAAACGGTATGCTTCAATAAACTGCTTCAAATCGGACTGCATCAACTCCTCGTATGCCAGGCGTTCACTGACAGCTTGTTGAATGATCTGAACCAGCTTGGTGTAATACTCCTGATCTACACAACTGGGTATCCTTGCCTTACTGATATCATCACCGATATCGTAGATACTGATGTCAGTATCTTTTACCAGATTTTTGTATTGCACCCAGGCAGTATGGCCAATTGCCGCGATAATACCGGCCGGGTAATCTGTATAACAAATGGACAATTGTGCTTTGACCTTTTGTGGGGAATCTGCCTCGTAGGTTGAAAATATCAGGGCGAAAATAATTTTGATCCCCTTCTCAACATTGTCATAGAATGATCTCAGGGCCGGGATCCGGGCACTATAATCTATACTATGCTTAAAAGCGTTGCCTAACCTGCCTGAACGCCAGAGTCTCTTGCTATTCCTCCGATAGCCATAATACATTGTTTGAATACCAGTTGAATTCATAATCGTAAGGATTTTTATGGTTATTAAAAAACATCATCAATGGCAGAAAACCTATCAGCATTAACCTGGTGAGAATAAAACACCCTCTGTATACTTGTATCAACAAGCTTCAGATCCTCTGAAGTAGCATTTCCAAGCATGGTATTGGTGACTGCAAGGTTGACCCCGATACCGGGCAGGGACTTGATCATCTCGTAGCATGTCAGGTAACCTTTCGGATTTGGCTCAATAACTGAAGCAAGGTTCCCTTCTGCTTTATACTGCCTGATTATTTGGCCCAGTTTTATGAGATTCTTGATCAAATCATCATCAGGATTCTTCTCAAGCGTATCATGGATCAGGTCATGCATCATATGGACCTGGTTTTCCTCCGGGAAGTGGGGTATACTCAAGTTAATATCGAACCTACGCTTCAGGGCTTCGTCGAAGGTCACCAAAGTATAAGTTGCATCCCCCGCAGCCTGGTAATTGGAATCAGCGATAAAACAGACATTGCCCGTTGCGATTTTCTGATTATCAAGTGTTTTCACATGCGGCTTCCCGACGATATTAAGGAGCCCGCCCTGGATGCTCGCACTGTGAACCCGGCCCATCTCCATAAAATATACAATCGGGTAATGGTCCTTTTGCTTTTCGACAGCATCAAGAAGGGCCTCGATGATCTCTGAAGGTACGTCGACTGTTTCCCTGTTCTTAATTATAGTCCGCTCATGGCATTCCCCGGGGGTATCGAATTTAACCATCTCTATTTCATAAAGCAATGGAGGTTTATACTCGTATCCAGAGTATTCACACAACAGCTTGAGATTTTCAGGGACCTCTGTAATAGCCTCTATCATAGAGCTTTTGCCGGCGCCCGTAGGACCTGATAAGTGAAGTGACCGTTTGTTGCAGATCCCGAAGGTTACTACGTCCAATGCATATTTATACTTGTAATGGGA
>Ga0255054_10001022_pt1 | contig 16378 bp, 11 predicted proteins | sample JV7_2_23_MG_FD_188634 | JGI IMG/M metagenome (GOLD analysis project Ga0255054, IMG submission 188634) | Seawater microbial communities from Jervis Inlet, British Columbia, Canada - JV7_2_23 | ecosystem: Environmental > Aquatic > Marine > Inlet | place: Canada: British Columbia | collected...
GTTCTTTGAGAGCCAACCTGCAGTCATCTGGCAACGCTATGGTTCCTAGACCCATCGTTTTTCCCCTGGGGCCAGCCCGAGGTGGTTTTTTCCTCGTCCGGAGCGTACAGTGAATCTGGTCGGAGGCATTCTATGGCCCGGAGAGAATACGATGACGACTGGGACGACCTTGAGGAGTTCGAGGAAGAGGCGGAACCCGGCATACTGACAACCACCAGAATCCTGGTGGGACTCCTCGTGGTTGTTGTTGTGGCGATTCTGGTGGCACGGCTGGTCCTCTGGGAAACGCCGGAGTTCGCGGAGGTGACGCCCCGTCTGTTCGGCCTCTGGACAACAACTCACCCCGAGTTCACCGACCGATACGTGGAGTTTCAAAAGAACAGGGTCATCTTCGGTACCGGCGGCACCGGAGTGGTCAAGTTCAAAGTTTCGGGCATGGATGCTGAAAAGATCGGCGATATCGACCACTACACGCTCTTCTACCGGGACCTCGCGGGCACCAGGCTCTTTGTCGACGTATTCCTCGACGAGCCCGGGGAGGTGCTGCGGTTCACCGACAGCGCGGAGGTGCGCTGGACTCGGTTCGAATTGAGAGAATAAACCTCAGAGCACCCACGCGTAGCCGATCTTGGCGAAGATGGTCCGGTCGCCGCGGGTGAGGCCGTAATCCTGGTTGGCAAACGAGTTGTCTCGGTTCTTTTCACCTTTTTGACAGCTGGTGAGATATGCGGGCTAGACGGAAACCAAGTTGCGCAACCGGGAGACCTGTCGGTCGATCTCCGATGATGCCGTTCCCCCAAACGAGGTCCGCCGCTCGGCGGCCGCTCGCGGATCGAGCCACGGACCGAGATCCGACGGGAATTCTGCGTGGAACTGTTGCGCCGCCCCGCCATCGAGGAGGGTGAGGTTTCCGTCTTGCTCTTCACACCACCTGACGGCCCGGGCAACAATGCCGTGGGCCTCGCGGAACGGGACGCCGCGCTCGACGAGGAGATCCGCGAGCTCGGTAGCGAGGCTGAAATCGCCGCAGAGCTCGCTCTCGAACCGTGCCGTCCGCACATCGAGCCTGCGCCACATCGCCGCCAGGAGCTGAACCGAGGCCGTCGTGCGCAGCACCGATTCGATGAGGGGTTTCCGCTCGAGCTGCAGATCGCGGTTGTAGGCGAGTGGCATGGCCTTGGTGAGAGTGAGAAGCGCCTGCAGGTTTCCAAAGACGACACCGGCCTCGCCTCGAATCAGCTCGGCGCCGTCGGGGTTGCGCTTCTGCGGCATGATGCTCGAGCTGGTGGTGTGCCGCTCATCCAGTCGGATGAGGGCGAACTCCGCCGACGACCAGAGGACGAGCTCCTCTGCCATCCGCGAAAGAGTCGACATGCAGATGGCGCAAGCCGAAACCGTTTCCTGAATATGGTCTTTCGACGCTACGGCATCCATCGCGTTCTCGATAGGGCCTGAAAACCCCAGGAGCTGGGCGGTTTGCTGACGGTCGATGGGGTGGGGGGTGCCGGCAAGGGCACAGGCTCCCAACGGGCTTCGGTCCACCCTTGCGGTCACATCGCGAATCCGTTCGAGATCTCGACTGAGTGCCCAGGCGTGGGCGAGGAGATGATGCCCGAGAAGGATCGGTTGGCCTCGCTGGAGGTGGGTGTAGCCCGGCAACAGGACCTGCCCGTCCGCTTCCACGCGGTCGAGGAGGGTTGTGACGAGACTGCCGACGGCCGTCGTGAGGGTGCCGAGTCGGCGTTTAAGCCAGAGACGGACATCGGTGGCCACCTGGTCGTTGCGCGAGCGGGCGGTGTGGAGCTTGCCGCCGACCTCACCGACGAGGTCGGTGAGGCGGGCCTCAACCGCCATATGGATATCTTCCTGCGATTCGTCAGGGGTCCAGGTGCCGTCCCGAAGCTCGTCGAGAATCTGCGAGAGGCCATCAACCAGGGTTGTCGTCTCGTCCGGAGCGAGGACGCCGACCTCTCCCAGCATCGTCACGTGGGCGATCGATCCCTCGATGTCCTCCTCTGCGATCCACAGGTCCATCTCCAGCGATGACGCGAAGGCGCGGAAGAGGTCGTCCTCGTCGCCGTCGAAGAACCCGCGCAGGAGGCTCATTCGCCCTCCGAGATTCTTTTGCCCCCGAGGGTCCGCAGCCGCAGGGCGTTGAGGCGGATGAAGCCGGCGGCGTCCGCCTGGTCGTAGACGTCGTCGGCCTCGAACGTTGCGACCGCCTCGTCGTAGAGGGTGTGGGTCTCGGACCTCCGTCCCTCGACCATCACGCTTCCCTTGTAGAGCTTGAGCCGGGCCTCACCGTTGACCCGCTCCTGGACGGTGTCCATGAAGCTCTGGAGCGCCTCGCGCTCGGGGCTGAACCAGAGCCCGTTGTAGACCATCTCGGCGTACCTGGGTACGAGCTCGTCGCGCAGGTGCTGCACCTCCCGATCGAGGGTGATCGACTCGACCGCGCGGTGGGCATGGTGGAGAATCGTGCCGCCAGGTGTCTCGTACACGCCGCGGCTCTTCATGCCGAGGAATCGATTCTCGACAATGTCGACCCGTCCGACACCGTGATGCCCGCCGGTCGCGTTGAGGGTTTCGAGCAGGGTCACGGGATCGAGGGCCACGCCGTTGATCTCCGTTGGCTCGCCCTTTTCGAACCTCACGGTCACGATCTCCGGTTCATCCGGCGCAGACTCGGGGTCAGTGGTCATTCGGAACATGCCCTCCGGGGCACTCGACCAGGGATCTTCGAGCACGCCCCCCTCGTAGGAGACGTGCATCAGGTTTGCGTCCATCGAGTAGGAAGGTTTCGGTGCGGCGGGAATCGGGACGCCATGCTCGGAGGCGTAGGCCATCAAATCGGAGCGGCCCTTCATGTCCCACTCCCGCCACGGCGCGATCACCCTGATCTCGGGCTGGAGCGCATAGGCCGACAGCTCGAAACGGACCTGATCGTTGCCCTTGCCGGTGGCGCCGTGGGCGATGGCGTCGGCGCCAAAGCGCTCGGCGGTCTGCACCAGTCCACGGGCGAGGACAGGGCGGGCGAGTGCGGTGCCGAGGAGGTAGTACCACTCGTAGACAGCGTTGGCCTTGAGGGCCGGAAAAACGCACTCGGTCACCAGGGCTTCACGAAGATCCTCGACCACGGCCTCTGAGGCGCCCGTAGCAAGGGCCGCCTCGCGAACCTCGTCCATGTCCTCGTCGATCTGGCCGACGTTGCCGGTGTAGGCGATGACCTCAGCGTCGTAGGTTTCCTTGATCCAGTGCAGGATGATCGACGTGTCCAGACCGCCGGAGTAGGCGAGTACGACCTTCACTTCATTCCTCCAGAATTCCCATAATTGTCTTCGCCACGGCCCCTCCACCGACGGCGTTGTCAGCAATCACGATGACCGTGTCGTCGCCGGCCAGGGTGCCCACCACACCTTTCGGCGGGGCGGCGTCGAGAGCCGCAGCGACAGCGCCGGCCGTTGCCGAGCGGACCCTCAAAACCACCAGGTTGCCCGAGGGAACCGCCCCTTCGAGGTAATCTTCGAGGGCTCCTCGGAGGCGATCGAGGCCATCATCTGCTGTTCGTTGTCGATCGGCGAGAACGTATCTCTCGTGCTCGGTGCCTTCGTCTGCCTTGGTAGCGCCAAGCTCAGTGAGATCCCGAGAGACCGTGGATTGGGTGACTCGATGGCCAGCCTCGCCCAGAAGTCTGGCGAGCTCGCCCTGGCTGGAGATCTCCCGCTCCGCCAGCAGTTGGCGGATCAGGATTCGACGGATGGTGGATCGATCGCGTGGCATGAAATCTCTTATGCGCATATGCATATAGCATGTCAAATAACAACGGTCAAGCGTCATTCAACCCGAGTCCGCGTCCGTGTCCGATTTCGCCACGAGAGGATGCCAGGCACCTCCGAGGAACGCGGTCTCCTCCCAATGTGCTTCCTCTGGGTGATCGGCTAAGACCGTCTATCGAGGATTGCGTAGACCGCCGGCACAACGAGCAATGTCAGCAGTGTCGACGTGATCATCCCGCCGATCACGGTCAGTGCCATCGGCGTGCGCAGCTCGGAGCCCTCGCCGAGACCAAGCGCCATCGGCAGGAGGCCGAAGACGGTGGTCGCGGTGGTCATCAGAATCGGACGGAGGCGGACCCTGCCCGCGCGTGCCAGGGCCTCGAGCTTGGACATTCCCTGCTTGCGGAGCTGATTGGCGTAATCGACCAGAACGATGGCGTCGTTGACCACGATTCCGGCGAGGAGAATGAAACCGATCAATGACACGACACTGATTGTGACTCCGAAGACCCACATCGTGGCGAGCACGCCAATGATCGCGAAGGGAATCGAAAACATAATCACGAAGGGGTGGAGAAGACTCTCGAACTGCGAGGCCATTACCAGGTAGACCATGAAGATGGCAAGCCCGAACGCCAACCGCATCGAGCTGAAAGAGGTCGCCATTTCTTCCTCCTGGCCGCCGAGGCGCCAGTCGTAACCGGACGGCCAACTCATATTCTCGAGCGACGACCGGACGTCCCGGGTAACCGAGCCCAGATCGCGTCCCGCGAGATTGGCGGTGATGCGGGCGATGCGGCTGCCATCGGCGCGGCGGATCTCGGCAGGTCCTTCAAGCTCGACTACCTCGGCGACCGCCGACAGAGGGATCGGGGTCGTCCCGGCGTGGGTGATGGTCAGGTTCTCGAGCGCGGTCGCGGAGCTCCGAAACTGCTCGGCGGCCCGAATCCGAATATCGACGGTGCGGTCCGAGCGGGTGATGTCGGTCGCGATTTCGCCCTGAACCATCGATCGCAGAACGGATGCGACATCGGAGACACCGAGCCCGTAGGCGGCGAGCCGATCGCGGTTGAGATGGACCTGGAGCTCGGGGTGTCCGCCCTCTGTCGAGGAGCTGATGTCGGCGAGGCCTTCAATGGTGCGAAATCTCCCTACAGCCTCGTCGGCGAGCCGTTCCAGAAGCTCGATGTTGAAGCCCCGGATCTCGACCTCGATCGCGGTCTTGAAGCTGAAGTACGAGGGACGGCCGAAGCGGGCGACGATTGGCGGTCGCTCACCCGACTCCTCCCGGGTTGCGCTGCCGCCGAAAACGCGATTGTCGGCATCGATTGCCTCACGGATCGTATTCATGGCGGCATCTTCGAGCTCACGCGACACCGGTGGCTCGAGGGTGACAGTGATCTGGCCGAGGTACTCGCGAAGCTCGCCCGCAGTGCCCCCCTGCTCGTTGGAGGTGCCGGCGATGGTGTAGACCGTGCGGACGTTGTCGACAGTCGCTGCGGCCTTGGTCAGCTCGACGAGTCGCCGGTCGGTGACCTCGAGGCGGGCGCCGGGCGATAGCTCGATGTCGGCGAAGAACTCGCCCTGGATGAGCTCGGGAATGAGCTCGGAGCCGAGAACGCGGAGAAAACCGAGGCTGCCGATGAAGAGGATCACGGTCACCGCGACCACGGTTAAAGGCCGTGAGAGCACGCTGCCGATGGTCTTCGAGTAGCGCTCTCCCACGGTTTCGAGAAATAGGTCGAAGAGGTTGAGGAGGGGGCTGAAGATGGCGGCCGTCCATCGGCCGACGGCCCGCGCCGCGCCTAGAACAAAAGAGAGCAACCGGCTGGTGACGAAGAAGACGGCGTTGCCCAGCCAGCGGGTGGGTGCCGCGGTGTGGCTTTCGTCGGCAGCCGCTTCCAAGGTCGGCTCGGGCCGGAACTCGCGCGACGCAAGCATCGGAATCAGGGTCAGGGCCACGATCAGAGAGACCACCAACGAGAAGGCGACGGTCAGGGCCTGGTCGCGGAAGAGCTGGGCGGCGACTCCTTCGACAAAGACGATCGGCACGAAGACGCAGATGGTGGTGAGGGTCGAGGCCGTGATCGCCCGCCCGACCTCGGAGGTGCCGACACGGGCGGCTTCGACCTCGTCGAGCCCGTCATCCCGCTTGCGCTGGACCGCCTCGAGGACAACGATAGCGTTGTCCACCAGCAGCCCAACCCCGAGGGTCAGACCTCCCAACGACATGATGTTGAGTGAGATGTCGGCCACGTACATCAGAAAGAAGGTAGCGACCACCGACACCGGGATCGAGACCGAGATGATGAGGGTCTTCTTGAGTGAGCGCAGGAAGAGGTAGAGCACCAGGATCGCCAGCATCCCGCCGTAGAACGCCGTCTCCAGGACCTCACTCACCGCCTGTCGGATATAGCGCGCCTGGTCGGTGATGACCTCCATTCGCAGGTTCGGGTCGAGCCGACTGAGCTCGGTGCGCAGGCTATTGAGACGGGCGGTGACCGCGTTGGAGACGGTCACCGTGTTGGTGCCGCCCTCCTTGTAGACCGCCAGCTCGACCGACTCCACGCCGTCGATGCGGGTGATGATCTCGCGCTCCTTGTGGCCGGTGTAAACCCGAGCCACGTCGGAAAGCCGGACAATGGCGTTGCCGGTGCGCTGGACGACGATGGAGCGCATGTCCTCCGGTCGCAGGAACTCGTTGAGGGTCCGGACCAGATATTCGGTGTGGCCGTCGCGCAGGCTGCCGCCGGTGATATTGACGTTCTCGGCCGCCAATCGATTGGCGATCTGCCCGACCGATAGACCGAGAGCGGCCAGCTTGCGCTCGTCAAGGTCGACCTGGATCTCCTCCTCGAGACCGCCAGACACCACCACCGCGGCGACACCTTCGATGCGCTCGATCGCCCGTTTGATGTCCTCTTCACCAAGGAAGCGGAGCCGGGCGAGCTCGTCCGAGCCATAGAGCCCAATGCGCATGATGGGGTCGAGGGAGGGATCGTACTTCAGAAGCACCGGCAGCTCGGCGTCCATCGGCAAGCGGACGCGGTCGAGCCGGTCACGGACGTCGAGAGCGGCGAAGTCCATGTTGGTGTCCCACGCGAACTCGAGGGTCACCTCGGAAACGTCGGTTCGGGAGGACGAGGTCACGCGGACGACATTGTTGACCACCCCGACGGCGTTCTCGATCGGGCGGGTCAGCAGGGATTCGATTTCGACCGGAGCCGTGCCCTCGTAGGTGGTGCGGACCGTGAGTGACGGGTAGGAGATATCGGGCAGGAGGTTTACCGCCAGGTTGCGGAAGGCAACGATCCCGAACACCACCGCCGCCACAGAGAATATGAAGACCGTGACTGGTCTGCGGATTGAGAGATCGACGATCCTCATCCGATCCCCGTCCCGATCCCGATCCCGATCCCGACGAAGGAGTAACCAGTAATCAGTAACCAGTAATCAGTCCGTCCGGGTTGGAATCGGAGGCGCGCGCCTGCCGTTTCTACGGTATCTCGGCGGTTCATGAACCGCCCTCTCCCCGCACCTGCTTGATGATTTCCTCGATGCGCTCATCCGAGAGACCGAACTGATTCATCCGCTCCTTGATGCCTTCGAGCTCCTCGGGCGAGGCCTCTTTGATTCGCTGCGCCATGGAGGGCGGGATCTCGCCTTCGGCTGCCTGTCCCATTCCACCGCCTCGCCCGCCACCCTCGCCGCGTCGCCCGCGGCCGGCACCGGGGCCGCCGCTATCACGAATCTGTTGCAGCCGTTGCTCGATCTCTTCGTCCGACATCCCGCGTTCCTTCATCCGCTGGCGCATCATCTCGACGGCTTCAGGCGGAGGGCCTGAAGACCCTTCGGCCGCCGCCGCGGGCGCCGGCGGCTCGTCACCGATCACCGAGATCGGGGTACCGTCAGCGAGACCGTCCTGACCGATGACGATCAGCAGATCACCCTCGGCGAGCCCTTCGAGCACCTCCACCAGGTCCTCGGAGCGCAGCCCGAGCCGCACCTCGCGGCGTTTGGCGACATCGGCTGATTTGATGTAGACGGTATCGCCGAGTGAGTCGAGCACGAGCGCCTTACGTGGGATTACGACGGCATCATCGTGTGTGTCGGTCTGTAAATAGACCGAGGCGAACATTCCGGGGCGCAGCTTGCCCCGACCGTCAACCTCAAGGGTCGCCGTGAAGGTCCCTGAGGAGGCGTCGATCGTCGGTCGGAGCCGCGTGACCTCGGCGGAGAATTTTTCGCCTGGGTAGGCCTCGACCCTGAGGTGGGCGGGCTGGCCGATGCGGACTCGCGGAAAGTCCTTCTCTGGGACCTCAATGCGGCACAAGAGAGGCGTGAAGTCGGAGATCCGGAACAGGGTGGTACCGGGTGTGACGTACTGGGCGAGCTTGATGTTGCGGGTCACGACCAGTGCATCGAAGGGGGCCTTGATCTCGGTGTAGGCGAGCTGGATCTCGGCGCTCTCGAGCTGGGCCTTGGCCGAGCTGAGCTGCGACAGGGCGCTGTCGTAGGCTTCGCGGCTGACCAGGCCCTCGTCCCACGAGCTCTTGGTACGGTCGTAGGACAGCTGCGCCTCGTCGCGGGCGACGGTCGCGATCGCGACCTGGTTCCGTGCCTCGCGCTCGTCGATGGTGGCGATGAGCTGGCCGGAGCGAATCATCCGGCCTTCCTCGGTGTTGATCTCGGTCACCGGTCCGGTCGTCCGGGCGACGATGTCGACCTCGTTTTCGGCCTCGAGTGTGCCGTTGGTCTCCAGGTACTGGGAGATGGACCGTCGCGGTACGGGCTCGACCTGGACCGGGACTGAGGCCGAAGGAGCACCACCACTCATCTGACCGCCCATTCCCGTGGGTCTGCTGCCGGCTTCGGGGCGCACGGCGTCGTCGGAGCCGCCGCAGGCGGAGAGGGTTAGGAGGGTGAAGGCGAGAGCTGCGAGGTTGATCTTCATGATTCTTTCCGTTGGGTGTTGATTGAGTTGCTGGCGCCATCGGGCACGGGCACGGGCACGGAGGCGGGCACGGGAGCCGCCCCGAGGGCGGCTGCGGCGATGCGGCGGGCGAAGACGGAGAGGTCGTCGATCAGCGAGTATACGGTGGGGATGACCATCACCGTCAGAAAAGTGGAGGTCGTGAGGCCGCCGAGAATCACAAGGCCCACCGGCGCCCAGAAGGCGGCGCGGCCGTCGGGCGCGCCGAACACGCTCGGGAGGAAGTAGCCGGCAACCATCGGCGACAGACCGAGCACCGTCGTCATCGCGGTCATCAGGATCGGCCGCAGGCGGTGCCGTCCGCCGAGTACGATCGCCTCGTCGCGGGGCAGGCCCTGGCGGCGTAGACGGTTGATGTGGTCGACCAGGATGATGGCGTTGTTGACCACGATGCCGGCGAGGATGATAAGACCCATGTCGGAGCTCGATGATCGGGCCTGGCCGGCGAGGGTCATGATGATGCCGACACCGATGAAGGCGAAGGGCACCGAGAACATGATCGTGAAGGGTTGGGCGAAGCTCTCGAAGAGCGACGCCATCACCATGTAGATCAGGACCAGGGCGAAGAACAGCAGGAAGAGGGCGTCACCGGCATCCTGCTCGCCGTGCATCCAGTCCTCGCCCTCCACCACCTCGTAGCCGGCGGGAAGGTTGAGGTCCTCGATGGCGCGCTGTGCCATACGCTGCGCCATGAAGGCCGGCGTTCCGGTGGCTGTGTCGGCGGTGAGGGTCAGCGTTGACTGCCGGTCGATGCGTTCAATCGACCGCGCACCCTGGGCGGTCTCGAATTCGGCAACGGCACCGATGGTCAGCCTGCCATCACCAAAACCGACCGGCAGCTTCTTGAGCTGATCGAGGGTCTGCCGGTCCTCCTCGCGGTGTTGCACGACGACGTCGAGCTCGCGGTCCTCAACCTCGAAGTAGGAAACGGCGCGCGATGACAGGGCGGAGGACACGCTCTGGCCCACCGCTTGCGATGTCAGACCGGAGGCCGCGACCCGCTCGCGGTCGGGCCGCACCAGCACCTCCTCGTCGCCGCTCTCGAGCGAGGAGTCGGCATCCTTGATTCCGGGCAGCGCGGACAGCGCCGCGACCGCACGCCTGGCGAAGAGCTCGAGGATCTCGAAGTGATCGCCGCGGATCTGGACCTCGACGTTCGAGCCGGAGCCGTGTCGACCCCGCTGCGAACGGGAGAGTGTAAGGGCGACACCGGCACTGACCGGCATCAGGGCCTCGATCCGGTCTCGAACCTGGCCGGTGTCGAGCCTGCTGATTTCCTCGTCGACGAGGTAGATGTCGAAGCGGTTGTCCCTGGACCACCCGCGCGATCGGCCGCTGCCGCGACGGAAAGTATGAGTGATGTTGACGATTTCGAGCTCGCCGCGGTGTTCGTCGAGAAGAGTGTAGACCTCGTCGTAGAGATCCCTCTTCTGCTCTACCGAGTAGCTCTTGGGGGTGTCCACCATGATCGTCAGCTGGCGCTCGAAAGACATATTCGAGAGAGAGCGCTCGATGTTCTGATAGAGGTGCCAGGACCCGATGAGCGCCAGGATGACTGCCGACGCGAAGGCGAGTCGGTGTCTCAGCATGAAGCGAAGCGTGCCTGCGTACGCGGCCGTGACGCGGTTCCACAGCATGCTCTCACGCGCCCGCTCACCGCCGAGCAGACGCGCCGCCACCATCGGTACAACCGTCACCGCCACCACCAGCGACGCCGCCATCACCACCACCACCGTGAGCCCGATATTCTTCATGAAGATGGCGAAACGGCCGCCGGAGGACAGGAAGACCATCGGCAGAAACACGCACACCGTTGTCAGTGTCGAGGCGGCGATCGGCAGGGCCACCTCGGAGGCCCCGTGCAGGGTTGCTGTGCGCGCGTCCTCGCCGAGGTCCTCGTGGTGCCGGAAGATCGACTCGATGACCACTATCGAGTTATCCACCAGCATGCCGATCGACAGCATGAGACCCATCAGCGACATGATGTTGAGGGTCAGGTCGGTCCATCCTGCTTGCCGGGACAGGTACATGAAGACGAAGGTCACGACCACCGACACCGGGATCGCGATCGCCACCAGCATGGTGCTGCGGAAACGCCGCAGGAAGAGGTACATGAAGAGCACCGCAAGCGCGCCGCCGAGGAGGCCCGTGTTGCGCAGCTCGTTGAGGCCGTTGCGCACATCCTCTGAGTCGTCGCGGTAGATGTTGATCTGGAGACCCTCGGAGTCGGGGAGTTCCTGAATGGCTGCGATCTCCGCCTTGGCGCCGTCGATCATCGCCAGCAGGTTGGCGGTCGACTCCTTGTAGAGCTGGACGCTCAACGCCTCCTGGCCGTTGAGGAAGTCCCACTCCTCCTGTTCGGGGTAGTCCATGACCACCTGGGCGACGTCGCCCAGCCGCAGACCCCCGCCGAGGGGCAGGGCGCGGATCTCGTCAAGGGTGGTGAGCTTGCCCTCGATTCGGAAGAGGAAGCTCCGCGGGCCGTCGCGAACGGTGCCGGCCGATACTGCCTGGTGATTTGAACGGATCACCGACGAAACGTCGCGGACGTCGATGCCCAGTGATGCCATGCGGTCGGGGATGAGGTTCACCTGCACTTCACGGGTCTCGTCGCCGCGCACCTGGACATCGGCCATGCCCTCGAGCCGCTGCAGGCGGCGCACGATCACGTCCTCGGTGAAGCGGTAGAGGCGTTCGCGCGGCCAGTCGGCGCTGACGTGGAACCTCAGCACCGGCCGGTTGGAGCTTTGGAACCTCCGGATCTGGACCCGCTCGAGATCGTCGGGCAGACGGTGACGCACGCGGTCTACCCGGTCGCGAACATCGACCGCGGCCAGGTCCATGTCGGTGCCGTCGACAAAACGAATGCTGACATTGCCCGATGATGCGGTCGACACCGCGGTCAGGCTTTCGATGCCGTTGATGGTGCTGAGGCTGTTCTCGAGGGGTCGGACGATCAGCCGTTCGGTCTCGGCCGGCGAGGATGAAGGGTAGGGGGCATCAACGGAGATGTAAGAAGACGAAAAGGTCGGGAGGAACTCCAGGGGCAACCTGTCGAGCGACAGCCAACCCAGAACCAACACACCGAGCACCGCCATGGCCATCGTGACCCTGCGTTCGACCGCAAAGCGGATGATCGGGTTGACCTTCATCGCCGGCGCTGCCCCTCCTCACAATCTCGTTATTGAATCATGATTCTTCGGCCTGCACAGAAACTTCCCTTCTATTCACCCTGTGGCAGGGTGACGGACAGCCACTCGGTTTCAGGGTCCATTCGGTTGCGCATGTCTCCGCCACCACCGCCCATTCCGCCGCCCCCGCGACCGCCTCCCATTCCACCCATACCACTCATGCCACCGCCCATGCCTCCGATTCCGCCGCCGCCCATACCGCTCGGTGGGCCGCCGCCCATACCTCCACTGCCTCGGCCTCCCGTACCACCCATGCTGCCCATCTTCTCCTTCATGGCCGCCTGCAGGGTCTCCATCTCGGCCTGAGTCATGCCTCCGATCTGGACACCGATCGCCACCTGCCGTTTCTTGGAGGGGCTCGCATCAGCGATCTTGCCGCCGATATCGGCGAAGGGGATCTTCAATTCGTAGCAGAAGACGCCCTCGTTGAAGGCCGAGGCGGCCGTCGGGCCGTCGGGATCACTCTCGTTTCCCGTCTCCTTCATGCCCATTCGAATCACCGTCAGCTGGCCCGGCACCTGCCGCAAGCTGGCGAGTGAGGGAGGTGGGCCGCCACGGCCGGATGTCTCTGATCCTTCGGTTTCGGCTCGATATCGTTCTTCCCCGGGGTCCTCGTCCTCGAACTGCTCGGCGATCTGTTCGGATCCCGGATATCGCACGGCGAACTCTTCTTTCTTATTCTTGGTCTTGCCATCGCCATTGATCCAAAGGGTCACGCCACGCATCAGAAGCTGCCGGGCCAGTCCCTGATCGGCAAAGCGATACATGAGGTAGAGATGGTTGTCGTCGTGGGCGATCGCTGAGACGTGCAGGCTGTTTTCGAGGTAGGTAATGGGGACCCCTTCCCAGTCGGTCGGGTCGCCGTCGAGCACGATGCGATCACCGGTGGGGCTGCTCTCGATCTTTTCTGCCGCGGCGGCTTCCGGGCTGATGCCAACGGTGAGTGAAAGGAACAGGGCCACACAAAGAGTGGAAGTCTTCATGGAGTCTCCAACAAAAAGGCGCGCGGCGACCTTCCGGCCGCCGCGCAGGAGGGAGGAGGAGGAAGTTAACTCGATGAACGACGCCCGCCACCACGGCGGAACGTTTTCTTGCCGAAGTTACCGCGCATTTCCTCGAGCTGCTCGAGTTGCTCGGGGGTCAGGACCTTGAAGGCATCGGCCTTGGCCTGTCCGGTGACAAGCCCGAGATCCGTCTGGATACTGTGCTGGCTTTCGGCGTGGGCGCGGAAGGCGACGGGGTCGAAGTACGTTGGATCCTCAATTGCCGCTCGATAATCCTCTCGACCTTCACGAAGCTGCCGGCCGTACTCCTCGATCTGTGGGCGTGCCGTGTCGACGATGGTTTGGATCTCGTTGAGTTGCTTGTCGCTCAGACCGAGCTCCTCGGCCAGTCGCGGCAGCATGCGCTCGAAGAAGCGTAGTCCGTGGCCGCCCTCATCGCCGCCGAAGGTGCCCGGACCGCCACCGTGCGGTCCGTGGCCGCCCCCCCAGGCTCCACCGGGCCCGCTGCCGTCTCCGGGCCCGGGTCCTGTCTGGGCGAGGACCGTCGTTGGTGCGGCGAGGACAATGGCCGCTGCAAAACTCAGGATGATGTGGGGTGCTTTCATGTCGACCTCCGTGTGTTGCCGCCTCGGCGGCTTATTCAGTCGTCAAGTGAAACGATCGCGACACCTTTATTGTTGATCGTTTTGCGCAAGGAAACCCATGACCTTCGTAAAGAAAGATCAAGAGTGATCACAGGCTGGTAGGATCGGTTTGAGATGGCGATCCTGATCATCGATGACGACACCGAACTCTGCGAACTGGTGACCGAGTATCTCGAGGATGAAGGCCTCGATGTCGACTCGGTTCACGACGGCGTCGCGGGGGTCGAGCGGTGTCATGCCGACGAGCCGGATCTGGTGATTCTCGATGTGATGCTGCCCGCGCTCGGCGGATTCGCAGTCCTCGCCAAGATCCGTGAGACCTCCAAGGTGCCGGTCATTATGCTCACCGCACGCGGTGAGGAGGTGGACCGGATCGTTGGTCTCGAAATGGGGGCCGACGACTATCTACCAAAGCCATTCAATCCCCGCGAGCTGGTTGCCCGTATTCGCGCCATCCTTCGCCGCACGGAAGGTACAGCGGCGCCTGGCGAGGATGCAGCCGTGATCGTGGTGGATGATCTGAAAATCGACATCGGGTCACGACAGGTCACGTGCTCCTCGGGTGAAGTCGAGCTCACCGGCGCCGAGTTCGCCGTTCTCGAAACCCTGGTGCGTGCGGCCGGAACGGTTGTTAGCCGCGACGAATTGTCGCGTCGGGCCCTGGATCGCCGCGCGTCCGCCTTCGATCGCAGCCTCGATGTGCATCTCTCGAACGTGCGCCGCAAGCTGGGTCCCCTGCCCGGCGGCGGAGACCGCATCAAGACCGTCCGCGGCGTGGGATACCTGTACGTCAAGCCCGCCGGGAGCAGCCAGTGAGCGGCACCGTCATGCTGATTGGGTCTTCTGTGCCAGGCGGGTCAGATGCTAGATGCTGGATGCTGGATGCTAGATATAGCGCACCAATCGGACGGTCGAGGGCTGGGTGGGTGGATCCAGCATCCAGTATCCAGTATCCAGTATCCAGCATCCGGGTGGGCGGGTGGACTATGTGCGGCGGAGGTGCCTGGCATCCCGATTCGCCGCGAATCGGCGTGCCTGGCATCCTCTCGGGAAGCGCCTCGAAAACCGGACCATGAAAAGCCTCTTCCTCCGCATCTTCCTCTGGTTCTGGCTGGCGATGGTGGTGCTGGGCGCGGTGCTCGTGGTGACCTCCCCATTCTTCACTCAGTCGCGCCCTCGAGTTGATCGCTGGCAGGAGGGAGCGGAGAGCTGGGCCAAGGAACGAGTAGATCGCGCCGCGCGACGGATCGCCGAGTCGGGGCTGGAAGGGACTCAGTCATTTGGTGACAGGGGGCATGGCCGGCGGGGTTCGGAGATCTTCCTCTTCGACCTGGAGGGCCGGGAGCTCCTGGATCGTGAAGCCCCTGAACCCGCCATCGATCTCGCGCGCAGGGTGGCGGCGAGCGGTACCGAGGAAGCTGCGCGCCGTGGCGGGCTGCACATGGCGGCGCGGCCGGTGACCGATCCGGCGGGTCGATCGCTGGTGATCGTGGGCACTCTCCATCGCCCACCTCGCCCTTTAGATCTTTTGGAACCGAAGGCCCTGTGGTGGCGGCTTTTTTTGCTGGCGCTGGTGGTCGGCGCTCTCAGCCTGTGGCTCGCCCGCTACCTGTCGGCGCCGGTGGGAGCGTTGCGTCGGGCGACGCAGCGTCTCAGCACAGGAGACCTCTCGGCCCGGGTTGGTGACCCCGTCAACCGGCGCCGCGACGAGATCGGGCAGCTCGCTCGTGACTTCGACGCCATGGCCGGCCGCCTCGAAAACCTGATTGGCTCGCAGCGGCGCCTTTTGAGGGACGTCTCACACGAGCTGCGTTCGCCGTTGGCGCGGCTGACGGTGGCACTGGAACTCGCCCGCGATCGCGAAGGCGACCGGGCGGTCGAGGCCCTCAATCGTATCGAGCGCGAGACCGGCCGGCTCGATGATCTCATCGGACAGCTTCTCCTGCTGGAACGCCTCGAGGCTCGAGCGCCGGACGCCAAGGCGGTGGACTTTGATCTCTGCGACCTCCTCAACGAGGTCGTCGACGATGCCGCCTTCGAGGCCACCGCCACCCAACGTGGGGTAGAGCTTGAAGCGAAATCCCCATGCCCCATGCGGGGCTATCCCGCCCTCATCAGGAGCGCGCTCGACAACGTGCTTCGAAACGCCGTCCGCCACACCGCTGAGGAGACGGCGGTCGAGGTTTCGATCGGTTGTGGCGACGAGGGCGCCGAAATCACGATCCGTGACCACGGTCCGGGCGTGCCCGAGGAGCATCTCGAAACCCTCTTCGAGCCCTTCTCGCGGGTCGCCGGCGCGCGCGAGCGATCGACCGGGGGCGCCGGTCTCGGCCTCGCCATCGCCCGCCGCGCGGTCGAGGTGCACGACGGTTCGGTCTCCGCTCAAAATCACCCTGACGGCGGGCTCGAAGTCGTTATCACGCTGCCGTTGCGCTGAACGGCCTTTGTCGCCCGTCATCTGTAGGGGCGGCATATATGCCGCCCTTCTTTGACGGCTGATGTGGCTTCAATTCGGGCGGGATATATCCCGCCCCTACAGTGCTGAGATTTGGATGGCGGTGCGTCGCGACGGCCGTAGGCCGTCAGCAATTCCGAAATCCGAAATCCGAATTCACACGACGATATTCACCAACCGCCCGGGGACAACGACGACCTTCTTCAGCTCTTGGCCATCGATGAACTTCTGCGCGTTTTCCGAAGCCAGGGCGAGCCGCTCGAGCTCGTCCTTGTCGGTGTCCCGCGACACCTGCAGCTCGTCCCGCTTCTTCCC
>Ga0255054_10001023_pt1 | contig 16375 bp, 12 predicted proteins | sample JV7_2_23_MG_FD_188634 | JGI IMG/M metagenome (GOLD analysis project Ga0255054, IMG submission 188634) | Seawater microbial communities from Jervis Inlet, British Columbia, Canada - JV7_2_23 | ecosystem: Environmental > Aquatic > Marine > Inlet | place: Canada: British Columbia | collected...
ACATGCCCACAGAAGCAAGCTCGAAGAATGGGGGAGGCAGCCTCCTTACCCTCATGTCCAGGAACCTGTGCTTGGGGGCGGATACTACTGTCGTCCTGCGGGCTCTTGTTGAAGGACCCGAGATCCTGATCCCGGCGGCGAGAGAGGTTTGGGAACAGGCCCAAGCCACGGACTTTCGCCAACGAGCTGTTGCCCTGGTGGATGAGATCGAGGAAGCCCGGCCGGATTTGATAGGGATCCAGGAAGGTGTGGAGGTGGTCCATCTCCGTCATGGGGGTGCCCAGGTGACCGACTTCGTTTTGGTCATGGGCGCGGAATTGGAACGCCGGGGCCTGCCTTATTATTTCCTGACTTCACAGGAGAACACCTCCGTCACCCTACCACTCGGCCCGGGCGAGGAAATCCGATTCACTGACCGCTTGGCCGTCATCGTGAACCGGAAATTCCCGTATTCGGGGTTTGGGAAGGGGACGTATCGCGCCACTCAGAAGCCGGGTGGAGGAATCGAGATGCGGAGGGGGTGGATCAGGGTAGACGCGGAGATCGACGGGGTTCCTCTCCATTTCATCAACACCCACCTGGAGATTCAGCCATTCGCCCGGGCCCAAGCCCTTCAGGCTCAGGAACTTCTGAACGGGGTCGTGGGGGGGTTGGAGGGTGCGACGGTGCTACTGGGTGATTTTAACTCGAACGCAGCGGGATCTTCCGGGGATCCGACCTGGACCTCTACCTATGAGGAAGTGTTGGCCGCGGGCTTCAAGGATCTTTGGTTGTTGGCCAACCCGGAGGCCCTCGATCCTGGCTTCACCTGTTGTCACGATGTCGATCTCAAGAACCCGGTTCCCGCCTTCGATCAGCGTATCGACTTCATGTTTTGGAGGCCGTCTGGGTGGGTGGACGGAGGAGATCCCACGGAAGGGCCTTGGGCTTTTCCGGGGAGCCTCTCTGTCCGGATCGTTGGGACGGACTCGACCAGGCGGACCAGCCCCGGTGGGCTTTGGCCATCCGACCACGCCGGTCTGGTGGCCGAACTCCGGCTTCGCTCACGCTAGCCGTGAGACCGAGGTTGGCAAGGGCTGGTCATCTTGCCCCGGTTTTTGCTAGGAGCTTTCGCGAAACCCCCCCCTTCCTCCCACCGTACGGAAAGAAGCCTTGGGCGAAGTGCGTCCTCAATTCGGAGTAGATCCCATGGGATTTTCCCGGGCCATTCTTCTTGTTCTGGTCCCGCCTTTTCTTGCCTCCCTCCTGAGTCCCGCGGCAGTCAGGGCTCAGGAGGTAGATCGTATCTGGGGGCGGGTTCACACCGTGTCCGGCGAAATCCACGAAGGATTTATCCGGTGGGACCGGAACGAGGGAAGTTGGGTGGATCAGCTGGACGGGAGTAAGGAAGCAACCTCCTTCCGATTCCAGGATTGGTGGAGGCTTGCCCACCCCGAGGACCAGCGGCGGGACCGCGTTGTCGAGTTGGCCGGTTACCGGATCACATGGGATGATGATGAGCCCGAATTCCCTTCCAGCATCGAATCGGGTGTTCGGTTTGGGCACATACGACGGTTGATTGTGGACGACGATGTGGCCCGGTTGGAGCTTCGCTCCGGAACGGGGGTGGAGTTGGAGGGTGGATCGACGGATCTCGGAAGGGACCTCAGGGAAGTTCTCGTGAGAACTTCCCTGGGGAATGTGGTGGAGCTGGAATGGGAGGATTTGGAGCGGGTGGAGTTCATGCCGGCCCCTCCGGATGCCCGGGCTGGGAGCCATCGGCTTCACGGAACGGTGGAGCCGAAAGAAGGACCTTCGTTCACCGGCTATATCTCCTGGGACGCGGACGAGATCTTGGCCTCCGACACTCTGGATGGGGAGGACTCGGATGGGAGGCGGCAGGAAATTCTCTTTGGCCGAATTACCGGGATTCGGCCCACGGGAGATGGAGCGGAGATCACTCTTTCCAACGGGGATCGGGTGGAGCTCTTCGGGGACGACGATGTGGATGACGGAAACGACGGAATCCAGGTGTCCGACCCCGGGTTGGGTTTGGTGGACATGGATTGGGATGAGATCGAGAGGGTGCGCTTCCATCCCCCAGAGGTGGCGGTGGGGTTGGATGCTTTCGACGGTGGCCATCGCCTCCGTGGGACGGTCGTGACAGCAGATAGCACGGAGCTGTCCGGTTGGATTCGGTGGGACGGAGATGAGGAGTATTCCTGGGAGCTCCTGGATGGGTGGGATGGTGGCGTGAGTTTCGACATTGAATTCACCCACATCGCCACCATCGAGAAATTCATCGGACAGAATGTCACGGTAAACGTGGGTCCGACCGGGGTCAGTGTCTCTCATCCGGTGAAGGAGGGTGCACAGGTCACTCTCAGGGACGGACGCGTCTTCGAGCTTTTCGACTCCAACGATGTGGATGAGAGCAACCACGGCATCTTCGTATTGGAGCCTGGGGAAGGGAGGTCGCCGGACGACGAAGAAGCGGAGTGGGTGATGGTTCGGTGGGAGGACTTCCGGGAGATTCGGTTCCAACGGGGAGAGGGCCCATGAAAACTCGACCCTTGCCGACCTCGGTCACCCGGAAAACCGTTGTCCCGGCCTTCGCCCTTCTCCTCCTGATTTTGGGTCAACCCAACATTCTGCTCGCCCAGGAGCGGCCCTACGCCCCAGACGCCTTCCGGGATCCAACAGCCGGGTCTCTGTTCAGGGCAGCGCAGGGGAACTGGCAATCCATCGACAGCTCCGTAGTACGGTATACCTCGGTAATCAAACAAAGGATCGCTGCTAGCATTCGGACTCCCCTCAAGGATCGGACCCTCTATAGGAACGAGTCCGCCGTCCGGGCCTTCTGGGACCGGGATCACGGCTCGATTTTGCAGGTCATGGGAAGCAGGGCACAGTACCCCGGGCGAGAAAGAGCCCAAGCCGAAGATGGCTGGTCATGGATGGACGACCTGGCCATGGATGAACCCTTCCAGCCGGGCGGGGACCGCCTCCTCTTCGGCCTCACTAACGAGGACGCTGCGGAAATCTCCGATCCCGACGAATCGGAGTTCTGGTTTGCCCATCCCCTGGCTCCAGGGGCGGATACTCTCTACCGCTTCCAGAGTGGTGATACCCTGACGCTTTCTCTCCCCGATGGACGTCAACTCCAGACGGTCCAACTGGACGTATTGCCTCGGGAAGCCGACGTACACCGGATTTCGGGCACTCTTTGGATCGAGCCGGAGTCGGGAGCTCTGGTCCGAGCCGTGTATCAACTGAGCCGGGAACTGGACGTTGTTCGGGACATTCCGGAGGTAAGGACAGCGGACGAGGCTGGGGAATTCGACATGGTCCCGGGCATTCTCAAGCCCTGGATCTTCACCATGGATCTGGTGGCCATCGAGTATTCTCTCTGGGACTTCCGGGTTTGGCTGCCCCGTTCCATGCGTGTCGAAGGGGAGGTCAAGGTAGGGATCATGAAAATGCCCATCGCCTTCGACCTCTCGTATGAACTCGAATCGGTGACCATGGAGGATGACCTGGAAGAGGATCCGGATCCGACCCTCGAAGAGCGGCATTTCGAGAGTCGGGCCGAAGCCATGGCGTTCATGGCGTCCCTTTTGACGGATTCCAGAGGGGTGGAATACGAGCACTTGGAGGATGTTACGAGGAGTTCTTCCGGCTATGATTCCCGGTTCATCGTTCCCCAGGATATCACTCTCCTCGAGGAGAGTCCGGAACTCCCTCCCCCGATTTGGTCCGAGGCTCCAGGCTTCGCATCGGAGGAGGAGTTGGAGGACATGGTCAGGACTCTGGCGGATCTTCCTCCCATCCCGACTCAGGGGATTCCGTGGGACGCCAATTGGGGTTGGGCCCGGTACGATCTCATACGCTTCAACCGGGTTGAAGGTCTGGCCGTGGGGGGGCGTTTCGAGGCCGAATTGGGGAGCCCCATGGGCCCCGTGAACTTCGAAACCACCGGGTTCTTCGGGTTTGGCGATTTGGAACCCAAGGGGCGAGTCACCTTCGAGCGACGTTCGGTGCTCCGACGCGTAGCCATCAGCGGGTACCGGGATCTTCGGCCCACGGATCCGAGGGGGCGTCACCTGGGCCTTGGGAACTCCCTTTACTCCCTCCTCTTTGGCCGGGACGACGGTGAGTACTACATGGCCACTGGGGCCGACTTGGTGTGGCGTTCGCCCGAAGCCGACCGTGAATCGTTCAGGTTCCGAGTTTACGCTGAGCGCCAGGACTCGGTGGGGGTCGAGACTAACTTCTCACTTGTTCACGCCTTTGACTCCGACTGGGACTTCCGCCCCAACATGGTGGCGGATCGTTTGGAGGAGGTGGGAGGGGAACTGACTCTGACTCCTTGGTGGGGATCGGATCCTCTGGCGCCGCAGGTGGGCTTGGAGCTCTACGGTCAGGGTGGGTCCTGGCGCCACCCGGACTCCACAGACCTGAAAGGGGACTACTTTCGGGCCAGCGGCGTGTTGAGGATGGCCATCCCCCTGGCCGGTGCCAGTTGGAGGGTTGGGTTGGAAGCTGGCGGAGGGACGAGTTGGGGCGATACTCCGCGACAGCGAAACTGGTTCCTTGGCGGAGCCCACACCCTGCGGGGGTACGAAGCTTCGGTTCTCTCAGGGGAGTCCTTCACCCGAGGCCGTCTCGAAGTAGCCAGGACCTTTCCGGAGGCAGTGACGATCAGTGCTTTCGGCGACGCGGGTTGGGCCGGGGCCAGAGACGAGTTCGACTCCGGGGATATTTTGTACGGGGCCGGCCTGGGTTTCAGTCTCATGGACGGCCTGGTCCGCATGGACTTCTCTCACGGATTGAAGGGTCCCGACAAACGCTTCCGGTTCGACCTGTATCTGGACGCCATTCTCTGAGGGTGAGGTTGTGCCGATCCATCATTACCCATGGAGACCGAAATGAATAGTACTCCGAGCGGACGCCGGAAAGCGGTCTTCCTGACCGCTGCAGTGATCCTGACGGTGGGTGGCGTGGTGGGAGTTTTCGGTAGCTCTGTAGGTTACACCGATGCGCTCTTCGAGCCTGACTACACCATCTTTTACGCCCCTCCCGAAGGCCCCCTGGCCGAAGCAGGCTTTCAGTCTGGTGATTCGGTGATCAGTGTCGAGGGCATTCCGGTTGTGGAGTTGGGAATGTACTCCCGTTGGCCTAAGTCGCTGTCCAGGGCGCCAGGCGAGTCTCTGACCATGGTGGTGGAGCGGGAAGGGCAGATGGTGACCGGCGAGATCGTCTATCGGGACCCACCGCCTTCGAGCTGGAAGATGCAGTTCGGTGCTCTATTGGTATTTCTCTCCTTCCTTTGGGCCGGTGTCTGGGCGGTTCTGACCATTCCTTCGGCTCACGCCGCTCGCCTGGCAGCCCTGGGCTTGGCCGCGGGGTTGGCAGTCCCCACGCCTTACATGGGAAGCTGGAACGGGCTCTCGGAACACGTCCACATGGCGGCCATGGTACTCTGGACCCTCCTGCTACTTCGCTTCTTCCTCTTCTTTCCCAAACCGAAGAGGCTGGCTCAGGCTCACCTCTCTACACTGCTGGTCTACGCACCGTGGGTGATTCTTCTGGGTTGTCTGGGGGCGGAGCTCATCTACCATCCGCGCTTCTACCACACCTTCGGTGGGTACACCGGCCTCCTCATGTTCGTTTACCTGGTGCTGGCGGTGGCGGCGCTGGTTCACAGCTGGGTGAAGACGCCCGGGGGGGAGCTGTGGGCTTCGGGTTTGAGCTCGGTTCTCTTTGGGATGGGGATTGGAGTTGGCGGTGTCATTCTTTGGGCGGTGGATGCCCTCGTCCTTCAGGCATTCGACATTCCAGGGTCGAACTGGGCGCCGGTTCTCTTCGGAGTGATCCCCATAGGCATGGCCCTTGGGGTGAGAAAGGCGACCTCACGAGAGTAGATGTCCCGGGCTCAGGCTACTGCTTTCGGGACCACTCCATCATGGCGGTGTACGCATTCTCACGAGTGATGCTATCGGCGAGGATGGCCTCGAGAGTGTATCCCCGGACATCCAGAAGGAACTCCATCATCAAGCCAGCCTCATAGTGGATCCGGTCCCAGCTCCGGGGGCTACTCCACTGCCCATCATCGAGGAGGACTTCCACTCGCCGAGGGAATGAGGCTGCGGAGTCCCCTCGAATAAGGCCGATATTGGCCACGTATTCCGGGAACCCTTCCTGCTTCCATTTAGGTAGCTTCACCCAGTTCGTACGGCCAATGGAGTCCACCATGTAGAGGTGAGCGATCTCATGGGCCATGGTATGGGGAATGCTCCCCTCCCACACACTGTACTTTGGAACATGACCCGTGCGTTCACCCAAAGCTTCCACCTGGGGTCCGCTTACATAGGTGGTACCGAGGAAGGAGATCCCGAAACCCTGAGGCGTGGGGGGTAACCTGGCCAGCCTTGTGAAGAGGGAGTACAGCCCAGGATCTCGGAAGAAGAAGAGGCGCTCCGGTGATTCTGGGTTTCCGAAACCGCCGGACCCGAGGCGGTGGTGGGTGGCCTCGACCAGTTGCTGGACTGCTGGGTCGGGGTCGCCCCGGTAGTAGACGACCACCGACCCAGCCTCGGCTTTGTTGGAGAGCAGTACCTGGGGAAACGCGAGCAAGCCCACCTGGATGCCGAACACCGCGCCCAATAGAGTGATCAACCAGGCAAAAGAGCTGATCAGTCTTCTGCGAAGAGATTTCTTTCGGCTCATGGTCTCGGATCGGCTAGGCTCGTACCGAGCTCACGCGCGGTCAACTTCGGCTTGGGAGCCTCTGCGCGAGTAGCGCGGCTTGCCCCACTTGCGCAGGGGTTCCCTATGGGTCCCCTACTGAATGATCTCCAGCATCTCCACCTCGAAGATCAATGTGGCATTCGGGCCAATTGTGGGGCGGGAGCCATTCGCCCCATAACCGATCTCCGATGGAATGAAGAATCGGAAGTGGCTGCCCACCGTCATGAGCTGGAGCCCTTCCGAGAACCCAGGAATCACGCCGGTCACCCCGAACACGGCAGGTTGGCCCCGATCATAGGAGCTATCGAATTGGGTGCCGTCGATAAGGGTCCCCTTGTAGTTGATGGACACCTGATCCGAGGGGCTTGGAGTGGCGCCCTCACCCTCCCGGAGAATCTCATATTGGAGCCCGCTCTCAGTAACCGTCACTCCATCCTTGGAGGCATTCTCGGCCAGGAAGGCTGCACCTTCAGTAGCGTTGGCTGTAGCCGCATCTCCCAGGCGTTGGGCCTCCTCCGCCTGGACCGCTTCGTTCAGTGCCTGCAGAGCCACCTGGATTTCGTCCTGTGGAACCGCCGGATCGTTCCCATCGATCCCGTCCTTGATTCCGGCCATGAAGGCGTCCATGTCCAGGTGCGTTCCGGCGGGAGCGAGCTGCGAACCCATCTGGATCCCGATTCCATAGCTGGCTTTCTGGTCTTCAGTATCGAGAGAGGCACTGCCGGTTTGGGACTCACAGGCATTCATCGAGAACAGAGAAAAAACGAGAGCAAACCCGATCATTCGGCGCATCGGAAAATCCCGGTCGAGGGTTATTCGAACCTTACGAGGGCCCCAAGCTAACGCTCCGGGCCCGATCGGCCAAACGATGGGTTTGGTACCGGAATCCCTTTCCAGGACCCTCCTAACGAGTCAGGATGGATTTTGAACGATGGGTAGCTCGATGTACGAAAGATGGGCGCTATTTCGCTGCACCCTCAGCACGGGCGTCCCTTCTGCGGGAATGCGTTGAAATGCACTTGCGTCATGCCCGGCAAGGGCGATTCGGAATCGATGACCTTCTTTGAATAAGAAGGAGGTGGGTTCCATGCCCAAGGACAGCTCAAACACCTCTCCGGGTACCATGGGCAACGCGTCGGCGGCCAGAAAAGAGTGGTAGGGAATGGGCCGTTTCCAGGCCGAAGGTTCTTCGGTCACTTTTCGATGGATTCCTCGTAGTACCCCCTCCGTCACGTACGTCACGAGTCCCGTGGGGCTCACGTCCTCCAGATACACGAAAAAGGCGCCATCCGAGTGTGTGGAAGAGAGGTTCAGGTGGACTACCGGGTACCCCGTGACCTCCATGTCCTCAGCCAGCGGAGCGGATTCGTAGACCAGGAGCTCCCGGTCCCTCGCAACTCGGTCAGGATACCAGGTGTCGGCAAAAAGAGGTCCGAGCCACCGGGGTTCGATGGCGGATCGAACCTCGAAATCGACCTCGTATGAATCCTCACCGACGGGTTCGGTGGGTGGAGAAGGGCTCAGCGAGCCGTCATCGCCCAGGTAAAGGGTCTCGGTCACCGTTCCCGGAATGGGCCAGGTTGACGTGGCCTTCCAGAGCCTTTCCCCCATGGTGTAATACCGGAGAATCCGATCCTGAAGAGGTTTGTTTTTTCTGAGGCGGTCGTCGAAGAAGTTGAGGGCTTCTTCCCATTGGGCTTCAAAGGTAGGGATCGCGGTGAAACGATCTCCATCCCCGGTGAAGGAGTTGTCCGACAGGTCATGGGTCCAGGACCCTATGGTGCCCCGGCGAGGGCCCGTGGACTCCATGAATCCCCTAATGACTCCGTCTGCGGAACCGCCGTCCAACCAACTTCCCCAATGATAGACCGCCACCCCCGACCCATTCAGCGCATCCGACCTGGTGTGGGTGCTGATGTCGTCCAGAGTGAATCCAGCGAGGGAAGGATCGTCTCGGGAAGAAATCGCCTGGATGACGTCAAAGGGATTCGCATTTCCAGCGTGGCCGGCTATCGCTTGAGCGAGCAGCTCGCCAGAAGGATCGGCATCCACGGGGCTGAGCCGAAAAGACTCCCCCTCCAAAGCCAGCAGGGAGGTTCGGTCCATGGCGAAGACGACGTCGCTCCATCCCTGCATGAACGCCTCGTTGAATACGCCCCCGGGGAAAAGGAGATCCTCGTACTGGTCGTAGGTGTCGGACATGGGAACGATGGCCCGAAGAGCCGGATGACCCACAGCGGCCAGCTGCTGGGCCGCCATGCCCGGGTAGGAGACTCCTGTCGCTCCCACCAGGCCGTTGGACCAGGTCTGGTCTGAGATCCAATCCAGGACCTCCCTGGCGTCTTGAAGGGCTCGATCGGTAAGGGGGGCAGGCCACTCCCCGAAAGAGGCTCCGGTACCCCGCTCGTCCATGGCGACCCATACGAATCCACGCTGTAGAGCCCGTCGAGTGGTGTACGGGGTCCCGTTTCCCCGATCACGCCAATAACGGGTCATCTCCAAAATCGTTGGGAGTGGGCCGCCACCTGGGTAGTTGGATGGCACGTAGACATCGACTGCGATCCTCACGCCGTCGCTCATTTGCAGGTAGAGGGATTCGAACGAAGCGTCGGTGGCGCCGGTCAGGTCGAGGGGATGGGTTTCCAGGACCGTGGGATCGTGGTCGCAACCGGCGCTCCAGAGCATCAACCCACAGGCAACCGCCAACGCAGCAGACCGACGAATCCGCCCCCTCATCGTCATCACCAGCCCTCCCCAGTTCTCCATGGCTAAAACTCCCACCTGAATCCAATGGATGGGAGAAACGGCAGCAACTCCTCGTCCGGCCACCGGACCCATTTCAGGTCGTTACCGACGAAATCGGTGCCGTACGAGTAAGATCGGAGGTTCTGCTGGTCGTATGCGTTGAAAAGGTCGAGGTATACATCCAGGGTGCCCTTCTTCACGGCCCAGCTCCGAGTCACCCGGAGGTCCAGCCGGTGATAAGCCGGGAGACGGTCCGAGTTGAGGGCACCGAACTCCGCCCGCCAGCGAAGGGCTGAGTCCAAGCCGCTGTCCTGGAATACCGTGATGGTATCGAAGTGGATTATCTGGGGAGTGAAGGGCCAACCTGAGTGGATCTGGAAGGCGCCAGTGATAGTCCAGCGAGGGGTGGGTCGCCACCCGAACATGAGAGCCGAGGCATGGGTTTGGTCCCAGTACTGGGGTGCCCATTCTCCGTCGATGAGGGTCTCGGTAGAGGAGAGGGTGTAGCTGGCCGACCAGTCCCAGCGTTCTCCCTCCCTCGTGAATAGGACCTCCATACCCTTCGCCCGTGATTCGGTGGGATCCACTCGCACCCGGTCTCCGTCCAACTCGGGGAAAGGAAGGATCTCTCGCCAAAGGTTCAGATACATCCGGCGCGGTCGTTCCACCTTCCTGTGGTATACCTCCACCCGCCCTCTGATTCCGTTCAGCAGGCGGTGTTCCAGACCTAGCGCCGTTTGGGTCGCCCGCTCAGAGGGAGCAAAAGTGGTTTCGCCGTCCCCGGCCTCCAGCTCGTGCATACCCTGAGACTGTTGGTAAACCCCCCAGCCGGCACGTAAGGTGGTACGGTTCCCCAGATCCACCAGGGCGTGTAATCGAGGAGAGATATCGGAGTCATCCGTGTGTGTTCGCCGGTCGTAACGAAGGCCTACCTCTGCCGTTCCCCATGAAACCGGCTGGAACCGGAAGGCCCCATAGGTCTCGAACTCCGTGCCGTCGGGTTCCAAGTATACTTCAACAAAGGCCGGGACACCGACCAGGTCACCGGTAGGGCCGGCGACCGTGGTTCGGGTATGATTTGAGTAGTCGTATTCGCCAAGAAGGCGGTTCACCAGGAGACCGGCCCTGAAGGCCATGCGATCCGTGAGGTCCACGGTCCAGTCCTGCTTCACGCCAAAGAACTCGTAGTGCGCCTTGTCGGAGACATCCACCATATCCGGCCCTATGATGCGGCCCGGCTCAACCATAAACCCCACCCGACTCCGCCTGATCCTGCCGACAGAAGCCACCGTCTGGGCTCGGACCCTGGGAGTAAAGAAGGCCTTCCAGGTCACCCACCCATATGTGTTTCCCCATCCAGTGGTAAGCTCTCCGTCCTCCGAGTCTCCCAGGGTGCTGGGGTCCAGCTCAAGATTGTCGTCGGCATGGAGGAAGTGTGCGGAGAGGAGGTGCCGGGACCCCAGTTGGTATCTGACTTTTCCCAGCAGGTCGAAATACTTGGGAGAGAGGTCGTTGTCTATGTCCGTGAGCTTGAAGGCGATATCCATGTAACCCCTGCGACCGGAGAAGAGCCATTGCCCTTTTCCTCCCGCAAAAGCTCCCTGAGACATCACCGTGGCGTTGGTGATGGAAAGGCCAACTGTGGTTCGAGTGCCCTCCGTCGGTGGGTTTCGGGTTTCCATGTCGAAGACCCCTGCCGCCCTGTCACCGAAATCCACCGGAAACCCCCCGGCGTGAAGGTTGATTCCGCCGATGGCGTTGATATCTACGATCCCCAGGGCTCCCTCAAAATCCTTCATGTGGTAAGGCTCGTATAGCTCCATTCCGTCCAGGAGTATGAGGGTTTCCCGGTCCTGTCCTCCACGGAGGTAGAGGCGGGTGGAGATGTCCCCGGAAGCGACTCCTGGGAGCCGTCTCAGGGACCGGAAGACGTCCTCTCCTACCTGAGGGATGGTCTCGATTTGGGCCCGGGTGAGAGTCTGAAGGGCCACGGATTTGGTGTCGTCCAGGATCACGAATGTCCCAGGGGAGACCACCAGGGCTGAGAGCGGGATGACCCTCAGGGTGAGATGAACCTCCACCGTGGAGGTGGCGCCTGCCGTCACCTCGATGCCCGAGATATTGGTTGGGTCCCATCCGAGGCCTGTCACCGCCAGGCTGTACGTGCCGGGCGGTACGTTCACAAGGATGAATCGTCCGTTCTCGTTGGAGAGGGCCCCTCTCCCATCACTGAGTTGAACCAGGGCGTTGCGTACGGGTGCGCGGTTCTCCCGATTCAGGACCAGTCCGGCGATGACGCCCAGCCTGGGCTCCTGGGGGTCGGGCTGGCGGGGTGAGATTCGCACCTGATTTTCCAAAGCATCGAAGGTCAGGTTGGTGCCCTGGAGGAGGAGTTCTAGGGACGCTCTGAGGGTCAGCTGGGCACAGGGGCAGGAGACCACTCGGTTCACCGGCACGAAGTCCGGGCTGTAGATGAGGGAAGCGCCTGTCGCTCGCTGGATTTGGTTCAGGGCTTCCCTCAGGGGGACGTTGGTCAGCTCCAGGCCGACGATGCGGTCCAGGGGTGGCGGCTGATCCTGGGCACTGGTGTTGCCCGGGGTGCCCAAAACGACGGCCACCACCATGCTTGCCGGAAGAATGCGGCCCCAAGGCCTTCTTATGAAGACCTCCCAACTCATAGCCCTCCCCCGCTCCCCATGGTCACCGCGCCACCCTCCGTTCGGCATGCCGCCTCGGTCACCACGCAGAGGGATTCTGCTATGGCCTCGAAGGACTCACCTTGGAACCACGCTGTGACTCTTCGCTGAGACAGGTCCGGACTGTCGATTCGAAGGATCCGGCCGTATTCCCGCGAAACCTCCTCAACGACCTGGGCCAGGGGCGTGGCTTGGAAGACAAGGGTTCCCTGGGGCCAGCTCATGAAGGCAAACACGTCGTTCACCTCCCTGGCCACGGGCTCCTCCCGACCCACCATTCGAGCGACACTTCCAGCGGGGACTTCAACCGATCCCCCTTCGTTGGACACTCGGACCAGGCCCTCCACCACAACCGTCTCAACCTCGGCTCCCTCCGTGTCCACCTGGAACCGAGTGCCCAGAACCCGAACCTCCCCAGATCCGGCGCGAACTACAAAGGGACGGTCTTCATCACGGGCCACGGCAAAGAACGCTCGGCCATCCAGGGAAACTTCTCGCCGGCCTTCCACTTCCCATTCCCTCAGGGTGCTTCCCTCGGCCAACCGGGCGAAGCTTCCGTCCTCCAAAGTGACGGTGAGGCTTCCGTTCTGGGCGGCTTCATGGATGGCGAGAGGACCGGGTCCGCCGTTACCCACCACCTGGATCCCAAGTCCCACTGCGGCTACGGAGGCGGCCAGCAGGCCCCACTTCAGCCAGGGGCGCCGGGTGGGGTCTGTGTCGCTTACTGCTGAACGCCTTACCCCCTCAAAGGGAAGTGTCGCAGCCGCGAGGATCTCCTCCACCTCGGGGGGCCCTGAGGCGGGAACCACAGGCTCTGGGGCCGTCAGGCTCCAGACTCGAGCCATCTCCTGAAAGTGCTCCTCACTTTCGGGAGTGGTGTCCCTCCAACGCCTCAACCGTTCCTCCTCGAAGGGGGAAGCGGCGCCGCTGAGAACTTTGATGATCAGGTCGTCCATTGGAGACCTCCCATCGGTGGTGTCGGGGGTGTCTTCATCCGGTACACGATTGTCGGCCGGATCTCTACCAACCCCTTGTCTCGGATCTGTGCTCTCTGGCCCTTTACCCATCCATCTGCTCCCGGTCTGGGCCGCTGTCCTCGGCGTCGTTTGTTTGAGCTGGGCGGTCGGAGAAGTAGGGCCTCAGAGCCGTCCTCAGGTCGGCCATGGCCAGACTCATATGATTGGCAATCGTCTGAGGGGAGAGGTCCATGACTTCGGCGATCTCCTGGTAGGATAGGCCTTCTTCCCGAGCCAGGCGGAAAACCTCCCTCCTGCGCTCGGGTAGGCGGGCCACGGCTGATGCGGCCAAACGCTGGAGTTCGGCTCCCTGAACATCTTCATATGGTGTTTTTGGGGAGGGCGGTGGAATGGAGCTTTCCTGAGCCTTTTCTCTGCGGTTCCGCTTCCGGAGCTCGTCCAGACATCCGTTCCGGGCAATGGTATAAAGAAGTGACCGAAGGGAACCGGCCTCCTGCAATTCCCGCCGCCGGGACCAAAGGCGAACGAATGCGTTCTGAACCACATCCTCGGCGTCCCCGGCACCTGCCAGAAACCTGTGGGCGAACCCCACCAAAGGTGCCCAATACGCATCCATAAGCTGTCTAAGGGCGTCGGGGTCGTCTGACCGAAGTCCACGTACGAAGGCGGCGTCAGGTGTCACCGCGGATCCCTGGTCCGGTGGTGCCATGGTGTTCCTTCCGGCGAAGGATACATCCTCCATTAGGCTAATGACCCCTACGACCTTTGTCTCGTCAAGGTTGCTCATACTTCCCACACGCTCCACCGCGCCGGTCCTACCAATCCCTGCTTCAAATTTCCCTTCAAATTTCCCATTGGTAGTCGCGGACTCCCGGAACGTGATGGGGATGAGAGCGGGTCGGCAGCCTGCTCATTCCACGTTTTCATGGGGGCTCAGGCCCTTACGAGGAAAGTGAAATGACGAAGATCAAACGAACTCTCGGTGTCGCGGCCCTCTTGGCCGACCTCCTGACCGGCTGCGTTACTGGCGTGGTGGATTTGGATGACGACGGAAACCACTCTGGGAACATAGAAGCTTCGGCCACGTTTTCTCGGACCTTGGAAATGGACGACCAAGCGAGAATCAGGGTGGTGGGGGCAAATGGCACGGTGCGGATATGGGGAGTTCCGGGGGCTCAAGAGGTTGTGGTGGACGCGGTTCTGCGGGTGCGGTCAGATTCCCGGCAAGATGCCGAGGAGCACCTGGCCGATCTTCAGGTATCGGTTCAGACCCGGCCTGAGGAGTTCGAGATCAAAACCGTCCAACCCGACCACTCCTACGGCCGGACCTATGTGGTCGATTACGAGATCACCGTTCCGGCCCATCTCCTTCCCAGCGTCATCCAGGGGAATGGCTCGATTCGCTTGGAGGGGATCCTGGCGGACGTTGAAGTGACGAACGGGAACGGGGACGTGGCTCTGGTGGACGTAACAGGGAGCAGTTGGGTGAGTGTCGGGAACGGTGAGATCGCCGCTTGGACCTTTCTTCCCCATGGAGGGCAGATCGTCCATTCCATTGGGAACGGGACCCTGTTTCTCTCGGTCCAATCCCAGGTCTCTGCGACCTTCGGGGCCCAGGTGGGGAACGGAACCATAAGCGTCACCGGCCTAGACCTTCAGCAGGTCGTCTCGAGCCCCCGTCAGCTACATGGTGTGCTGGGTTCCGGTGCGGGTCTCATCGACCTCTCGAGCGGGAACGGCCAGATCAGGGTACAGGGAGATTAGACCGGGTAGACTCGCCTCTTACTCGAGCTGGTCAGGCCCAGGGGGCCCAGTGACTGCAACCTAACACCTCGAATACTCGTCATAGTATGGTAAGGAGGCTCACCTCCCCGATACTGAAGGGGTAAGCTGGTTGTAGGCTCACCTGGAGCTTTTCGACACGATGCCGATCTGGATTACTGCACTGGCCTTTGGGGTCCTGGGTGCCCTGGGATCCCGGATCTGGTATCGCAGGTGGAAGCGTGCTCGAATCGCGGCCAGGCGCGTCGTGGAAAAACCGAATTCCCACTACTCATCGGCCATCGTCAAGAACCAGGTGGACCGGGAACGCTGGGACTCGGTGAACCTCGATCTAATCCACCCGGTGAACCGGGAAGAGGTGGAGCGCCTGCTTGCCGTAGCGGATGTTCAGGGCCCCGACGCCCTTTCGAACCGCGAGCGGTTGTTCCTCGAGAATATGACGCGCCTCAGCTTCAGCTGAACGAATCCTCGATTTTTCGATACAGCTCGGGCCGGCGATCCTTCAGAAAGCTCAGGCGCCTCCTGACTCGGATCAACTCTCGCGGATCCACGCTCCCAAGAACCACCCCCTCCCCATAGGCGTTCGTTTCACTCGTCACTTCGCCCATGGGATCCACCAGGATCGAATCGCCGGAATGGGGCTTGTTCCCTGCCACCCCGACACGGTTCACCCCCAAAACGAAAGCTTGGTTTTCTATCGCCCGGGCTCGGAGGAGAGTGGTCCAAGCCTCTCTGCGCATGTCGGGCCAGTTGGCGATGACGCAATAGAGATCCGTGTGTCGGGCGCAAGGTCGGAAGGGTTCCGGGAAGCGGAGGTCATAGCAGATGAGGGGAGTGACTCGTACACCCTCCAGTTCTGCGGTCTCCAGGGAATCGCCTCCAATGAAATGACGATCCTCCTTGGCAAGGGAGAAGGGGTGAAGCTTCCGATAGTGAAGGACCTCATCCCCACTGGGGGAGAATATGGAGCAGGCATTGGCCGGCAGAGGGTCAGCGGGTTCCGCATAGCCGCCGAGTACAAAAACCGATAGACGGGATGCCAGATCGGCCAGGAACTCCCGGGTTTCCTGAGCGAAGGACGAAACCTTTTCGGCGTCCATGGAAAACCCGGTCGCGAACATCTCCGGGAGGACAAGAAGCCGGGGTGGGGTGTGGGGGACTCCAGTGTCGCCCGTTTCAGCCTGGGAGCGGGACCCACCGAGCCCTTCCATCGCCCGCTGGGCCATTTCCTCTACGCGGCGGAAGTTTTCCGCGGGGTCCTCCCAAGCGATGTCCATCTGGAGGCCTGCGACGATCATTCGGTTTTCCTTCCCTGGAGTGGGAGCCCTCTCATTTGCGAATCCTCCCCAACCGCTCCACCGCCGCTTCCAGTGTTTCCATCTTTTTACAGAAGGCGAATCGAGCGAGACGGCGCCCCTCTTCCGCATCGGCCCGGAAGAAGGAGCT
>Ga0255054_10001026_pt1 | contig 16366 bp, 16 predicted proteins | sample JV7_2_23_MG_FD_188634 | JGI IMG/M metagenome (GOLD analysis project Ga0255054, IMG submission 188634) | Seawater microbial communities from Jervis Inlet, British Columbia, Canada - JV7_2_23 | ecosystem: Environmental > Aquatic > Marine > Inlet | place: Canada: British Columbia | collected...
AGGTATTGCCGAGGTCTCTGATCCACTCGGCGGCTCTTACTATATAGAATCCCTTACCAATGATATAGAAAAAGGGGCACTTAAGCTTATGGACGAGATTGCCCATAAAGGGGGGGCGGAGAAGGCTATAAAGGGGGGTTTTTATCAGCAGCTCAGCCGGCAGTCTGCCAGTGAGACCCAACAGCAGATTGAGAAAAGGGAGCGTATCATCGTTGGATTGAATCGATTTCGAGAAGAGGATGAAAAAGTAAAGATTAAGTGTTTCAAGGTGGATGAAGGCGCTCAGGAGCGGGTGATTCAGAGATTGCACTATCTTAAGGCAGAGCGTGACAATGAGGAGGTAAAAAAAACACTTAACAATCTTGATCGAGAGGTGCGTCTTGGAAAAAATTCAGTACCTGCATTGCTTGAGTGTGTCAAAGCCTATGCCACAATTGCGGAAATGTGTCGTGTTCTCGGTCATATTTGGGGCCATTATCAAGAGGGATCCACGTGGATATAAAAAAACCTGAAAGAATACCCCGGGTATTGGTGGCGAAGATGGGGCTGGATGGACATAGCAGAGGGGCCTACGTTGTCGCCCACGGGCTGCGGCAGGCAGGAATGGAGGTGATTTATACCGGTATCAGGCAGACCCCCGCTTCGGTGGCCATGGGAGCCATACAGGAGGATGTGGATGTGATTGGCATATCTTCTATGGTGGGCGCCCATCTCTCTATTATAAAAAAACTGAGAGCCGAGTTGAGAACGCTCAATGCCGCTGATATACCCATAATTATTGGTGGCATTATTCCAGATGAGGACTACGATACGCTTTTTTCGCTGGGCGCAAGAAGGATTTTTGCTCCTGGGGCAGAGGTTAGGGAAATCGCTGAATACATTCAGTCGCTTTTGAAAGGTCCTTTATGGACGTCCGAGGTGCCGGGAAGTTTGACCGGCATAGAGATAGATCAACTTCGACTGTTGGGCACCAAATGCAAAAAGTGTGGACAGATATATTTTCCTTTGCGGAGAAACTGTCCGCGCTGTCCAGATGGAACGGTTGAAGACCTTCCCTTAAGTGATAAGGGGACATTGCAGAGCTTCGTGGTGGCGTATGTGGCACCTCCGGGTTACGAGGTGCCTCACACTCAGGGATATATTGATTTATTCGAAGATGGCCCGTGCATTTTTTCGTTGCTCACAGGCTATGGAGATGGATCAAAACTACGAGTCGGATGCGAGATGGGCTTAAAGATCGTCAGGCGTGGCACCGATGATGACAACAGAGTAATCGTAGGATATCGATTCACTCCCCTCCCACAACCGGAAAATAAGGAGGAATAGGTTGAGAGAATCATATGTCTTGGGGGTTTCCATGACCCGGTTTGGAAAGTATTTGGAGAGAAGTTTACAAGACCTGACCTATGAGCCGATCTGGACGGCTATACATGAATCGGATGTGGATCCCCGTGACATTGATATCGCCTTTGTAGGTAATGCATATGCAGGTTTGATTACGGGACAGGAATCTGTTCGAGGCCAGGTCATAATGCGTGAGGCGGGTATCACAAAGATCCCTATTATCAACGTGGAGAATGCCTGCGCCTCCGGGTCAACGGCCTTCTACCTGGCCCACAGGGCGGTTGCTTCGGGACAAGTTGACCTTGCCCTGGCCGTGGGGGTGGAAAAGCTTTATTGTGGGGATACGGGGCAGAGTTTGAAGGCTCTCTCCACTTCCTCTGATCTGGATGTAGAGGGGCGTATGGGCATACTCTTCGCCGGGATATATGCCATGCGCGTCCAAACACATATGGAAAAACATGGGTTGACAAGGGAACAACTTTCCATGGTCGCCGTCAAAAACCACGATCACGGCTCTTTAAACCCACATGCCCAGTACCGGAACAGGGTTACGGTGGAAGAGGTTCTAAATTCAAGAATGATTGCCGATCCCATCACTCTGCTCATGACCTGCCCTTTGGGAGACGGTGCGGCGGTCCTTCTTGTGGGAACAAAAGAGATGGCTCTCAGGATGGGAAAGAGACCGATCAGGGTTGCTTCAAGCGTCCTGGGAAGTTTCGACTTTACGAGGAAAGGAGAGCCAACCATCGCTTCCCGCGTTTCCAAAAGAGCTTACGATGAGGCCGGTGTAACACCTAAGCATATTCAAGTGGCAGAGATTCACGATGCAGTAGCCCCAATAGAACTATATCTTTATGAGGAGTTGGGCTTCTGCGGGCCGGGGGAGAGCGGTCGCATGATCGATAGACGCGAGACCTGGTTCGATGGAAAATTACCAGTGAACACCTCCGGCGGACTGACTGCAAAAGGCCATCCGGCAGGGGCTACCGGTTTGGCCCAGGTGGCTGAAATCGTTTGGCAGATGCGTGGAGAGGCGGAAAAACGGCAAATCAACCCCATACCCAATGTGGGTTTGGCGGAAAACGGCGGAGGAAATATGGGCGGGGAAACGGCTGTTGTGGCTGTCCACATACTAAAGGGACACTAAAAAAACAATGAGGGCTCAAGGCACAAGGAGCCTGGGGTAGGGAAAGGATAGCCCGGTTCATGAACGCTGGATATCTAATCACAAGGAGTGCGCATTATTTTCCTGAAAAAACAGCTTTTGTTATCGGAGGGGAATCCAAATCCTTCCACCATCTAAACCTACGGGTGAACAAACTTGCTAATGCCCTGCTTTCCCTTGGTCTAAAAAAAGGAGATAGAGTGGCCCTCCTTTTTCACAATAGCTTTCCCTATCTTGAATCATATTTGGCTCTTTATAAGGCGGGTCTGGTCTGGGTGCGTTTGAACGCCCGCCTCAAGCTCTCTGAGATCAGGAGAATGATTCAAGATTCAGAAACACTGGCTCTGATTCATGGTCCCGAGTTCGTGGAGGTTGCCGAGGAGGTCTCAGCGGAACTCCAATGGATCATTCATTCTGATGAAGGAGGTGGGATCGACTACGAAGAGTGCCTACAAAAAGGAACTGAGCAAGAACCGGAGACCGACGTTTACCTGGATGATCTTTGCGATCTATGGTATACCTCTGGGACCACTGGCGTACCCAAGGGTATCATGCTGACCCACAGGAACATTATATCATGCACCCAGTTCCTGCTTTCCGAGGTCTATGACATTACCAGCAAGGATCAATTTCTAACAGCCGGTGCTTTGAGTCATGCGGGGTCTGTAAGGGTTTTACCTTTTGTCATTCGCGGGGCCGTATGCCACCTCCACCGTCATTTTGATCCATTGAAAATACTTCATGAGACAGCGACATTGAAGATTACTGACTGGGCCGTTGTTCCCACGATGCTCATAGCCATCATGGACCATCCAGAATTTTCGCGTTTCGATTTGAGTTCCCTTAAAAGAATCACCTATGCCGGATCCCCTCTACCCGTTGAGAGAATTGAAGAAGCTGTTAAAAAATTCGGACCGATTCTGGATCAGTCATACGGTCAAGCCGAGTCCATCATCACCATCACCCATCTCCCAAAGGAGGAGCACAAAATTGATGGTGATCCCTCCCGTGAGAAGCATTTAGCCTCAGCGGGGAGAGAATATCCGGGTGTACAGATTCGGATCGTAGATGATAACGATAACATTCTCGATGCGGATGAAATCGGTGAAGTGGTCACGCGATCTGATCTGGTCATGCGCGGTTACTGGAATCAACCCCACAAAACGGAAGAGGCCCTCAGGGGCGGCTGGCTTCACACTGGTGATATCGGTTACATGGATGGAGATGGTTATCTCTATCTGGTAGCTAGAAAGCATGACAAGATCATCACCGGCGGCCTCAATGTCTTCCCAAGGGAGGTGGAAGAGGCGATCTCCACACATCCAGCCGTAGGGCAGGTGGCGGTGTTTGGCGTTGAAGATCCGTTCTGGGGAGAGGCGGTCACAGCGGCCCTGGTGTTCAGGAAAGGAGCTGAAATCGAGGAAGATGAATTGATGGCCTTTTGCAAAGACCGCTTGGCAGGCTACAAAAGGCCGAAGAAATTCCATTACCTGAAGGATCTACCGAAAAATCTGTATGGCAAGGTATTGCGAAAAGACCTGAAGAAAAAGTTTGGAGGGATAAAACCGGGCGATTCATGAATTTTGGAAGGACGTTCCAAGTTTGTAACCTTTATCTGAGGATTTAAGGGTGAGTAAAGACCATCTCTTGCTTCTGCACGGTGCGTTGGGAGCTAAATCTCAATTTACTTCTTTGATACCGCTCCTTGAAGATAAATTTCATATTCACACACTCGATTTTGAAGGACATGGAAGTTCTCCCATGCGGAAAAGGTCTTTTAAAGAGGTCCATTTCGCAGAAAACGTAATGGAATATATGGATAAAATTTCTCTGAGTCATATCAACATTTTCGGTTATAGCATGGGCGGGAAAGTCGGGTTATTCCTGGCAAAAACATATTCTGAAAGAATAAATAAAGTTTTCACATTCGCAACAAAATTCTTATGGACGTCTGAATCAGTGGATAGGGAGACATCTTCCCTAGACGCTGAAAAGATTTCAGAAAAAGTGCCTCATTTTGCCAGAATGCTGGAAGAAATACATGCTGGGTCAGGATGGAGGAATGTTGTACAAAAAACAAAGGAAATGATGCTTACTCTGGTCACAGAGAGTAGCCCGACAATCGGGGAGATGGATCAGATTCAGCAAGAAGCGAGAGTAACTGTTGGAGATAAAGATAACCTGGTAAGCATTGAAGAAACCGTTAGGGCCTATCGATCACTTCCAAAGGGACAACTTCAAATCTTTCCTAAAACGCCACATCCCATCGGAAAAGTTCCATTGGCTCATTTGGCGCATTCGCTGGTGGAGTTTTTTAATGGCTAAAGGAGAGGGGCTTTACCTATCCAATCCAGTCTAGTACATTTTAAAAAGGAGGCAAAGGATGAGCAAAAAACCCAAACTACTGGCCAAACCGGGTAAGATCGGCACCATGGAACTTAGAAATAGACTCGTTATACCCGCCATGTGCACCAACTATACGTACCAGGGCCACTTAACGGATCGAGCGGTTTACTATTACGGTCTACGGGCTCAAGGTGGGGCGGGTTTGATCATCATTGAGGCTTCCGCGATTGATTATCCTATAGCGCGATCTGTTTTAAATTGTGCAGTCTCTGAGGACAAATATATTCCCACATTAAGAAAATTGACCGATGAAATACATAAACATGAAACAAAGGTTGCCCTGCAGATCATGCACTCAGGAAGACAAACCAGTGCGGCAATCTGCGGTTCCCAGCCTGTCTCCTGTTCCGGTACCGGGAGTGCCCAAGTGCTATATGATCAGCCCCGTGCGCTGACCCTATTTGAATGTAAGAACGCCATTCGGCAATTTGGTGATGGTGCCCTGAGGGCCAAAAAAGCGGGCTTTGACGCCGTGGAGGTCCATTATGCCCATGGATATCTGGGCAGTGCATTTCTCTCTCCAACGCTGAATACAAGGACAGACGAGTACGGAGGAATGGAAGGGGGAATCAAGTTCTGCAGCGAGGTGATCGAAGAAATAAAGAATCGCTGCGGTCAGGACTACCCTGTCCTGGTAAGAATTAACGGTGATGACTATCATCCTTCCGGAGGGGTGACTCACATTGATGCAAGGATGATTTCCGTGGCCCTGGAAAAGGCTGGTGTGGACTGTATAAGCATCTCCTCCGGCTTAAGGGAATCGGACCACAATCTCCACGATCAGAGCATGGCCTCTCCTAGGGGTTCCTGGTTGTATCTGGCCGAAGGCGTGAAGAAGGCGGTGAAAATTCCTGTGATGGTGGCCAAAAGAATCTCTGAGGACATGGTAGGAGATATTCTCGAAAAGGGACAATCGGACTTTGTCTGCATTGGAAGACCCAATATTACGGATCCAGAGTATGGCAATAAACTCATTGCAGGAAAGGCAGAGGCGATCCTACCCTGTATATGGTGCGCCCAGGGCTGTTTTGATGTTCTGTGGATGCTTGCTCCCACCACCTGCCTGGTCAACCCTGCAGCCGGGCGCATAGATGAAAGACCCATAGACAAGCTGGAAAAAGCCCCTAAGAGCAAAAAGGTGCTGGTTGTTGGCTGTGGCCCGTCGGGTTGTAAGGCAGCCCTTGTGGCGGCCAAAAGAGGGCATGTAGTCAGCCTTTACGATAAGAATGAGAGACTGGGAGGGGCCTATAGGTTGGTGGCCCGTTCTCAGATCAAATCAGAGGTGGAGCGCCTCTTTACCTATTTTGAACGAGCCTTACCTAAGGCGGGGGTGCAAGTGAACTTGAACATCGAAGTCACACCCAAAATGATTGAAACGTTAGAGCCCGATGTGGCGCTGATCGCGGTAGGTGCTGATCCAAAGCGGCCGGCAAAAATGACTGGGATCAAAGGTCCAAACGTGGTGTCAGCGGAGGAGGTCATGAGTGGTCAAGCTGAAGTGGGGGATCGGGTTGCCATCTGGACTTGCAGCTACCACTGCAGATATACCTGTGGGGCCAAGATTGAACCCATAGCTGGAGATCCCACGAATGCCAACTCCCAATATAGGTATGCTTGCACCGCAGGATACGGGGCCACGGATACGGCCGAACACTTGGCTTCTCAGGGCAAACTGGTGAGTATTGTCACTGAGAGAGAGACTGCTGTGCCAGGTATGGGATACACCTCGAGAAATTATCTCTTCAAGCGATTCTATCGCGAAAACGTTCGCGTCTGTGGAAATGTTAAAGTCAAAAAGATCACTGAGGAGGGAATTATCTTGGAGAAAGCTGGGATCACGTTCTTGCTCAATGCGGATACCATCATTGTTAGTGTGGGGGCAAGTCCCAGGAGGGGTTTGGCCAAAGCCCTGAGAGGGAAGGTGGCTGAAATTTACAAATTGGGTGATTGCGACAAGATAGGCAATGCCATGACGGCCATTGCATCGGCTTATGATGTGGCCATGAAAATTTAAGGGAATAGGCTTGTTTTCCCCGCATAGCGGGATGCTCGACTTGCGTTGTCACCGATGACTGACTCTGCTTAAAGTTATATCTAATTCGGGCATAGCCTCACAGGTGAATAGGTGATGGAGGGGAAGCCATTGAATAGTAAGGAAAATATTGAAGTTTATAGAACAACCGTCTGGTCCGCTGGGGCCGGGTGTCATGGGGGTTGCGGACAAAAGCTCTATGTCAAAGACGGGAAATTGGTGAAAGTTGAAGGAGATGAGAACCATCCCTGGAACCAGGGAAGGGCCTGTCCCCGGGTTTTGGCGTTGAAACAGTACATGTATCACCCTGATCGTATCATTTATCCTTTGAAACTTTCGGGCAAGCGGGGAGAAGGTCAATTTGAGCGAATCAGCTGGGATGAGGCCTTTGACACCATCGAGGCCAAGTTTAAGGAAATTCGCGAGAAGCACGGTGCGGAGGCCGTCCTCTTTTGTCAGGGTACGGGAAGAGATATCGGAGGCCCCATCTCTTTTCTTGCCTATAACTATGGCAGCCCCAACTGGTCTCAGTTGGGCCTTTCGGGCCAATCCTGCTACACCCCTCGTCTTGGGGCCATGAAGGCTACCATGGGTGATTTCGCCGTACTGGATTGTTCTCAGTTTTTGGAGAAACGATACGATGACGCAGAATATGAGGTCCCCAAAGTTATTGTGGTATGGGGGCAGAATCCCCCGCCCACCTGCCCGGATGGTTTCTTTGGGCACTGGATCTTGGACTGTCGGAGACGGGGATCCCAGCTTATTGTCATTGACCCACGAATCACTTGGATTGCCTCTCGAGCCAAGTACCATCTTCAACTGCGTCCGGGAACGGATGGTGCCCTGGCTTTGGGCATGCTCAATGTGATCATCAATGAAGAAATCTACGATAAAGAGTTTGTAGAAAAATGGACCTTTGGCTTTGACAAGTTGAAAGAACGTGTCCAGCAATATCCTCCCGATAAAGTTGCCGGGATAACCTGGGTCCCGGAGAAAACCATAGTTGAAGCCGCGAGACTTTACGCAACGAGCAAACCAGCCGGTATTCATTGGGGTGTAGCCATAGACATGTGCCCACAGGGCACAACGGTTGCCCAGGCTGTCAGCCATCTCTGGACCATTACGGGTAATATAGATGTTCCGGGAAGTAATGTGATTGCCCGACCCTCTCACGGCATTACGACGTATCCCTATACCACCGAGGATCTCTCGGTTCTCTACGGTGAAGATCTTATCATAAAGCTCAGGGAAAAGAGGATTGGTGCTGACAAATATCCGATGGTCGCAGAATTCAGGTCCTGGGCGCATCCTGACACGGTCATCGAACAGGTTCTTTCGGAAGATCCTTATCCCCTAAAGGCAGCCTGGATTCAGACGACCAATATCCTGGGTGGCCAGGCGGCGGATACCCGAAAACACTATGAAGCATTGCAAAAGCTTGATTTTATAGTTATTGTCGACCTTTTCCATAATCCGACCACCATGGCACTGGCCGATATAGTCCTTCCTGCAGCCACTTTCGCTGAAAAAAACAGCGTTCGTACCTGGTGGGCCCCCTTGAATATCATTCAAAAGGCTGTCCAGGTGGGAGAATGCAAATCCGATTGGGAGATCAATTTTGAGATGGCCAAAAGGCTCAATCCTAAAGGGCTAAAATGGGACTGTGTCATTGACATGATAAATGACAGATTGTCCCCGGCTGATAAGACCTTCCAGGAAATGATTGAAAAAGGTTGCTGGGAGATGCCGCCTGAAGGGCATCATTCCAGACCCTACAGGCGACATGAGAGGGGATTGCTTCGCCAAGACCGAAAACCGGGCTTCAATACGGGGACAGGCAAGGTGGAATTATGGTCAAAAGATTTCGAGAAGTGGGGACTAGATCCACTCCCATATTATGATGAACCTCCACAGAGTCCGGTCCGCACCCCGGAACTCTATGCAGAGTATCCTCTGATCATGATCTCCGGAGCGCGATCTCCGGTCTATTTTCATGCCGAGCATCGTATGATTCCATGGTTACGAGAGAAAGATCCCATCCCCAATATGGAAATCCATCCAGATACAGCCAGGGAATATGGTATCGAGGATGGAGAGTGGGTCTATATTGAGAATAGGCAAGGGAGGATTAAGAGGAAAGCGAAGGTAACGCCAATAGTCCACCCCAAGATGATCACAGTCCCCCATGGTTGGTGGCTCCCAGAGTTGAAGGGGTCTGAACCGGAGCTCTTCGGGCTATGGGAATACCAAGTGAATCAGCTCGTACCTTCCGGCCAACACAGCGACTCCGGTTTTGGTGGGGGGCAATATAAGACAACACTCGTTAGACTATCCAAGATCACTGAAGAGGGGAATTAGCGATGGGTAGAAATGGGCTTCTCATAGATTACGATTATTGCACCGGCTGTCATACGTGTGAAGTCGCCTGCCAGCAGGAGCACAATTATCCGGCCGGCAAATGCGGGATCAAAGTAACGGAGCATGTAATGGCCAAAACATCCAGCAAAATATCCATATATAATCTCCCGTTTCCAACGGACCTTTGTAATCTTTGTCTTCCCAGGACCAAAAGGGGGGGAAAGCCTGCGTGTGTAAAACATTGCCAGGCCAATTGTATGATGTTTGGCCCCATAGGAGACTTGGTTAAAGAGATGGAGAAACGTCCTAAACAGGTGTTGTATGCACCACGATAGCAGGAGTTTCATTCCTGAGACGGAACACGGCCAAGTACGGTGGATTTTTTTTGAGATACGGTCTTTCAAAAAGGGCCGTAGCCTCATCATTACTGGCCCCCATGGGGCTTAATCAAAGATGGGTTCCAGGATAAGCTGATTTTCAGCTATTTTTCTAACCCTTCGGTCCGATTTTTTATAGAAAATCACCTCTAAAAGGCTATTTTTTAGGTTGAAATTATTTATGCCATTTCTAAACAATTTTTGGCGTCAGAGGTGCACACTACTTGCCCAAGTGCTCGCTTAGAAAAATCGGATTTTAATGCACATTGCTTATGGTATTCCTTTCGAAAATGAATAACACGGAAGAACCAAAATTGCAATTTTTCTAATCTTCTGCCTGCCCTAGATTATTTTTAGGGTATGTTTTAAAAGTCAAAATTTCGAAATCCACAGTCTCCATTAACAGCTTTTCATATCGTTTTAAAATCCCCGTCATAGTGTCGAAAATAAAACAGGCACAGCTTTAACACGCCCCGTGCCGGATTAAAAAGCACGGAGCGTGATTTGAAATAGACTGGAGGGGATAAAAATGAAAGAGCTGGCCATGATTGTAGAGGATGATTGCGGAAATGAAAAAATCGTCGATGAAGGGAGGAATATTTTAGATATCGAGAATGACAGGTTGACCGTTTGTTTATCGATCCAAAAGAAACAGGCCATTGGCCCTATAGCCAGCGGAAAGTTCAGGGCCTTGTAAAAAAGGTGTGCAAGGCCGCCGGCTTGAGTATTCGCAATCCACATGATCTGCGGCACACATATGCATCAATTACGCTGATGGCTCATCAGAGCCCGGGATATGTCCAAAAGCAGTCCATATCGATCACCATGGATATCTATTGTCACTGGATTCCGGGGGAGGGCCGAAGGGGTCTTGAAGTGGCTCTGGTGGGCGAGGATTCTGTACCAAATCGTGTACGGCAATCGCATATTTCAGAAAACAAAATCTATAACTAATTGAAATCGTTATAAAAAACATGCGTTTGGTGCCGAAGGCCGGACTTGAACCGGCACGGGTCGCCCCACTACCCCCTCAAGATAGCGTGTCTACCAAATTCCACCACTTCGGCACGGGATGGTTTTTAAACATTTATTCTGACTTTGGTGGTATTTCAGATTGAGATTGCGCTGGGGTTTCGCTATTGTTTTTATCGGACACATCCGGCGAGAACGGCTGTTCAATGGGCGCTTGGTTCTCCAACATAATCGATTTTTCCTTTTTGTGGCTGGACAAATAAGCAAGTGACAGAGATGTTATCATAAATACAATCGCTGCGACGGTTGTTGCCTTGCTCAAAAAGGTGGATGCGCCTGTGCTTCCGAAAAGGGTTTGGCTGCTGCCACCGCCAAAAGCGGCACCCATATCCGTACCCTTACCGGTCTGAAGAAGAACGATCATTATCAGCGCAATACTGGCAATCACATGTATCATTATGAGTATTAGTGACATTACAAGGATAATCCTATACGATTTACAATTTTACTGAATGTATCCGGATCGAGGCTCGCTCCCCCGACAAGTGCGCCGTCAATATCAGGCATTGCCATCAGTTCTGATATGTTGTCCGGTTTGACACTTCCCCCATACAATATTCTAATCAATTGTGAAAATGTTGCTCCAAAACATTTTTCAAGCAAGGACCGCAGAAATTGATGAACTTCCTGGGCCTGATCGCTCGTGGCTGTTTTGCCGGTCCCAATGGCCCAGACCGGTTCATAGGCGAGTATCATGCGATCCAAATCTTTCGAAACCAAATCTTTTAACCCAATTTTGATCTGTTTGTCAAGTACAGAAAATGTCCTGTCCGATTCCCGCTCATTCTCCGACTCGCCGATACAGAGAATCGGGATTAAACGCGCATTGAGGGCGGCTATTATTTTTTTATTGACGGTCCCATCGTTTTCACCAAAATACTGACGGCGCTCTGAATGTCCGATGATCACATACCGACACCCCGCAGAAACAAGCATAGCCGGCGAGATTTCGCCGGTGTAAGCCCCTTCTTTTTCCCAAAAGAGGTTTTGAGCTCCCAGGGAAATATTGCTCTCATTCAACGCATCTGATACCGGTGAGAGGGCTGTAAACGGGGGGGCAATCATCACTTCGACCCCTGTTGCATCCGAAAGGCGCTGGACGAGTTGCCTGGCGGTTTCAACCGCTTCCGGGCATGTTTTGAACATTTTCCAGTTTCCGGCAACAAGCGGTACCCGATTGTTCATTTGCAGACTCCTTCAATAATGATTTATGTTTGGTTCTTCTCCAATTTAGTTGGAGAAGAGGGTCCAGGGATTCAAGGGGTCGAGGTTTCAAGGGTTTGTTTTCTAAAGACTTTATCAGCGCTTTTAACATTCTTTCGATTTCTGCTATGTCTTTTTTTGCTGTACCCAATTCACCTTTTTCAATATATCTCTAAACAGAGTTCGTATGATTTTCGCCAGACTCTCAACTCTTTGTAATTCTTTAGCATTGAGCGCTGATGGTTGCGCCTTACGGCTTGGAAAAATAAACTTGGTGTCACTCGAACCCTTGAACCCTCGGCTCCTTGTACCCTCCGGGATAACGCCCGCTCAATTGAAGATTACCCATTTACTTTGCCTTAATTAACTACAACTAATCAGGAGATGATCCTTATGTTTTCAATCCAGTTGTGATCCGATCATAACAGCCAGGTCGACCATCCGGTTGGCGTATCCGCTTTCATTGTCGTACCAGGAGAGCACCTTCACCAAGTTGTCTACGACATAGGTGGTTTCAGCATCAACAATGGAGGAAAGGGTCGATCCAATAAAATCGATTGATACGAGGGGAACAGTGTTAAATCCGAGAATTCCAAAAAGTGACCCTTCAGAGGCGCTTTTGAGTGCATCGTTTATGTCTGTGCGGGTAAGTCCGGGTTTTTCTGTTGTTGCAACCAAGTCTACGATCGATACATTTGGCGTGGGGACGCGGATGGCAAGGCCATGAAGTTTTCCGGATAGCTCGGGCAAAACCAGGGCCACGGCTTTTGCCGCCCCGGTCGTTGTCGGAATCATGGAGAGGGCGGCCGCCCTGGCCCTGCGAAGATCCTTGTGCGGAAAATCGAGGAGCCGTTGGTCCCCTGTATAGGCGTGGACCGTGGTCATCAATCCGCTCCTTATTCCAAAATTTTCCATAAGGACTTTTGCAACAGGGGCTAGACAGTTGGTGGTACAGGAGGCGTTCGATATGATTTGGTGCTGCCTCGGATCATACTGATTTGAGTTGACGCCCATGACGATGGTGATGTCCGGGTCCTTTGCCGGAGCGGATATGATCACTTTACGCGCTCCCGCTGTCAGATGCTTCAATGCGTTTTCCCGATCCCGGAAAAGACCGGTGCATTCTGCCACTATGTCCACACCGTATTTATTCCATTTGAGCTGTTCCGGATCCCGTATGGATGTAACGGCAATCGATTTTTTGCCTATGGTAATGGAGCCATTTTTTGTCGTTACATCGAGATCCAGGTTTCCATGGACAGAATCGTATTTAAAAAGATGTGCCATTGTGACGGCATCTGTTAGATCGTTAATGGCAACAACTTCCACTTCGGGGTGTTTCTGGGCGGTCCTGAGGACCAGTCGTCCAATCCTACCGAATCCGTTAATCCCTAACTTAATACTCATGATCCCTCCTTCAAAATCTTCATCATCACCAAAGCATCTTCTTTGGGGTTCAAATAGTAATTTTTTCTTTTTTCAACAATATCAAATCCGAGTTTGAGATAAAGCTTTACCGCTGAAATGCTTGAACATCTAACCTCGAGAAAAGCGGCTCTGGCCCCCTTTTTTATCACCCGCTTCAAACAGGCTTTGATCAGCCATGATGCGATTCCCTGGCCGCGCCATTCCAAAGCAACGGCGACTTTGGAAATGTGCATTTTGCCGGAGAACACCTTGAAGCAGATATAGCCGATAATATCCTTTGATAAGCCTGGAGAATGATGTCTTACCGCATAGTTGCTGGCGTTACCGTTTGACAGTTCCTGTAAAAAAGTCATGCGGGGCCAGGGATCCTCAAAGGAATGGCGTTCAATTGCAAGTATTTGATCGATATCGGCTTCGGTTATCGGGTGAAGACGCCACAAGAGGCCTTTTAACTCCGTTTGTTTCCTTTCAAAATTCCACTTGCCAGTGTAATGCTCTTTTTCCCATACGCTTCCAGGGCTTGCGCAAGTTTATCCAACGGCAGGTCCTTTCGGGTTTCCGAAGCCTTGATTAATATGGGAAGATTCACACCGGAGATGACCTCCACACGTCCTTCTTCAAGAAAAGAATAGCTCAAATTAGAAGGAGTTCCGCCAAACATGTCTGTCAGTATGAGGATCCCGACTTTTTGGTCCACCCGTTTGATCCCTTTTGAAATCTTTGTACGCAGTTGATCCGCATTTTCATTCAAGTTAATCGAAACAGAAACAATTGCTTCGGGTATTTTCCCAAGAATGAACCCTGAAGCATCAATAAGCGCTTCACCCAGCTGGCCATGTGTAACAATAACAATGCCTATCATGAATTTCCTATTCTTGTCCTTTATTTTTTTACTGCAATTGACGGTAAAGAAAATAAGACGATTCTTCGCAAAGTCAAAGGTTCGAAACCTAACTTAAAGCGGTTGTAACCGGCTCACCACCTGAACCTTATCGTCCAATATCCCTGTGGATAATCTTGACCTGCTTGTCTTTCTTGTTTATATGCTCGAATATCACACGTGCAATGGTGACCGAGCGATGACGCCCTCCGGTACAACCGACCGCGATGGTCAAATACGCTTTCCCCTCATTTTCATACAACGGGATTAAATAGTCGAGGAGCGAGAGGTATTTGTGGAGGAATGTTTTTGTTTCGCCGTGGTCCAGGATATATTTTTTTATCCGAGCGGATTTCCCATCCAGCTCTTTTAATTCCGGGACAAAATACGGGTTTATCAAGAAACGAACATCAATTAACAGATCTGCATCAATGGGCACACCATATCTATAACCGAATGACTGAACACTGATCGTCATTAACTTCATCCGTTTTGTTTTTTGTTCGACATCGAAAATAACAGACTTTAGCTTATGCTCATTGTATCTGGAGGTGTCAATCACATTGTCCGCTGCTTTCTTCAAGTCTTCCAACTGTTTTTTTTCAGCCCGAATACTGTCAATGAGACTTTCCCCTTCAGAGAGCGGATGGTGTCTGCGGGTCTGACTGTACCGTTGGAGCAGAACATTTTCATCAGCTTCAAGAAAGAGTATTTTATAGTTGTAGCCTTTTTGTCTGAGAGATTCGAAAACCGATGTATAGGTGGTGACAAATCCCTTTTCCCTCAGATCCATTACAAAGGCAAGGCCTGAGATTTCTGTTTCATTTTCGATCGGCATTTCCAAAAACTTGGGAAGAAGCGCCACCGGCATATTGTCAACACAATAGAATCCAGCATCTTCATACGCAGCAATTGCTGTGCTCTTACCTGAGCCGGAAAGTCCTGTAATGATAATGATTTTTAATTGTATCACTTAAAATTCTTCATCTTCCTCATCAATGATGCTCAATACCTCTTTACTGTCGGCCGCATTGAATAATTTTTCCTTAAACGGATCATTTTTTAAGATTCTGGAAATTCTGGCAAGGAGTTGAAGATGAACGCCGGTTGAATTCTCAGGCGTTATCAATAGAAAAAAGATATGGGTAGGTCTGCCGTCGATCGATTCAAAATCGACACCCTTCCGACTCAAACCAAAACCGAGAACCAACGACTTAAGCCCTTTCAGCTTCGCGTGGGGAATTCCGATTCCCCCACCGATACCGGTACTCCCCAGCCGCTCTCTCTCTATGAGAACTCGCATCAGATCCCCCTGATCGACGTGGGCAATATGGGTTAACGGCATTACGAGCTCCTCGAGAACACCTTTTTTGTCCTGTGATTTCAAATCGATAAGGATTGCTTCTTTTTGTAACACATCAAGAATTTTCATTTTTTTGAATTACCTTTTTCGTTTCCTTTCGTCTGGTGTAAAATAGAAAAGCACAGAGTGCAGAGCGATAGAACAGCCGGGCTCTTCGATCGGTTTTTTAGCATTCCGCGCTTTTAATTGCTGGGTTGTATCAATCCCATATGACCATCATTGCGACGGTAGAGAACATTTATTTGATCGGTTTTGGAATTTCGGAAAACCATGAAAATGTTGTCGACGAGTCCCATTTGGAGGATGGCTTCTTCGATATCCATCGGTTTGTATTCGATGTTTTTTATCCTGACCTGTTGATCCGCCTCATCTTCAGCTACGGAGACATTTTCCGGATGAATATTTTTCCCACTGTTTTTGAGACGCCCCTTTCTTTCTCTTGTCTTTTGTTTGGTTTTTTTTATCTGTATCTCAATTTTGTCCATGGCCATATCGATGGCCGAGTACATATCGTTTGTTTCCTCTTTGCCGTGTATGTTGAGTCGATCACCTGTAATGTTTATCTCGGCAATATGTCGGAACTTTTCAACCGTCAACACAACGTTCGCCTCGGCAGGGTTGTCGAGGAGCTTATCAAATCGATCCAGTTTTTCTCGGGCATAAGACTTCAGATGTTCAGATGGGTCAATATTTTTAAAAGTTAACGATGTCTGCATATGAAATACCTTTCTAAATTTGTTTCCGTTTGCTGGAAGAGAGTATTTTCATACTTTCCCTA
>Ga0255054_10001027_pt1 | contig 16353 bp, 19 predicted proteins | sample JV7_2_23_MG_FD_188634 | JGI IMG/M metagenome (GOLD analysis project Ga0255054, IMG submission 188634) | Seawater microbial communities from Jervis Inlet, British Columbia, Canada - JV7_2_23 | ecosystem: Environmental > Aquatic > Marine > Inlet | place: Canada: British Columbia | collected...
CAAATGCATATGTATTGGGAACAAAATCTTTAATAGTTACTTCTTGACTGAATGTATCTAGAACAGCTTCTCCTGTAGACAACATCAAGTTCATAGTTACTTTGTACTTACCAGGGTAAAAATAATAATGGTTAGCACAAAGAGATTTTTGCATTGAACTACCGTCACCAAAGTCCCAAAGAATATAAAAATTGCTGTAGTTATTAGAGAAAATTGTTTGAGAAGGAACGAAATTTAAAGGCGTTTCGGGTAATGCGTAAGTCCAAGTCGTTGATGTGTTAAAAACATTTTTAACATCAAACTTCCAATATCCTGTATTGCTGGGTAAATTTGGCATTATCCTTGTCTTGTTACTGTTATTCTATTTTGTATGTCAGTTAAATCTTTAAAGTAAGGAAATTTGAAAAATTGTAAATCTACATCTTGCCTCGTTACATTAAAGTCGTCTGTTTCATATATAGGATTGTATACAGCAAAAGACAAATTATTGTCGATAATTGTTTCGCCTTTATAAACTCTTCTCGTTGAAAAGTTACTTACCCCAGCTACTGCAAGTATAGATTGTTGCAAATCTTTCAAACTTACAGTTTGACCTAACTGTAAATTTTGTGTATTAAAGTAATTTGTAAATACCTGTGCAACATCATTCTGAACTGCGTTCAAATCTCTTCTTGAATTTTGTTCAACTTCAACATACAAATAAGAGTCATCACCAGCTTGTGAAATAAGAGAAAAATCTGTATCGGTTATAGATGCACAAAAATTCATTTCCATATAAACAGGATCAGAAACGACAATTTCGGTTGTTGCTGATTTAACTTCAGCTAGTAAATTTGTTATTGCATTCTTTTGCGAAGTAGAAAGGTAATTGGTTCTTATCTCTAAACTATTTTCTAGCGTTTTATTAGGAACAGCAAAAGCATAGATATTATTAAAGTCACATGCATCAGTAAAATTCACTTGGTTAAATAAAACTCTAGAATTATCATTGGGTCTATCTAAACCTATATCAAAGAAATAATTTAGATATATGCTTGTGTAATCAAAATTATTAACACATTGTACTGAACCCACCCAACTGCCATAATTTTTTGAAATATAGTTGGTGTAGTCGTCTATAGTTACTAACCTATATTGTGAATTGAATAATTTTGGAGCGTTTGTTTTAATCTCAGCTACAGATTCTTTTAATTGAAAATTAGTTGAAGAATTTTTATTCGCAAAACGTAAATTAGAAGCTTCAGTGGAAGTTATTAAGTTAGATGCGGTAGGGATGATATTATTTTTTATCTCATTAAACCGTGAAGTTGTAAAAAAGTAAATCGGTTGATTGTCTAAGGTTTGTTTGCTTACTTGTCCATTAACACCGTCTGATTTTAAAAAGTATATTGCAATTAAATCACCATTAGAAAGTTGCTTACCTGTAATATTGTTACCAAACTTAATTTCATATCTTTGGTTTTCGTTAAAACGTACAGAATATTTTTTTGAATTTCCAGATTCAAGATAGAGTGATGTTGTTTTTGTCCACTCTGTCCATTTGGAATTAATTTCATTGGGTTTAATATACACATAAATGTTATGATTATCCACAATGAAATTCGCATCATCTTCCGAAGGAGCTAAGGTTATAGTCTCAAAAGCTTCCCCTATAGCAGCTTGCGTTGGATACTCAACAAACGAACCATTATACAGTAAGTTGTTATCCTGAAGCTCTGTCAAACTTTCCAATGTATCTAAATTTTTATTAAACGAAATATCTTCATTAAAAGAATACGAGGTACCGCTAAACGTAAAATACGAATATCTCGGAATTGTATATAACCCTGTATCTAGGCCCTCTGTAGCGTCGACTTGAAAATTTAAATTAGCTGTTTGTGGACCGGTAGGGTTATAGTCAATTGATTTAACTATTTGATTTATATTTTCATATAATTCAGCTTGAGTAAATGTGCTTTCTGACGAGTTCTTATTCAAATAGTATATTAACGTGTGATATGAATAAGATATTATATCAATTAAAGATGATAGATTACTACCTTCATAGTTTTGATCAGTAAAAACTTTATTTTCGTTTAATCTCTCAATTATGAGATCCTTTAAACTTACAGCATCAAATGCAACGTAACCGCCTTGCTTTAATTTAAATTGTGAATCTGAGTTAGCCATCTTAACTATAAAATTGTGTTCCGGTTGAATTTAATGTTGCTTTTAATTCAAACGTCTCGTTATTATTTATGAAAGGAACAGATAGTAACAACGTAATGTTATATTGTTGCTGATCAACCTGAGCTTCAACAGATATTTTATCTGTTATAACTCGCGATTCTTGTTTTTTAATTTCTCTATTGATTAGATTACCTATTTGCATAGCAGTATCTTTACTGCATGCTCTGAATAAAAACTGATTCAGATTTAAACCAAACTCTGGGTTTAAAATTTTGTCTCCAGGAAACGAAGTAAATAGATTTTTTATAGAATTTTTGATAGCATCTAAATCATAGCTTCCTCTAACATCTTTCGTCATTAAGCTAGAAAAACCTGGTTCATTTTGAAGTTGATCAAACTTCATGTCTAAAGCTATATCACCATAAGTAAAATAATCTTTATATTTTGGACCATCTTGTTTTTTAAGATTATCTAAAACAATTTTTGCCATATTATTATTTATGTTACAAAGCTATGTGTAATTTCTGTAAAAAAGCATAAATATTGATGTGAACAAAAAATTTGACATGCTTTATGAGACATATGTTACAAGATATACCAGAGGTGGTTTCTTAACAGGTGATCTAGTAAGGTTTAAGAAAGGCTACGAAAACACAGCAGAGTTCAAGAGTTTAAACCCTGATATACAGCAAAAGCTAAAGGATTATGCTGATAGTGATATTAATGTTAGAGTGTCGGGCATAGAAAATCACTACCCTTCTCACCAGCCTGGTAATACAGACAACATGAATGGAAAGGTTGTTGTTACAGTTTCTCAAGAGACCGCTCCAGGTAGGTATGATGGCTTCGTTACTGCTCCACCTGAGCTTTTCGATCATCTTGATGTTTACCCGAACAGAATGCCTGTTCCTAACAGCTTTGTTAGACCTAATGGCACTCAAATGAATTTTGATTCAGAGCCTCTAGAAGGTGGTTATGAAGATCAAGCTGATAGCTATTTTGGAACTGATCCTTTAAAATCTCAGATTGGTACCGGAACAGAACTAAAAGAACCAGAGATGGGTGAAGACAAAGAGCTTCACAACGTAAATCATAATATAGATCAATTTGGTGCTAATAATAATTGGGATCAACAATCTCCTGGCGGTGGTAATTTGCCTGATACATCAATCTATATGAAAGGTGATGCTCCTATTCCTGGTCCTGGTAACGATACAATGACCGGTAATGTCTCTACTACATCATTAGGTTAATTGACCATAGTATCTATTTCAATTAAACAAGCATAAGCATTTATTTCCTGGTCCATTACAAACGCTGATTTGTACAAATAATCATATACTACTGACAATGCTGTTTTCTTTATTGCGCCATCGCTTTCAGATTGATCGATTACATTAAAAATCATCTTTAACAACAAGGGGTAATCATTATTAAAAACATGTTCATTTGTAATCATATACTTCCTACATTTGAGTACATGACCTGCTTTAACTAACTTGTATATATCAATGGCAATTTTTTCAATATTTTCGTTATCTTGAATAACTAATTTATCATCTGAAATGCTTTTCTGAAAAACGTTTATAGTCTTTCTTATATCTGGAAAGTTTTCACTAACTAGTTGTTGTAAATCTTTTATTTGTACAACTACCCCTTCTTCATTAGCAATATACGCTAGCCTTTCTATAATTGGCTGTCTGTCGTGATTTATATCAAACGTTTGACATCTACTTTGTAATGCTGGAATAATTCTGTGCTTATAATTTGCTGTAAGAATAAAGCGAGTAATAGCACTATACTCTTCCATCACATTACGCAAAGCTCTTTGACCATCTTGAGTTAACCCATCACACTCATCTAAAATAATAACTTTAATATCAAACAAGCTTTTTGTTCTGGCATAGTTGGTTACTTTGCTTCTAATTGTATCAATACCATTTTCATCAGATGCATTGATATAGAGATAATCACAATTTAAAAGTTCATTTACAATAATTTTTGCAATAGTTGTCTTGCCGATCCCAGGATTACCTACAAGAAGTATATTTGGTATTTCATTATCCTTTTTACATTTACCGAGAAACGATTTTAACGTACTTGCATCACTTATACAGAAATCTTCTAACTTTTTCGGTCTGTATTTTTCTATCCATAAATTATCGAACATACACTAATATTATACCTGTTCTAATGATAGAGTCAAATTAAAACTTTTTAACTAACTCCAAACAACAAGTAAATGCATTTATCTCTTTATCTAGAACGAAAGTATTTCTGTACAGATACTCGGAGATAATAATTAGCAGATCTCTTTTAAAATTATCCTTAAGATCGTCTTTTTCAAAAGTGTAATTAAACAGAAGCTTAAGAAGTGAATGATACTCACCGTTAAATTTTTCATCATTTTCAACTAAAAATTTTCTTATGTTAATAGCATTTTTAGCTTCAATAAACTCGTACAACTCATCAATAAAAACTTTATCCGTTTCTTCTTTCTCAATCATTAGTCTTCCATTGACTGAATACTTTTGAATATTATTGATACATTTTCGAATGTCAGGGTAATCTTTTTTAATTAGCTTTATGAAATAATCTCTATTTTCTTCAGTTAGAGTTATTTTTTCGTAGTTAAGAATATCAGCACAACGTTTCACTACTTCCAGCACTGGTGGTGTAAGATCAAAACTCTGACACCTACTCTGAAGAGCAGGTATAATTCTGTGAATATAATTACATGTTAAGACCCAACGAGTAGATCTGCTATATTCTTCGATAATATTTCTAAGAGCTCGTTGAGACTCTTGTAACAAACCGTCGCACTCATCAAGAATAATAACGTTAATCTTACCCTTGGTTGGTCGCTGTTTAGCGTAAGGAACACACTTTGCTCTAATCGATTCAATATCGTTTTCATCTGATGCATTTATATATAAGTAATCGCAATCTATTAAACTGTTGACAATAATTTTTGCTAATGACGTCTTTCCTATTCCAGGTGCACCGGCAAAAAGTAGATTTGGTATTTCTCCCTGATTTTTAAATTGGTTAAAAACAGCATAATTTTCATCTGTTAAGATGATATCATCCAAAGTTGATGGTCTATATTTTTCTACGAATAAACTATTAAACATCTTTATTATTTAAGTTTGGTATAAACAGCTTGAGCTAAAGCAATATCCTCTATTGCGAGTCCAGTAGAGTCATAGATAGATAAATTGCTTCTAATTTTTTCTTTTAATGTTTGTATAGGCCACCTTAGTACGTCTTTTAATTCATACTCTTTTAAATGAGGGTTTGTATGAATATGAGAAGGACCCTTTCTATATTGAGATTCTCCAGAATGGGTAGCTTGTACCTTGTCATCATAAACTAAAGTAGAACAATTAAAAAACATATCATTATATAACTCTCTTTTTCCTTCTGCATCTGCTCCAACTGCATTTATATGAGTTTTTTCTAAGTTAAGCATTTTTTTACTTAGAATGCCTGATCTTGAAGGGGTCAGGGTTGTAATTACTCTACTATCCTTTACGCAATCCTCTACACTTGAAGCTACAAATATTTTCTCAAAAACGTCACCTAAAGCATTAGCAAAATTATATGCTTTTGACATGTCTTTATCATATAGAGAAATTTCTTTAACATCTATCACTTCTAACAAGAATTGCAAATGAGGCATTGTTTGTGCACCACAACCGATAAATGCAATACGATTGGTTTCATCTCCCATCAAAATCGATTTGGTTGCTAAAGCAGTTGTAGCTGCTGTTCTTGCTTGCGTAATAAAATTACCTTCAATTAAACACAGATGTTTTCCAGTGTGTTTATTATTAAGAATGATAACTGCATCGGTGGTTGGAATATTTTTCTTGAAATTAGACCCGTAGTCTGCAATCCATTTAATGCCGGCATAATCTTTAGTATTAGCAGGCATTGCCCTATAATCGTCTCCGGGTGTATTCATATCTAAATAAACCTTCGAAGGCATTTGAGCTTGACCTTTTGCATACTCGACAAAGACACTCTGTATTGACTCTAATACTACATTTGGAGTCAATACAGAACGTACTTCACTTTCTGTAATAATGCGCACTAGTCTGAGGAACCAAAGCCTTTTTCACCACGTGCTGTTTCATCAGCTTCTTCAGTCCATTCCACTTTAGGTTGTAACAATTCATAAAACACCATTTGTGCAATTTTTGTGCCTTTAGATAAAGTTATTTTTGTATCACTAAAGTTATATAACTTTACCCCTAAATCCCCCCTATAACCATTATCGATTACACCTAAATGAGGTTGTAAGCTATGTTTAAACCCTAACCCGCTTCTAGGTTCAATTCGAAACCAAAACCCAGGAGTTAGGTAACCAAGCTTTAACCCTACCGGTACAACTGCGCTACCTTTTGCGGGTATATCTACTACTTCAACTGCTGTTAGATCATACCCAGAATCACCTGTACCTTCAGAGGTGTTATTTGCTTCTGGTAATATCGCATCATCATGCGTTTTAACGAATTTTACATCTACTTGTTTACTCATATCAATCGTCTTTATATTAGTAACGGTACTACTACTATCAACGAAAGTCATCGACTCTTCTCCGTCTTCGTCAAGAGTGATGCTAAGATTGCCCCAATAAGAACGGTCCATATTAATATTATAGCTTGTTGTAATCCTAAATCAACCACTTAAATATTTGGCAATGGACGATATACCTGGCCACGATGTTGGTGATTTAATTGATCAGCTAAAAAACGCGGATCAAGTTCTTAAAAAGCCTAAGCTTGCAGAAGAAGAATTTAATCTTACTAAAGAAGAACTTGAAAAATTTATTCTTAATAATGCAGGCAAGTTAATTAAACAATCCGTTGAAATAGTAGGTGATGTTAAACAGTATGTGGAAACTGCTCCAGAACATAGAGATGTGGTTAGTTTAGCAGAGTTAATAAAAGCTTCTTCATCTGCAATAGAAAGTCTTAGCAAAGTTTTAGTAGCTGATAAAAGAGATAAAACTCAAAAGGATGTTAAGCAAATGGATATACAAGGAAAGAAAGAACTAATGCAGGGTGAAGTAAACGCTAAGCTTATGTTTTCTAGAGATGATGTAATGAACGAGCTATTAAAAGATGCTAAAAAAGCTGAAAAGGAAATAATCGATATTACTCAGAAGATACCCCAAGATGATTTATAAAAGATTTTATGTTTTGAAAAGCAGTAATTTCTTGCTTTAGAAAATCTACATATCTTTCAACGTTTTGTACATCCAAACTAAAATTAGATTTATCCACATCTTGTCTATTGCTTACAGGGTTTTGAGGATTATAATTCTCATACCAAAGTATTAAATCATATACTTCTTGAAAGTGCTTAGTTAAATCAGCTTCTAGATCTTCTTTAGCAATATTGTATATTCTTTCATAATGATAATAATCAGATACGAGATTGTTTCCATGTGCTTGTTTACTGTCGCTAAACGTATCATTTATTTGATACATATTGTGTCTATAGACGCTGTTAGTGTACAAAGACATTTGTAATAACATTTTTTGTGTTTGTGGTCTAAGTTTGTTAACTACTGTGGTATGCACGTTTATAGGTATAAGTTGGTCTTCTATTTTGTCAGAACTTAAATTAAAGTCTATATCAAAGATAGGTAGAATGCTTTCATCAGGAAGAAATTCAACATTACGCAATTGCCCAATATTATCACTTATCTCTTTAAAAAATTTAACTTTATCACCTAATTGCAACTTGAATCTCTCTTGCACCTCTTTCATAGAAGTGATAAAAGTTTCATACCAAAAAACCTTAAACTGTATTTGATTGTATGAATCCAACCCACCTTGATCAAGATCTTTAAAAATACCTACTTTATTATTAATAGGATCAAAAATAACATTAGACTTATTATACTCTAAAAAGTAATCTAAGGTATCTATTCCTTCTTGCAAAAACTCACCATAATTAGAATAAAGCGAGTAAAAGTCTTTTTCATAATATACATTTAAATCGTATAATTCTGGCGATAAAGTTTTACTAAAAAGATAACTCATGTTGCTACTACTGCATTAGGGTTAGAATACAAATATGTTTTAACGCCTATAACTTTATTTATATAGGAATTACCCGAAAATATATGCTGTACTTCTGCTAAAAAGTATGTACCGAAAACCTTATCATCAAATTTTCCTTCAGGTATGTTTTTCGTTCTATTAAAGCTAAAAAACTTTCCTGCTTGTCTAAATGATAACCCCGGGAGTTCTAATTCTATAGCATTATTTTTAAAAATTGCATTGCTCAAAACATCATTTCTCCCTTTTCCTAATCTTTGATCCGGTTCTTTGTCGTTGATTGAAAAATCGTTCCTATAGTTAATGTTATTTGCTTTTAAACTGTTTGTAAATATGTTTGTATTAATTTGGGTTTTATTATTCGCTAAAAATAGCGGGTATGAGTTTTCTGATGGACCCTTTACATAATACTCAAAGTACGTATCCATACACCTTTTAATATTATTGTTTGTTAAATCAATTTGAAATTGTTTTTCGTTTAATTGATATGAATGCACAGCTGTGGTAATTATATCTTTCTGATTGTCTATACCATTCATGTTAAAAAACTTGAAAGTGTCTACCATAGAATAATTACTCAAAGTTTCATTGTGGATAGGTATAGTGGGTGTTCGTGATTTTAAATACGTTTTTGCATCAAAATTGTTATCTGCTGCAGTACCGAGATAGATAGTTTCTATATGAAAGGGGCCGCCTTGGGCTGCTTCACCGTTTTGTTGTATTGCATTTTGAAAATAATCTTTTAAACTAATTAAAGACCACGTATCAAAGAATCTATGTTTTCTTAAAAGGCACCTGTCATAAGGCTTTTGCGCAGACGTGTGTCTTTCTAAGATATAATTTATATCGTCTAATACATTATACTCACTAGGTGAAGAATAAAACAAAGTTGATGTTCCGTTATTCCAAAACGACGAAAAAAGTTGCTCGCTAGTCATGTCAACTTCCCCCATCCCCCCTAACTGTGTACCCATTCTTATAATGGCTTTTAGAGCATCCCCAGTTAATACTGCTCTATCATCATCGTCAACATCGGTAATGTTGGGTTGATCGGTAACTAAATTAGCAGTAGAAAAATCTATATTTTTTTCTCTAAACAGTTCAAGCGATCTATCTACAAGTTGTAGGCTTTTATACTTTACGTTTTCTTCATCAACTATATCTTCATTTTCTAATACTGAAAAAATATGTCTCAAAGTAACAAAAGGAATTAAATCCTCATTTAATTCATTATCGCTTAGCTTAGTATATTCAGGTTGAATATATACTACTACATAATCTCTGCAATCGTTTCTAAAGAAAAATTCTGTTATTAAGTTTTCGGAATTTTTAGGTTGTCTTGAAAAATAATTTTCTTTTTTAGTTAGTTGAGTTGTCAGATTCGATCTTTCGATCGCGTCATTATCGTTTTTAAAAACTAAAGTACCATATTGAGCCATTTCAAGAACATTATCTGAAATTTGAAGTAACTGTACAGAATCTGGAGTTAGACTTACAAAAACACCATCAGCATTTACAAGAAAAATAAAATATTTAAAATTTACGTTATCTATTTTATGCTGTGCTGACCCGCTATATACTGATTCGTCAATATCAGGAAAACCTGTATTAGGACCATTTTGAAAATTTTTACGCATTTTTTAAATTATTAATCTGATCTAAAACCGGTTCAATATATTGAGGTTTTATATAATCATAATTCCTTCCAATTTTCGGAACAATAACAGGATTCGCAATCTTATTGAGTTCAGTAATTGTCCACCATAGAAAAATAGAACCATAAATGTTATATGATATTATAGTCCAAGCTATCTCTCTATCAAGCTTAAAAGTATCTATAAATTGACGGTCGATATCTTCTGGGAACGTAACCGAGGTTTTAAGATTATAAAACAATTCACCATCTTCACCTTTGTGAATTTTAAAGATATTTTCATACCTGTTTAAACTTAAACTAGGCAATGACATTAAATCTGATTGAAATAATCCTTCCATATTATGTTTCTGTTGCGATCACCGTATCGTGATCTGATATAGTCGTAAAGAGCATATTCTTTGTTTGAGTTAACATTGGTTGAAATGTCAATTGAATCAAGTATGCATCCGGTACGATTGCTTTTACTGTCGAGTTTGGTAATAAATCTTGCCCGCCGGCGGCATATTCTAAATCAGAAATATCTATATCCATTATTCTTGTATTTCCTTGATGCATTACAGTCATGTTTTGCAAATAACAATAAGGTTGTCTTTTCATTCCAGGTATTTTAACATCATATATACAAGGTGGCTCGACTACTAGCTTATCTTGCTTTAAAGCAGAGTTTTGATATAATAAAAGAAATACAAGCTTAAAGTTATTACATACATCTTGATAAGTTGCTGGTTTTGTATTGTATAGAGGTATTTTTACCTCTATTGGTGAATCTGTTTTAGGATATTGATAATATTGGGTTCTTTCTATATATGTACTACCAGCTTGCACGCCTAAATTTGCAAAATTTTGGATACCTTCCGCAATGTTCTGCATTTCATCTAGGAGCCCACCTACACCTGGAATTCTGCCTTTGGCGTCAACACCAAATTGATTATTAATGCTAAAAGCATTAGGGCTTAGATATGGTATTTTATATTCAAACCCTGTTGGCCCTACAAAATAAAGCCTTTGATAGGGAAACAAAACGGGTTCAAGATCAGGGTCTTGATAATTTTTTAAAGCCTCAAAAAGAGCTTGAGTTTTGCCACCCAAACTAGTCAAAATTGATTGCGTTGATTGAATTAATTCGCTTTCTCTTATTTGTTGCGCTGTTTGTGTTTGCTGCAGTGGTCCTATAATATTCTGCTCCACCGCGTTACCGGCGGCATCGGCTAAAGGAGCTGTAAACTCTGCAATATTCTGTGCTTGTTCCGAGAAAAATCTAAAGGTATCTGTATTAGCGGCAGCGCTGGCTGCATCACCGGCGACACCACCGACGAAGGAGCCGGCACCTTGAAGATTCTCCCATACTGTTTTGCCGGTTTGTGCAACTCCTAAATTATTTCCAGCTGTTAATGAATATAAAGCTTGAGCTACAAGATTGTTTACTAAGAAATATTTTTCTTTAATTTGTATGTAAGGTACTTCATCTGCTATTTTTCTGTTTCTATCAGCTGATGCCTCTTCGTAGTCACTGGTACCTGTCTTAGCAGTCTGAGGTGAAATCGTCCAAATAAAATTTTTCACCATATCTATTAACTCAGTTTGCATATTGGTGAAGTTATTATTAGCAATTTTATCAAAATAATAATTTCTGATTCTACTAAAAGGGGTAACACCCATTTGAACTGCTTCGTCTTTTTTTTCAAAAATACCGATCTGATCTGATCCTATTCTACTTGCCGGTATTTGTTGCCCCTGTTGAGCTTTAAAATTTGGTTCTGGTTTAGCAGAAGGAATTTTTGGTATTATTAGAGGGGTATATTGGCCTATGGACGTTTCGTTCTTTTGACCTAAAAATGTATAATTTAATTTATATCCGCTCATATTCTTATTTAAGTAAGTGCTTTTCTAAAGGCACTAACACCTGATTCAACGTTGTAAGTATTAGAAACGGTGTTTGCAGTAGAAGCATCTATTACATTATTTCCTGATTTTTCTAAAAAGTCATTTAGTGCTTTTAATTGGCTCTTACCTACATCTAAAAGATTGTTTATACCGGTAATTAAAGCTTCCCCTTCTTTAAATCCGACTATTGTATCTTTATTATTAAATCCATGTACTTGTCCAGATGAAACAATTGCAGATTTTGGTAAATCTACCACTTCACCATTTATAACAGCAAAATCATTTTTTAAACCACCTCTTGGAAATGCCGGTAAAGCTGGGAGATCTTGACGGTTCTCTAAGTCTTGCCAAAATTTCTTTTCTCTATCTTTATCACCCATTATTTCGTCATACAGAGCTTGTTGTTCATCTCCTTTAGGGTCACCTCTTTGTAGCAACAAATCTGTATATAATTGGCTTTGTTGCTTTTCTTTTTCCTTTTTCTTTTCTGCCTCAACGGCTGCTGCCGCTTCTTCAGCATCATCAACATACCCTAAAGTTAAAACACTAAAGACGTTTCTTGCTGTATCTTTAACTGCATCGGCTGCACTAGATATAGCTTTGCTTACCATCTCGAACGTCTCCGAAATCATTTTCTTTAAAGGGTCGACTATATAATAATCTACCAAAGATATGAGTTCTGCAACTAACCCTTTTCCTTCTCCTTTTTCATCAGTTATACCCAAAGCAGTACCCACCGTCTTGTCGAAACTGGTCAACATATCGATTATTCCAAAACCAATACCACCGATATGTGTAAAGAAGTTAGACCAATTATCTAAGTTAGTAGGGTCATCCCAAAGTTCACCAAATAGGTCCCCCATCTTTACCATCCATTTTATCGGTGCCGTTTCAGAAAGATAATCTATAACTTTATCATACATACTTCCTATAAAGCTTGTATCATTTCCCCCTTCTTTATGCTCTTCTACTCTTTCTTCTAAGAAATAAGATATAACATCTATGCCTAATCCTATTGCAGTACCAAGACCAGGCAATGCATATGCAAATCCAGCAGCCACATCTAGTAGACCTAAAATTATATTGTCTACCCCACCCTTCTTAAAATTTTCATAAGCTTCATAAAAAGATATTAACGACCCGATCAAAGGTAATCTTTTTGCTATTACCTTTAAAGGTTTGAATATTACACCAATTACTTTGCCAATCAATCCACCTGCTACAGCTCCAGCACCACCACCGCCTCCCATCATACTACCAATAACACCCACAGCCCCAGCTCCTAATAAACCTCCTAGCAAATACAAAAGACCATTCTTTCCTTTAGGTATTTCTTCTCTTGTACCCGACTCTGTATTAGTAGTTTCTGTAAGTAATTTCTTTTGTGCCTTTTTACTAATGTCTTCAATAACAACGGCTTGGGCTTCTTTTTTTACTTTTCTTGGTGCACTGGGCCTACCTGCTAAATATTTTTCTTGTGCTTCATTTTCAGGTTTGTGTGTTTTACCTTCATCACTTAAGATAGCTGAAAGGCCTATACCTAATTGATCTAATTTGTTGACAATTTTTTCTGTTTGTTCCTCTTGCTGTTTAGCAAAATTTCCAAACATTTCACTGAAGTCAGAGGCAAATGCGGTAGAATCTAAAGCCATTAATATTATTTATTTTAATATTCTTAGCCAAACAACTCGTTACTAATATCTATTTTGGTATCTTCTACGGTTGTTATCTTATCTTCAACTGTTTTTACCGAGGCAATAAAGTCAAATATCTTTTTTGTAAATGAATTTGGTAATAATTCTATTGCATTTGTCTTCTCTTCATAAGAAGAACTAATCATATCCATAGTATTATCTTCGTCAACAGTTATTGACTTTACATATTTTAAAACTTCTGCTACAAACAATTCTGCAATAATTTCTTGTTTCTTTTTAGCTTTTTTTAATTTAAACGTAGTTGATACATTTATTTTATGATCGTATGAAAGAGAAGGCATTTGTATTATTGCTTTATAATTAGCCGACTTAATTTCTTTTTCTCCAAATATTTTATCGTAATTCGTAGATTCAAAAGCTTTACTTATACTTCCAAGATTTATTTTTTTCTCATTAACTTCTAAAGTAGAACCAACAGCATTCATTCTGTAATTTACTATAACGCTTAATCTATCGAAATTATTAATAGAGTCGAGAGAAATATCTTCTCGACAGTTATTAGATATAATAGAATTAAAATTATTATTAAAATCTAAAATCCCTGTTGCATCGTCAGGTAGTTTAGATAAAAGATCTTTTTGTTGCTTAAGAGTAAAAGGGGAAAACTTACATTTTTTACCAATAGAAGGAAGATATATGTTATTTGATTTTGATTCATTTATTTCCTTTAGACGCTCTAAAACGCTTTTTACTTCTTCACTCATTTTCTTTATTTACCGGTAGATTACCGCTTTTCAATAAACCAAACATCAGTTCAATTTCTTTCTTCATATATGACACAGGGTAATACTTCCAAAGACACGTGTTTCTATCATAATAAAACAGGCCTAATTCACCAACATGTTTTCCTGATAGGCATTGTTCCATATAAGCGTACATGCTTAGTTGAAGCGAGTATATATTATACTGACAATTAGATAGATGGGAAAAATCTCCTAGCATATAATCACTAAAAGTATTATTAAAATTGAATCTTTTATTCGTTTTAAAATCGTACAAATTAAAAAATCTCTTATTGTCTTGAAAAACGTCTGTTGTGCCTGCTACTTTATGTTCGTGGTTCCATAATCTTTTTTCTGGTGTAATTGTAGATTTATCAAACGTTTCATCCACTATTTCTAGAAATGGTTTCACATATTTTTCTTCATCTTCAAAATCTATAGCTTTATTGTTAAGCCAGTCTTCCATAACTTGATGAACATAATTACCATAATCACAGGCCTTTTTATTTTCTTCTTTCCAAAGATCTTTTATTTCTTGCGGGGTGGTCCCTTCTCTTTCAGCAACACGTTTCGCATGCTTTTCGGTATCAAAAGGCTTTGTGAATTTGTGAATTAGAGTTGTAGCGCTAACATACTTTTCACCAGTATATGAATTAGTATAAGAATGATATTTCTCGTTAAACTTAATCATTAAGAATAATGATATAATACCATCTTAAGAAATCAAGCGCCATTAAAAAATATCATCAAAATCCATATCGTCGTCGTCTTCATAAAAAATATCTTCTTCGGGTATACAGCATAATATCTGGAAAAGGACGACATTTTTATTTCTTCTTTTATTTCTAAAAACTTCAACAACGTCAAGTTGTGCAAGACGAGAACAAAGAGGTTGATACCATTTTTTTGAGACGTAAATTAAAAAAGATCCGTTAGAATCGTCTATTAGAATACTATCGCAAAACTCTTCGCAAACTGATCTGACCAAATCTATACGATCTGGGTTCATACATATATTTAAGTGCTTTAGATTGAAAAATCTACCTAGCAGTTTGTGGTGTCATCGAATACCACTGAGATCTTCCATAAAGTGTACCAGATGCGCCAGCGGCACTAACTTGATGAGTGTCTGTTATTCCTCTAAACGTAAACGAGTCCCCATCCTTTATTAAAAATTCTGTAACTAACGAAGGATCAACAGATTGAGCACTTAACCCGGGCATGCGGCCTGTTTTAATTGTAACATCTTGGCCGGTGTTGTTTAAAATTTGAATTTCTCCTGCTTTGACAGAACTAACACATTGGCTGTAAGTGGTAGCACCTGTTAGATTCCATTTTACATTAAAACACTGATTTAAATTGTTATAAATCGTATCAGGAGTTATATCGGGCATTCCATACATACAATTATTTATTCTGCGTACAGTTTTAGTCCGTTATTTTTTTCTAACTCTCTGTTTTTCTTAACTAATTCCTTACGTTTTGTCCCGCCGCTTTTTTCATCATCAACAATTTCTTGAGTATGTACCCTTAAAAACTTCCATCTTTTCATGGCTGCTTCCTTTGCTTCTTCTAAAGAAGTATAATAAATTGGGGTATCATCACATGTATTGTTAAAGCTTTGATTTAGTCGATATCCTTGTGTTAAAGGCTTATAAGTCGTTTTTTCAAAAACATATTTTGATACAGGATCAATTTCTCCTTTATCATATTTGGTAATCGTAAGAAAGCCAGTGTCGTAATCTCTCACAAACCAATAGGATTTATGTTCCCCTTCGTGCCAATCGTGCCAATATTTGTGCTTCTTTGCTTTTTTTCTTGCAAGATACTTTTCCATTACCATTTATGTAGAATGTTTATTATGATAAAAAAGCATGTTATTACATTTATTAATATTAGAAACGTTCTTAAAAATAAACTAACCTGAGCTTGTTTTAAAGATAATATAGGTATATCTGGCTGATCTTGATCTGTTTTTCCTATTCTGTGGTCGACTGTACGACACCAAATTAGCCATAACTGTTTAAGCATTATTAATTATATACCCAAACGTGAACTCTTTTATCTTTTTTCATTTTAGGTAAAAAGCCTTCTAGATCAAGATAATTAACCACACTATCTGTTTTTTCTCT
>Ga0255054_10001028_pt1 | contig 16348 bp, 16 predicted proteins | sample JV7_2_23_MG_FD_188634 | JGI IMG/M metagenome (GOLD analysis project Ga0255054, IMG submission 188634) | Seawater microbial communities from Jervis Inlet, British Columbia, Canada - JV7_2_23 | ecosystem: Environmental > Aquatic > Marine > Inlet | place: Canada: British Columbia | collected...
TGTTCTGAACTGTAGTAAATCCTAGGTCGCTGCTTCATTTACAACATCCTCCACTCTATAGTTAGAGCTTAGGTGTTGCATCGACCGGTTGAGGTCACCGGCGTATAGCGGACATTCAGGTGCCGGATTTCAAGGGCAAAATTTCGACTTCCTGGATCGCGATTGCGAACGTCCGCTTTTCCCAATAGCGGACGTTCAGTCGGCTCATATCCAGCTATTTTCACAGGCCGCTAACGGCCAAGTGCGGCCATTCGAGGGTGAGTAACACTCGGTCCAGGTCACAGTACGCGTCGGTCGTGCCGGACCTATCGTTTGTTGTTATGATATTTGATCCGCCCAATGACGAGCGACACAGCCATGATGAGAGAAGAAACGGCACTTCGATATATGACGGCGATATTGATTCTGTGCGCTTGGTCTGGCCTGACATTTGCAGCATCCATCACTGTCTCAGCGGTCATTCCCTGGCAAGGTCAAGGACAAATATTTCCGATCGGAGCCGACAAACTCCGATTTCTGGGCGCCATAGAAGGCATCATGTATGTCGAGACGGCTGAAGGTGAATTGAACGAAGCCTTTGTGCAGTGCCCGATCGTTCAGGATATTGACGTTACCAGTGAGACTACGTCAGCTACCGGCAATTGCACTATCGTAGTATCGACCGAAGATGCGGTATTTGCGGAATTAACCTGCAGTGGAATGCAGGGTTATTGTAGCGGGGAGTTTAAGCTGACTGGTGGCACTGGCCGATTTTCAGGTATTAGCGGCTCAAGCAAGATGATAGTGCGCTCGCCGGTTCATGCGCTCGCGCGGAATCTGTCAGATGGTACTGTATTGCAGATTGCTGCAGGAATTCTGCAGTTGCCAGAGTTGACATTTTCATTACCCTAATCAACCAGTGCCACGAGTGCCAATGATGTTCCACGCCACTAAGCTTACCTTCGTTGCCGCATTAGGATTGTTCATATTTATTTTCGCAATGCAGGCTGTTGCTTCTGATCGTTCCATACGCTGCGGCACCTATCTGATTTATGGTGGTGGTGGCAAGGATAGCGCCGGTATGTACGAGGTTCTGAAAAAATGCGGAGAGCCGGAGGCAAAGGAAGGCAACAATTGGATTTATGTCCAAGGAAGCATGCTCAGAGTCCTGACATTTAATTATGAGGGCAGGCTTGCAAAAATCGAAAGCCGAAGAAAATAACGCCTGACAGCAAGCACACCGCAGTCTATTCGCTGGTACCGAAGTCGCCGATTTGTTCCCCATCGTTGAACTATGGAAACAGCACGGGCTGCCGGATTTAAGCGAAAAGGTGAGCCGTCAATGGGTCCGTTAGTAACAGGAAAAAATATGATGTTGCGGACAACAAAGCCACTAATTGCTTGCGCTTGATCTTGACTATTTGTACAGAATTCGTCGCACAAGACAAGTGCTTGCAACGTCCGCAATGGGTCAGTAGCAGCCCTTCAACCCAATACTAGCCCAACGGCAGCTTCCGCGTGCAAACCGGTCGTTCAGCAGCGACTACTTGAAATGCAGAATCCGAGTGTTTGCTTTCACCGGAAGCGGTCGTTCAAATAGTTGGAATCATCAGAATATGAAGGGCAGGAAACGGCCATAAGCGGTCGCTCATAAATGCGCAAATCTAGGATCGTCGGTGTTCCAGATGTCGACGACACACTGCCACCCATTATCGCCTTTCTTCCAGATCGTTACGAAACGACCACGATGGGCTTCCACTCCTAGTGACTCGTCGGCCCTGGTCACATATGTCCCATAAACAAACGCCATAGTGGCATCGTCAGAGAAAAATACCTCAGGCTCTCCCTGCAATTCGTACAACCCCAGCGTGCCTTCCAAGAAATCCGCGATTTCTGTCCTCGTCGAATTACGGGGGGCACCGGGCGGCAGGTGAAAGGGCGTATCCACATAGTGAGAGACAAATGAATCGAGATCTCCAGCTTTAACCGCTTTGTCTAACGACTCGAATGCAGCGAACAGGCCCTGTTTGGAACTGTCGGTAGCAGGCTGACATCCGAACAAAGTAGACATCACTATCGCCGCGCTCAACATGCTTGCCAGCCGATATCGCACAATCTTCCTCCTTGTGTGGCATAGATTTATCCACGAGTCGTAGGCGTCCACTATGGGTCATCAGCGGCCCCTCGCCATCGTATCACCCACATGGCCGCTATCGAGCGTATAGCGGACGCTTTGCGATCATTTTTCAGATGCCGAAATCTGTACGTCTGCTATTCCCGAAAGCGGACGTTCAAACACCGCGAAAACTACTGATTTTAAGGGCAGCTAACGGCCAGAAGCGGACATTCCCCGGGCAAAACAAAACCCCGCACAGTGGCGGGGCTCTCTGTCAAAGAAGCGTTGTCGTTGTCGCCTACCGACCCGTTAGCGGTATCGTCCTCGAAGTGACGCGCCAGAAGGACTCGCGGTTACTTGCCCGAACTTGATTTCCACGATTTCGACTTGTCGAAACTACCCGAATTATAGGGATCGACTCCGTCCGGTTCACTGACGTCGAGAATCGCGTTTCGAACTGTATCCCCGGCGTGCTCAAAGTAACTGTTTTCCGACACGGAAAACGGCTCGGCGTCCTCGGGGACGTCCTCTTCTCGACGACCTTTCAGGAGCCGGCGCTCAACGTGTTCGGATTTATCATGTATTGATGGGCTGTGTCCCGAACCTCGACGCGAATCGCTTCGTCGATCTTCGTAATGCTGGTAGCGGCATTCGCACTGATCGGGCCGATCGCATTCATCCAACGGTAGTGGGGGTGCATCAGCAGAGAGATGGCGCTCGCCTTGGCTGTACTGCGCCGCTTGACACGCGTTCGTCGCACAGCGAATTGCTACCGCATGATACGGCGAGGCACATGTTTGCTCGGCCTTTTTCGCAAATAGCCGCGCGAGCCAACGGCGAGGTTTGACTGAAGTCATCTGAATAAGCCACAACACCGATCGCCTCAGGGTACGCAGGTGGCGTCGCGTATTCCGTGATCGGTCTCACACACCGCAAACGACTGTTCTGGTTGGAATACCAAAGGAGGGACCGCTTTGGGTCATTAGCGGCCCATCACGGTGATATTAGCCTAATGTCTGCTATCGGGCGGATAGCAGACGTTCAAAGGCTGGCTTGTCGATGTCCCTGGGCCGAACGTCCGCTCTCACCAATAGCGGACATTCAGAGTACCCAGAATTACCGGATTTTAGGGGCCGCTTTCGGCCAGAAGCGGACATAGAAAGGCCCGCCACGAGCGCGGGCCTTTGGTTCCATCGAAAATTGAGTCAGATCATGGCGCCAACGCCGCGCAAAGTGCATCAAGGTCGAACGAGTAATCCCGGGCGTCGAAAGTAATCTCACCTGTAATCAGATCAACCTCTATGCGTCCCACGTCCTGCTCAATAATGCCGTAACCCGGCACGGTGAGAATAGTGTGGACACGGGTGTTGACGCGCACTTCCAGGCCGTCCTCAACATCGATCCATCTTTGGTCACCAGTGGACTTGTTCTGATAGACGCGAACGTCGGGGAAAACAGAATTGTAATACGAACCCGGATAGCGTTGCTTATAGAAAACCCGATCCGGAAATCCCTCCTTGTCATAGTAGACGAAGAACTCACCGTAGTATGTGAAATCCCACAGAACATCGTACCCACCGATGCACTCGGTTATAAAAAAGCCACTGAAGTTCCACGGTCCAAACGTAAATCGCTCTGGCGGACTGGCGTTAATTGGCGCAGACCACATCAAGGCACAAACCGACACTAGCGGAATGAGTTTTCTCATGACTTAACCTCCCGACTGAAATAGCACAGATCTTTTGGATTCCGGCAGCCCGGCGATCTTTGGGTCCTTCGGGAGGTCATCCGTGGCTTCTCGGAGGAAGCGAGGACCCGTAGCTTTGCGTCCCTGACTTTGGTCAGGTTTGCCTTTATCGGATGTGACTACGCTTTATGGCAAAACAGAAATATTGCGTCAATTCGGAGTTTCGCCTAGCAAGCAATGCTTGTGTCAGAGTTAAATCGGGCGTTTCAGACTTACAACAGCTAACCGCTGCCTGTTACTCAGCCAGGTATTGATGAAACTGAAAGGACGACTTGGGTCTCAAGGCGTTGCCAAGCCTAGATTGTAGGCTTTCGGGTTGGGTTCGTTCGGTTCGACAGCCGAATTTGATCTGGCTGTCCGTGCCTCAAGAACTGCCCCCCCTATTGAGCGGAAGCTTAGTACAAAAAACGACGATTTCCGTAGGTGATTACCGAATCGTAGTCATATCTCTCAAAGACGGGATGAACGTCCGCTATGGGTCAGTAGCAGACCAAAGATAGTCTAGCAGGCTAAGGTCCGCTTTCGGGGGTGGAGCGGACCCTCGATCACTCAGAAACCCGCCAAAATCACAGTCCGCTAACGGCCAATAGCAGCCGTAGCGAAACTTGGTGACGCAGCGTGTCGTCAAGCAGGCTCTGCTGTTCGACGACCTTCCACAACGCTCGATTGGAAGTAATAACTCGATTAAGGGAGGGAACGAGTTCGCGTTCAATTTCCCGTGTCACCCACAAGCTGAAATCCAGAAACATGGGACGCGATGGCTCGCCAGACGCCGTCTTCTTTGACAAGAAAATTACTCGATTTATAGGTGTAGGTCTCTGCAACGCCAGTTCCGTCTATAACCGCAAACGACCCCTGATAAATCTGCAGTCTTTCGATCCGGTACTCGAAGCTTCCCGGGTTCCACTGGTTGTTCCTGATATATTCCAACTCGTCTTGCTTGGTTGAGCGATTACCCTCGTCGTCGATCATCTCGAAACTATCGTGTAGCAACCTATCCAACAATTTGACATCCTGCGTTTGGTAAGCTTGTGGCCACAGAACTGTCTTGAAGTTTCGTAGTACCTCATAGTCGTCCGACAGCGCAACTGCGGGAAAAAAAATACATACTAGGGCCAACTTTGTGGCAAAACTGCGCATCAGATTCTCCAGAATCGTGAAGCTTGAATTGTTGATATAGACGTGAGTCGATCGAGCGGGTTTCTTAGCCGAATACATCGAGACGTTCGCTCTGGGTCATCAGCGGCCCCTCAGACCAATACTAGCTCAATGTCCGCTTTCAAGCGTCTAGCGGACGACCTAGAGCGAGGATTCTGGTGGCCCGATAGCGAACGCCCGCTTTCACCAGGAGCGGTCGTTCAAATGGCCCTCAAAACGAAGAAATGACAGGCGGCTAACGGCCAGAAGCCGACGTCAAAACGGCGTCGCGCTAAAGCTGAAATAGATCAGCGCTGCAAAGGCGAGCACGAACATTAATAGTGCAGCAACATGGACATCTCGTCGCATACTGGATGCTGCTACAACAAATCCTCCTAACATCACAATACTCCACCATGGAGGCGTTCGATCCAAAAGCATGTAGCCGCGAAGAAGCCCAAAAGCCCATACGGCGACCAATGCAGAAAAGAACCAGCGGCTTCTTTCTGAAAATTGCTTCTTCCAACTTTCTACTTGATTCGGATTGTTGGACACTAGTGCAGTTGCCGCGAGATACAGAGACAAAGGTGTGCCCATAAGAATCGCGAATCCCAGGATATTCCAGTTTGCCACTGAGTTTAGTGGCCAAATACGCCACCAAGCCAAGATATGCCCCGCAACCAGCGCAACAAAGGCTAGAGCATGCAACCAGTCTCTCTTACGAGCGTCAAAAACGTACGGAATGCTGGTTATTAGAGTGCTGAGGCCCAGAGCCAAGACAATTGACGCGGCGACCGATAGAAACTCAAAAATAGTCAAAAGTCATACCTCCACCGCTGGTCCCGGCAGTCGCTGCCGCCGTAGAAACAGTTGCAGCCTACTTTGTCTTGTTTCGTCCGCTTTGGGTCATCAGCGGCCCCTCAGACCAATACTAGCTCAATGTCCGCTTTCGAGCGCATGGCGGACGGTCATATCTCGACAATCCCAAAACCTGGCGGGCGGCAAAAGGCCAATTGCACACGTTTCAGATGCTAACGGTTAAGCATATCGTACGACCTTTTTGCAGACTTAAGCAGATCGTCCTCGAAACGCGTGTACGCCGGGCGGCATTTCACGAAGTCTGCGAACTCCGCTGTCATTGCCGGCCCATGAATCCTCAGGTTCTCGTTCGTGATACCCAGGTAGGGAATAAACCTTGAGGTAAAGGGACAATACTCCTATTTATCAATCTCTTATCGTCGTTCCAACCAGTTGATGGAGGAACTGACGATGAGAGAGTCGACGTTTACAGCACTGCTTGCGGTGACGCTGATGAGCGGCTGCGTGGCAACCGGACCCAAATCGACGGCAACGCCACCACCACACGAATGCACATCGGAAAAAGCCGAGATCTGTGACATGCAACTCGAGCTTCATGTACTGCGCTTCGCACAAGCGGAGCAGAACGCAGCAATCGACGAGGCCGAGCAACGACGCAAGACGCGTAGTCAGACCGTTACTGAATCCCGCGACCCGGCGACCATGGAACGCCTGCAGCATCAAGCGCCACTCTAAGACCGGCGTACTCGACGTCTACGAGGTTCGACAGTTGTCGCGACACTTCGTCGTACAGCTCCTGTGCAATGCGTAGCGACTCCCGTTGTGCCGGCGTCGGGCCGTACGCATTGGTTGTCGGCACGAAGCGTGCGTGGAACAACCTGCGCTGGACTGTCATCTCATCGAAATGTTTAAAGAGTTCACGCGACGTATTGTCCGCAAGACGATCCCGTTCGCGTTGTACGCGTTGCTGAATCGAGTTCGCGATCTCATACAGCGACGGATCGGCGGTTGAGGATAGCAACACTTCTTTCGCGGCATCGAGCTCGATGACGATGGCATCGATTGTCTTGACTGTGCCCTGAGCTGCGCGGCTGAGTTCGGCAACCCGGTAATCGAACACCACACGCTGCTCCTGAGTACTGCCGGGGAGCGTCGGCTCGCGAATTGAGGCAACTTCAAACGTCTGCGTTTGGCTAAGATCGCTCAGTACGCCGTCAACGCGCTTGTGCATGGAAACTGTGAACTGCCCGGGCACCACGAGCACGCCGGCTTTGGGAAGGTAATTACTTTCTTCTTCCAGTACCCATGGCTCGACAGCCGGATAACGCAGATCCCAGGCGACACGATGAAAGCCGGCTTCCACCGGACCTTGCACGTGACGCACGACATTGCCATCGGCGTTTCGCACGGTAAGCACGATCGCCGGCTCGTCTTCACGCGACTCATTGATTATCCGATCCCAGGACGGGAATGAGACACTCTCGTTCTCAGCCTCGTGTTCTTTCTCCTGTTCGCGGCGCGCATCCTTGGTCGACTGAATTTCCTCGGGGAGGTAGTAGGTAAAGGTCGCGCCGTATGGAGGGTTCTGCGCCGTGTAAATGGAATCTCCCTGACTTCCCGTGCAGTTCTGTTCAAAGCACCCCAGTGGGGTTCTCTGCACATACCAGGGCGTACGCCGTACGGGAAAGAGTACGGTGTCGTTCTTCAACATGCTTTCGGTAACGTCGCGAAGCGGCGTGTAGTCATCGAGAACGTAAAAGCTGCGGCCGAACGTCGCGCCGACGAGATCGTTCTCGCGTGTCTGGATGACGAGATCACGAAACGGGATATTCGGCGTGCCGCCCTTGAGTTTTGTCCAGCTACCGCCCCCGTTTACAGTAAAAAACACACCGAATTCCGTGCCGAGAAACATGAGCCCGGGTTTCTCGTGGTCCTGCACGATGCGCCACAAAAGGTGGCGTTCGGGCAGGTTGCCCGCGATGCTCTTCCATGAGCGCCCACGGTTGTCGCTCCTTAATACATACGGCGAGAAGTCGCCGCTCTTGTGATCGTCGACAACCACGTACACGGTGTCGGGGTTGTGCAAGTCGGCCTTGATGTCATTGACGAAAAAGCGCGCGGGCACGCCGGGCAGCTTGTCGATCCTGCGCCAGGTCTGGCCGTTGTCCTCGGTTACCTGGATGATGCCGTCGTCCGTGCCGGCATAAAGCAGTCCTTCGACCAGCGGCGACTCCGATAGCGATGTAACGGTGTTGAACATCGACATCGCGAAAAGGTCCCAGGGCGAATCGTAACTCCAGGTGCGACCCATGAGAGGCTGGCGTACGCGATCCTCGTTTCGCGTCAGGTCGCCACTGATGGCGGTCCAGGAATCACCGTAGTCCGTACTCTGCCAAACCCTTTGTGTGCCGAAGTAAAGTGTCGACGAGGCGTGCGGACTGATCAGAATCGGCGAGTCCCAGTTGTACCGTTCCGGCGCTTCGCCTTCACCAGCCTGCGGTCGAATGTAAACCGCCTCACCGGTCTTGCGGTCGAAGCGCGCCAGGTTGCCCTGTTGCCATTGCGCGTACACGATGTCGGGGTTGTTCGGGTCGACGGCGGACTGATGGCCGTCACCGAACAGGGTAATGAACCAGTCCGCGTGGCGAATGCCGACGTTGTTGTCTGTGCGAGACGGGCCGCCGTGACTGTTGTTGTCCTGCGTGCCGCCATAGACGTTATAAAAAGGCTCATCGTAATCGACGGCGACCTTGTAGAACTGTGTGATCGGCATGTTGTTGATGAAATGCCAGGTCTTGCCAAGATCGCGGCTCTCGTAAAGACCACCATCGTTGCCGACCAGCAGGTAATTCTCGTCGTTGGGATCGAAGGCCATCGCATGGTGGTCAACATGCTTGGTCTCGTGGTCGAGCTTCTGCATTGTCTTGCCGCCGTCTTCGGTGACATGCAGGTTTACGTCCGCGTGGTAAACGCGATCGAACTGGTGTGGGCTCGCCCAGAGTTCGTTGTAATAATGCGGGCCGGTGCCGCCAGCGGCGAACTCCGCGCCTTTCACCCAGGATTCGCCGCCATCCTCCGAACGAAACACGCCGCCAGTGCGATTTGCGAGTTCGATGGTTGCGTAAATGACGTCCGGCCTCTGCGGTGAAATCGCAAGGCCCGTCTTGCCCATGACCTCCTCGGGAAGTCCTTCGCTCAGTTTGCGCCAGGTTGCACCACCGTCTTCCGATTTGTGGATGCTGGTTGCCGGGCCACCGTCCATGAGGACTGCGACGTTGCGAAAGCGTTGCCATGCAACGGCGTACATGACGTCCGGATTGCGTGGATCCATGTGCACTTCGGAGACGCCGGTGTAGGAATCGTCGGCGTCGGTGTTGCCGAGTCCGTTGCCGAGCACCTTGTTCCAGTTCTCACCGCCATCGGTGGACTTGTAAAGGCCGCGGTCGCCGCCGCCGGACCACAGCGGCCCCTGTGCCGCAACAAAGATGACGTTCGAGTCCCGCGGATCGATACGGATCATGCCGATGTGTTCGGAATTGCCGAGCCCCATATTCTCCCAGTTCTGGCCGCCGTCGCGACTGCGATAAACGCCGGCGCCGTAACCGACGTGGCGACCGCTGACGTTTTCACCGGTTCCCACCCAGATTGTGCTGGAGTTGTTCGGGTCGATCGTGACTGCGCCTATCGAGTAGGCGTCCTCGTTCTCGAAGATTGCCTTCCACGTCGTACCGCCGTTGGTCGTCTTCCAGACGCCACCACTGCCAACGCCGACATACCAGGTGCTCTGGTCGTTGGGGTCGATCGCGATATCGGCAATGCGGCCTGCCATGAAAGCCGGCCCGATGCTGCGCATCTCCAGTCCCTTGAATGTCTGCTCGTTGAATCCCGGTTCGACGTTTTCGTCCTCCTGTGCAAGTGCAGCAGAAAACAGACATGCAAAAGCGGCGGCAAGTGCGATTTGCTTCATGATGATTCCAACCTGATTGGGGTTCTCGTGGAGGAGCGAATTGTTCTTGATTGCAGGCGATTCTATCGGTTTTAGTCGGGCCGCGGTATCGGGCCGGCATCCGCGGGCACGGCATAGCCTCGCTGAAATGCCGGGCGGTCGGCGAGCTTGAGGTACCAGCGCATGACGTTCGGGTAGTCGTGCAAATCTATTTGCTGGTAATCAAAGCGCGACGCCCAGCCCCATATCGCAATATCCGCGATGCTCAGCTGGTCTGCGACGTAGTCACGCGCCTCCAGGCGCGTATCGAGAACACGGTACAGGCGTGCGGCCTCAACGCGGTAGCGCGATTCGGCATACTCTGATTCTCCAGGATTGAATTTGAGGAAATGATGCGCCTGTCCCAGCATCGGGCCGAAGTGCGCCATTTGCCACATGAGCCACTGCAGCATCGTCCAGTATTCGGGCGTACCGTATCGTGGCACGAGTTGCCCGGTTTTTTCGGCGAGGTACAGAAGAATCACACCCGACTCCATGAGTGCCGTATCGCCGTCGACGATGGCCGGGATTTTGCCGTTCGGACTGATGGCGAGAAATTCCGGATCGAATTGCTCGCCTTCGATGATGTTCACGGGCACCGCTTCGTAGTCAAGGCCAAGTTCCTCGAGCGCAATCGAAACCTTGATGCCGTTCGGCGTGGGCCATGTATACAGTTTGATCGTTTCAGTCACGGTATCGGCTCGCTACGCAGTCATGACTTTCATCGAGTTCGAGAACGACGTCGGCGATACCGGGCAGCCGCTCGAGATTGTTGCGCGTGATGCGTTCGTAGAATTGTATGAATTCCTCGATCTGCCGCGCACTCATGATGCCAGACGCGTCCTCAGGGGCAGATGCTGCCAGCTTCTGCTCCTGCTCGAGCCGCCATCGGAAGATCGCCTCGAAGCTCGGTGCCCGCAAAAAAACAAGCGCGTCGAGTTGCCCGAACAACTCTGCGTAGGCGGACTTCAGGTGATCGTTAGCGAACTTTCGCCAGCGGCCGGATGTATCCTCATTGCGTTCTAGATCATTGACGTCGGCGGCGAGCTCGGAGTCCGGCTGTGCCGCGCTTCCGACGCACCAGCCCTCAAGGACGACCATGTCGATTGGCCCGGAGATCTCGGGCCAGGTCGATTCATCGGCACGGTCGTCGATGGCCTTGTCGAAACGCGGCAGGATGCATTGTTCGTCCTTCCCGAGCGCCTTGAGCCGTTCCAGACAGTTCAGCAGCATGTCTACATCGTGCGTACCCGGTACGCCGCGTGTGGTGAGCAGGGGATGCACGTCGTCGCCGAGTTGACGGCGTTCGGCCTTCGTCAGGTAAAAGTCGTCAATCGACAACACGGCCACGCGCCATGCGTGCAGTGACTCGAGGCCGAGCTTCAGGAAGTCGGCGAGTGTCGACTTGCCCGTACCCTGGGCGCCGTTGATACCGAGGAGCATCGTCGCGCCCGCGTGTCGCTGTTTGACCAGCCAGGACAGCAGCGGCAGGTAGTGCTGTTCGACCAGATCACGAAACGCATCCGGCAGGCAGTGTGCGCGGATGAACTCGGCAATGTCGAGCAGGGTAAGCGGTGAGCGCTGCTTGTCTATTCGAATGTCGCCACGTTGACGTCGTTGTCGCTGTCAATTGATGCGCGCTTCATGCCTTTGGTGTTATAGATCATTTCGATCTGGCCCGCCGAGTTTGCTGCAATTATGCCGCCTTCACCGCCGAGATATTTGATATCGGCGAGTACCTCATCGATCGCCTGGCTCAGTGATGCCCCTGCCTTAACCTTGTAAGCAACTGCGAGTGCTGCGCCAGTGCGGATGAAATACTCGCCGATACCGGTACACGACACTGCGACTTCACTGTCAGCCCAGGTGCCTGCACCGATAATCGGCGTGTCACCGACGCGGCCTTGCAGCTTTGCGAAGGTGCCGCCGGTGGACGTCGCCGCGGCCAGCTCCCCGTTCGCGTCAAGCGCCACCGCGCCGACCGTGCCGTGCATCTGCTGTTCGATCTCGTCCTCGGTGACGCCGATCGGCAGCATGTAGTATTTGTCGGGCTCCCCGACCAATTCGAAACCCTGAGCGCGCGCGAAGGCGAGCGCACCTTCGCCGGCCAACATGACATGCGGAGTCGCTTCCATGACTCGCCGTGCTACCGACACCGGATTCACGACATCCCGAATCGAGGCGACTGCACCAGCAGCGCTAACCGGCCCGTCCATGATCGAGGCATCGAGTTCGACATGGCCTGCCGAATTCGGTGCCGAGCCGCGGCCCGCGACGTACAAGCCGCTGGATTCCATCTCGGTAACGGCAAATTCGACGACATCGAGCGCCCGCGCGCCCGACCCGAGCCGGTCGCGTGCGTTCTCGGTCAGTTCGCGCATGTGAAACTCGGCGACCGCGTAGTCGCGGCCGATTTTGACGCCGGCGCCGCCATGCAGGGCAAATGCGAATGTCTTGTTGCTCATTGCCGAGACAGTGTACTCAATTGCCAGGCACGGACGTAGTCCATGCCTGGCAATTGAGTACACTGTCCCCGTAATGCGGATTCAGGACCTCTACGGACGACTTCAGAAACGGCGCCGGATGGCTGCTACGAGCGCTATGCTGGTGATCGTTGCCGTCGGACTTGCCGCAGCGCTCTTCGCATGGCAACAGTGGTTCGCATCGTTCATGCGGCCCACGATTGCGGTTCTCGGTATCGAGGCGACGGACACCCGCGTCGAGATAGAGGACCTGGCTGATCACCTCACCAGGCGCTTCCGCATGCTCTTGGCATCTCGACCCGAACTACGGGTCCTGGAGCTCGATAGCACGACGCACCCGTCTCTCCAGAGATCATCCATCGACGGGATATCGGAGGCACTCGGAGCGGAATTTATCCTTTCGGGAACGCTGAATCGACGCGACCAGAACCTGCGTTTGTCCCTGCAATTATTTGCGAGTGACGGGCAGCTGATCTGGAGCGAGCGTTTCGAAGGTCCGCTGTTTTACCAGGAACAACTGCAGGGGTGGGTGCTGGACGAGCTTTGGCCGCAGTTGCCCCTTAGCGCCGGGGCGTTGGACGAAACACGTGAATTGCTGGCGAGTTGTGCCTATCCGGCCGACGCGATTGCAATACTCACGCTCGCACGGGTGGGTCGGCGAGGCGGTGATTCCGCCACGCTTGCGATGGTTGCCGCAGAGCACGATGATGCCGGCCTGTTGCACCTGTCCAAAGCCCGGTTTTATTTCGAGCAGATTGGAGCGCTGCCGCCGACACAGAGACCCGTAATACTCAACCTGGCGATGCAGTCGCTGGAGCTCGTGGCGAGGACCTGTCCTGAGCAACCGGAAATCGAATTGTTGCGCCTCGTGCATACGCGCGAACTGCAGCGGGAGAACGGGGCCGACAACATCACACGCCATCCGAATGAGGCAGCATTGTATCTGGCGCTCGCTGAGCTGCACCACGAAGCGGATGAGGGGCGCAGAGTAAAAACGCTCGCGAAAGAGGCTTCACTACTGGACCCACTGGGCGAGACGACGCAATGCCGCATCCGTGAAATGCTGGAATCCGCGGGTAGTAGTGACAGCGCCTGCCCCTGACATCGTCTCGGCTAGCAGGTCATTCGTGCGTCGGGCCTACTCAGACAGCGCGTAAATGAAATCTGCGTAAGCTTTTTCGATCTCGGCCAGGCCGGCGATTGGCACATCTTCGGCGGGCTCGATCAACATGATCTCATTCGGCGCGTGGGCACCTGTGCCGAATCCCATGCCGGTCGGCACGAGCGGCAAGCCGAGTCGTTCCGTGAACTGGTAAAAAGGCGCGCTGCCTGCCACGCGTGGTTTTACGGTAACGTCGTTCGCGTACTTGAATATGACGGAAAGCGCGGCCTGCACGGCAGGATTTTCAACAGAAGTCTGTGACGCCGGGTATCCGCCAAGTTTCCTGATCTCGATATCCGTGAAGCCATGGGCGTCGAGGAACGCGCGGATTTTTGCAAGCGCCTCATCGGGGTCGAGTCCGGGCGGCAGTCTCGAGTCGACCTTGGCCGTAGCCGTATGCGGCAGGATCGTCTTGACGCCTTCCTCGGTGTAACCGCCCCAGATGCCGTCGATATTAAGTGTCGGCTGATACAGGAGTTCCAGGATAGCGTCGGCACCTGTCTTGTCGTCGACCCAGCGACTGACCGAGAGAATTTCCTGCAACTGCGCATCGTCTATTTGTTCCAGACCGGCATTGATCAGCCGCGATTCTTCTTCGCTCGGCGGCCGGATACCGTCGTAATAACCGGGCACGGCTATCGTGTTGCCGTCGGGCGACGTGAGCAAAGACAATGCCTTGACCAGGCGCCAGACCGGAGAATCGACGATCGCCTTGTAGGAGCCGTGGATCTCGGCTTTCGAAGGGCCGCCCCAGTCGCCGCCCGTGGCGGTCATTTCGAAATAGACGATGCCCTTGACGCCGAGGATCATGTTGATTGTGCCGTCCGGCACCTGCGAGTTGAACGGAAACAATACGCCGTCGGCAGTCTCCAGGCGCTCGTAGTAAGCGTCGATGACCTGGTGATAATGCGGCGAGCCGAGTTCCTCCTCGCCTTCGGCCGCCACCATGATGTTGACCGGCAACTTGCCGTCGATGGCGATGATCGATTCGAGCGCATTTAGGAACGCGCGCTCCGGCCCTTTTTGATTGGTCGCGCCACGTGCCATGATGACTTTGCCGAGCTTGTGATCGACGATTTCGGCGTCGAACGGCGGGCTTTCCCAGTCCTCCGGATTGACGGGTTGCACGTCGTACATGAGGTAGACGACCAGAGTCTTGTCCGCGCCCGCATCGTAGTAGCCCCAAACGCCCGGATGGCCGTCCGTTGGCACGAGTTCAGCTTCCTGAAATCCCATTGACTCGAGATCGCCGCGCAATAGTTCGGCCATTTCCAGTACGCCATCATTCTGTGCCGATATGGACGGCTGTCTCAGCCAGCGCTGAATGGCCGCGACGTGGTCGAATTCGTGGGCATCGATGTAGTCATAAACTGCCTGGCGGTTTTCCGCATAAGGCTCGATTCCGGAAAAGTCATAGGCTTCCTCCGTCGCCAGCGAAAAGACCGGCCGTTGCGGCGCCGATATCTCAGGTTCCGAAGGTGGCTGGCACGCAGACAGGGCGAGTGCGGTGATCAGGGTCAACGATAGGTAGCGCTTCATGTGCCGTCCTTTGTCTTATTCTTCAAACAGCGAGCGGAAACTGTCGCGATAGCCGCGACTCAGTGGCACGATCGTTCCGCTCTGCAAGCGTATTTCATGGCCACCGGAATCCGTAGCACGAATTTCAGCGATCTTGTCGATGTTGACCAGATAACTGCGGTGAGTGCGAACAATATTTCCAGGCGCCAGTTTTTCTTCGAGCTTGTTCAAGGGGCTGCGGACCAGGAATTCCCGTTCAGCTGTCCTGACTGTAACGTAATTTCGTGCGGCCTCGAGATATTCGATGTCGTCGCGGCGAATAATGGCTTCCCCCGTGCCGGTTTGTACCACCATTCGATCGCTGGTAACGGTCGCCGGCGATCCCTTTTCCTGCGTTGCCCGGTAAAGACGATAGGCAGCGATGATCGCGACCGCGCTGAAATAGATCTTGATGTCCTTTTGGTACTCGACAATGAGAAGGCGAAACCAGAAATCGGAGAAGATATAGCCGCGGTCCGCAAAGGAGAACACCAGGTAGCGCAAGCCGACCATCAGGAAATAGTGGGCTACGGCGAATAACACGCTGCCCAGGACGTGGCCGACGATGGCGGCGGCGATGCGCTCACGCCGTATCGGGAATTGCGACAGCCACCAGGCGACGAAGGGGACGAGCAGCAATACCACGACGGCACTGGTTACCTGATTGACTATCAGGCGAAAGCTGTCCGGTGATGCGCCCTGAAATCCGAGCTCGCTGAATTTGGTAAACGTGTCGGCCGTCCACAGCACGCCGATCAGAATCGCGAAGAACGCCGCTTCGCCAAACCTGCGCAATCCCTCTTTTGATCCGTTGTCTGCCGTCATCGCTGTCCCGTTTGCCGGTGCGTTCGTCCCCGGCGGCTGCCGTCCGTCCCAAGCGGGTGAACCGCGCCCGCGGGAACGATTCCAATCCGCCAGAATCAATTACACAGAGGATGTTAGAACCATGACAACACTAATTTCAATATCCGGCAAAGTCAGCCGGTTTTTCCTGTTCGTTCTGATGGCCGCATTGCCGGCTTGTGGCGGTGGCGGTGGCTCGTCTCAGGGCCCTGTTGCCGCGCCTCCGCCAACTGGCTTCGTCTATGAGCCTCCGGTCGACAATGGTGACACCTGGCCCGTGGCGAGCGCAGCCGATCAGGGTTTGAGTGTGGGTTTGCTCGAGGACATGATGGACGCGGTCGGGGCCGGCCAGTTTCCGGCCATCGATTCCATCGCGATCGCGCGCAGCGGCAAGCTCGTCCTGGATGAGACAATTCGCACGCGGCTGGCCGACAATGACGACTGGGTCGCGAATACCAACCTGGCCATGCACGCACAGTTCTCTGTGAGCAAGAGCATCACGTCCCTCGTTGTCGGTATA
>Ga0255054_10001029_pt1 | contig 16345 bp, 15 predicted proteins | sample JV7_2_23_MG_FD_188634 | JGI IMG/M metagenome (GOLD analysis project Ga0255054, IMG submission 188634) | Seawater microbial communities from Jervis Inlet, British Columbia, Canada - JV7_2_23 | ecosystem: Environmental > Aquatic > Marine > Inlet | place: Canada: British Columbia | collected...
GATGAGGCGCTGTCCGCACTCGACGCAGCCGAGAGCGCCAGTGCGCCTTCGGAGCTAACGGCCGAGCGCATCCTCACCCTCGGCATGGGAGGTCGCATCGATGAGGGCATTGCCATCGCCCGCGCGGCGCTCGCTGCCGACCCCGATTCAGCGGACCTCCACGCGGCGCTGGCCTCACTGCTCTTTGCGGCAGGCGCTGCCGAGGAGGGCGCGCAGGCCACTGAGCGCGCGCTTACCCTCGATCCCGACGAGCCGCGGCCGCTGCGGGTGCGCTGCGAGTTCCGCACCGCTTCGGGGCGGCTCGAGGGAGCGCGCGACGACTGCACCCGCTATCTCGCGGCCCGCCCCGATGACGCGGGTGCGCACTTCATGCTGGGACTCGTGTACGCGGGCCTCGGCGATTTGGGGCAGGCAATCGCGTCCTACCGTCGCGCGGCGCGACTCGACGAGCGCGACTTCCGGCCGCGCAACAACCTGGCGGAGTTGCTCGCCGGCCAGGGCGACCTCGACGGCGCACTCGCCGCGGCGCAGGAGGCGTACCGTCTCGACGAGACGAACCCCTACGTGATGGACACGCTGGGTACGCTCTACCTCCGCAAGGGTCTCGTGGACCGCGCCATCTCGCTGCTCGAGGAGGCGCACGCCGACGCGCCCGATCTCCTCGACGCGCAGCTCCACCTCGCGCTCGCCTACCGCGAGGCGGGACGAGTGGACGACGCGCGCGCGCTGCTCACGGATCTGCAGCGGGGCAACGCGGAGAACCAGGCGCTCCAGGGGCGCGCTCAGGAGGTGCTCGATTCGCTCCAGTAGACCGTACCTCTCGTTCCTCGCGCTCGGGCTCTTCGCTCTGAACGGGCTCGCGGGCTGCGAGCGCCCCGTGCCCCCGGGCGAGATTCGCGAGCGTCTGGCCGAGCTGGGACGGCCGAACCTGGTCCTGATCGTCGTGGACACACTGCGGGCCGACTGGACGACGCCCTACGGCTTCGAGCAGGACACCTCTACCGAGCTGGCCGCCTGGGCGAGGCGTGGCGTCCTCTTCGAGCGGGTCCGCGCCCAGTCCTCGTGGACCAAGATCTCGATGGCCTCGCTGATGACATCGCTCTGGCCGCGCAGCCACGGGATCACGGAGGCCCAGGATGGCCTCGCCGAGAGCGCCGTTACTCTGGCCGAGGTGCTGCGCAGCGCCGGCTACGCCACCTACGGTGTCCAGACCAACGGCTGGCTCCATCAGAGCTTCGGCTTTCACCAGGGCTTCGACCGCTACATGTTCCCGAAGGGCGGCGGGCACCCGCGCCTCGGGCAGCCCTCCCTCTGGCCGCATGCCGACCGCGTCTACGAAGAGGCGGTGCACCTGCTCGACGCCCACGACCGCGAGCGCCCCTTCTTCCTCTATCTCCACTTCATGGACGTCCACGAGTACGCCGCGCCGCCGAGCTTCAAGACGTTTGGCACCGACAGCCGCGGGGCCTACCTCGCCGCCATCCGCTGGGTGGACGATGCCATGCGGCGCGTGCGCGAGAAGCTCACCGCGGCGGGCTACGGGGAGCGCACGGTGATGGTCTTCGCCGCCGACCACGGGGAGACGTTCGGCGAGCACGGCGTGCACGGCCACGCCCGCAACGTGCTCACCCCGGTGGTGTGGGTGCCGCTCGTCTTCCGCTTCCCCTTCCGTGTCGAGCCCGTGCGCATCGCGACGCAGGTGCGCAACGTGGACATCGCGCCGACACTGCTCGATCTGGCGGGGATTCCGGCTTCCCGGGGCTTCGAAGGAGCATCGCTGGTGCCGTTACTGACCGGAGTGGCCACCGAGCACGACCGCCCCTCCTACGCCGGTCTCGGCATCCCGCTCTTTCCCGACGCCTCGGTCCAGTCGGCCGTGAGCGACGGCGCATGGACCTACGCGCGCAACGCGCCCGCCGAGGAGGACGGCGAGAACGCGGCCCGGCGCTTCCAGCCCGTAGCGCCCGGTTCCGAGTTCCTCTTCGACCGCCGCGTGGATCCGGGGGAGAACGTGAACCTCGTTGCGCGCGAGCCCGCTGAGACCGGGCGAATGCGGACGTTGCTCGACCGCCACCTCACCGAGCAGGCTGCGGGTGTCGTCGAGCGCGGCGTCCGGATCGACCCCGGGATCGCCGATCGCCTCCGCGCCATGGGTTATCTCCGGTAGACCGAGCTCGCGCGAATCCAGAAACGACTCGACGCGCTCCGATCGAGAAACCAGCACTAGCCTGCATTCGGCCGCCTCGATTCCCCTTGGGGTGGGCGCACTTCACCGACGCGGAATACCGGATAGAATTGGGTCGTGCTTCAACGATTCTACTCGCTCGTCTTTTGGTTCTTCTTGACCGTGACCTCGATCCTGCTGTACCCGGTCGCGCTGCTGATCTGGGCGATCACCTCACCCTTCGATCGGCGCAAGGTCCTGCTCCACAAGTTCACCTGCTTCTGGGCCTCGCTGTACAGCTGGCTCAATCCCGCCTGGCCGGTGACGATCGAGGGACGCGAGAGAATCCGCCGCGGCGAAGCCTACGTGATGGTCGCGAACCACCTCTCGTTCCTCGATATCCTGGTGCTCTTCCGGCTCTTCTCCCACTTCAAGTGGGTCTCGAAGATCGAGAACTTCCGCGTTCCCTTCGTCGGCTGGAACATGTCGCTGAACCGCTACATCAAGCTGAAGCGAGGAGATCGCGACAGCGTGATCGAGATGATGAAGAGCTGTGAGAAGACACTCGGCGAGGGGAACTCGATCATGATGTTCCCGGAGGGCACGCGCTCGCCTACGGGGCAGTTGCGGGCCTTCAAGCCGGGTGCCTTCGAGCTCGCCGTGAAGAACCGCCGCCCGATCCTGCCCATCGCGATCGAGGGAACCGCCCATGCGCTTCCAAAGCGGGGCTTCGTGCTCACGGGCCGGCATCCGATCCGGATCACCATCCTCGAAGAGATTCCGGCCGGAAGCTTCGAAGGTAGATCCGCGGAAGAACTCGGCGAGCACACCCGGGAGCTGATCGCGAAACACCTGGCACGGCCCCGCGCCGTATAGACCCGCAGCATCGAGGCGGAAAGCGAAGCTCGGCCACTTGCGGACCGGGCCGGCCGAGCATTCTCGGCCGGCCCGGTCACTTCGCTAGCCGCCTGTTGTGCGTGCAGCTGGGTATGGGATCCGCCTGTTTCCAGTCATCCCATTGGTGCCGGAGCACCTGCTCCGAAGCCGGAACCTGGCTGGCCCGGATTGGAGAGGTGGTTCCGGTACATCAATATCTGACGTTTCACCCCCTCGATTGCATCGAGACCGATGCCGTGAATCAGTCCTCCTTTCGCGGCGCCGAACGCCGGATTGGAAAGACGATGGAACGCGTTCAAGTCGGACGGCGTCGGGCGGAACTCGAGGCGTCACCAGACGCCCGGCCTCCCGAAACGGTCGCCAGCTGTGGGGGGCATTCGCACGGCTGCCGTCTCCAAGAACAATCTCAGTATATCACGGTTCAGGTGGTGCAGTGCACCCGATTGTGCCGGGCGTGCTCGATGTTCCCGGGGCAGAAAGGCCGGACCATCACCCGTCACTCTCGATTCTGTAGTCGCCCCCGCAGCCGCTCGAACTCCTCCGGTGTGTTCACGTTGAAGAGCGCCGATCCGTCCGGATCCACTGCACGGAGATCCGGCCCTTCCAGATAGCTCACGCGGACCTCTTCGAGGAGCCCCGCGAGGGCGAGTTCGCCCGCGGCCAGGCGTCGCCGCGCCGCGGCGCGCACCGGCTCGCGGCGATAGAGTGCACAGAGGGGATGGGCCTTTGGCCCGGTGCGCGGGACCACCGCGTCCGCCTCCGGCCAGACCAGGAGCGCCAGGAGGAGGGGCGGTGAGAGCGACATCAGATCGGTTGCCACCACCAGGATCCGCTCGGAGGTCGCCGCCTCGAGGGCACCGACCAGACCGCGGAGCGCGCAGCGGGGGCCCTCGGGATCGGGGACTCGCCTTCCCCGGGCTTCCCGCGGCGGATCGCCGCCGACCAGGAGCACCTCCTCGAAGAGGTTCCCCAGCATCTTCGCGAGATGGGTCGCGGCGGCAACGCCCTCCACGGGGAGCCGCGCCTTGTCACAGCCCATTCGCGAGGAGACGCCGCCCAGGAGGAGGGCAGCGCTCACGCTCGCGATGCGACCGTCCGGGCTCAAACACCCGACTCCGTCGATGCGAAGAACTGCTCGTCGATGACCTGGACGCGAACCTCCGCATTGGCCTGCATCTCGGTGGCCTCGGCGGGAAAGATCATCAGCCCCTGGGCGAGGGTCATCGAGCGCAGCACGCCGGAGCTCTGGTTCCCCGTGCTCGTGGCCTCGATCTCTCCGTCCTTCTCGGCCAACTGCACGCGCACGAAGTGCAGTCGCCCCGCCTTCTTGGTGAGGGTCTCGGTGAGCCTGGCCCGCACGAGGGGGCGGAACCAGACGCGGTGACCGGTTGCCTTGCGAATTGCCGGGCGGATGTACTGCTCGAAGGTCACCATCGCCGAGACGGGATTGCCCGGAAGACCGAAGACCAGCGGCCCCTCCCCCTCGGCGAAACGACCGAAGGCAAGGGGGTAGCCGGGCTTCATCAGGACCCCCCAGAAGAGCAGCCGGCAGCCGAGCTTCTCGAGCACCGGGCGCACGTAGTCGTGATCGCCGACCGAGACCCCCGCGGAGCTCACCAGGAAATCCGCGCGGAGCCCGTTCCGGAGCAGGCGCTCGAGATCCTCGGGGGTGTCCCGGGCGATGCCCAGGTTGATCGGCTCGGCTCCGACCTCGCGGCAATGGGCCGCCAGGGAGTAGGTGTTCGAGGAGACGATGCGACCACCGGCGGCATCCCCATCGGGATCCACCAGCTCGTCACCACCCGAGAGAATCGCCACCGTAGGGCGCTGGTGCACCCGAACCAGCGAACGGCCGAGAGAGGCGAGCAAGCCGAGGTGCGCCGGCCCCAGGCGTGTGCCGGGCTCGAGCACCGCGTCGCCGCGCCGGATGTCCTCGCCGGCCTCGCGAACGTTCTCCCCGGGCCGTGGGGCAATCGGGATCTCCACCCTGTCAGCCCGGGCGGAGGTGTCCTCTTGAACCACCACCGTGTCCGCGCCGGGCGGAAGCGGCGCACCGGTGAAGATTCGCGCCGCCTCCCCGGCTGCCAGGGGCCGGTCGGGGTGTCCCCCGGCTGCGACCTCGTAGACCACCGCAAGCTCCACCGGGGTCGATTCCGAAGCTCCGGCGAGATCTTCTGCCCGCACCGCATAGCCGTCCATGGCCGAGCAGTCCGCCGGCGGGAGGGTGCGGCCCGCGATCACGGGCGCAGCGAGCACCCGCCCCTGGGCATCGACGCTGGCGACGGTCTCGCACCCGAGGACGCGACAGGCGTCGAGAACGATCTGCTGGGCCTGAGCGACCGAGATTCCAACCTTCATGAGAAGCACCTTAGCGCCCGGTCACAGCGGTGAAAGCGGCAGGCGGCACCTCGACTGCGGCGTACCGCGCCGCTAGTGTGCCTAAAATTAAGGCAGGCGGGGAGCCGCGAGCTGCCACCCGCACCCGAAAGGCCAAGAGAGATGGCCCGCGACCTTCGTGATGTGCTCGATGCGATCCTCGCCGGGGTGGTGGTGATCGACGCCGAGGGAGCCGTGGACCAGTTGAACAGCGCCGCCTGCCGCATCCTCGAACAATCGGCCGACGCGGCCAAGGGAATCCCGGTGGAGCGTCTTCTCGGACCGACCCATGCGCTGGCGCGGCTCGGCCGCAAGGTGCTCGAGAGGGGGATCCCCACCAGCGAGAACAGCCAGGAGATCGAGAGCCGCTTCAACGAGGATCTGAGGGTCGACGTGGCCGCATCGCCCCTCTTCGACGAGACCGGGGTGCTCGACGGTGCCGTCCTGGTGCTCCGCGACCGGTCCGCCCAGCGACGGCTCGAGCAGTTCGAAGCCGAGAGGGAGCGCCTGGCCTTCTTCGGCCGCATCGCGGCCGGCGTGGCCCACGAGGTAAAGAACCCATTGGGAGGGATTCGGGGTGCCGGCGAGCTTCTGTCTCTGCGTGCCGAGGACGCCAAGACCCGCGAGATCGCAGATCTCATCGTCCGGGAGTCCACCCGGATTGCGAACCTGGTCGACGACTTCATGGTCTTCGCGCGTGGCGATCGCCTCCGGCTGGGAGCGTCCAACCTCCACCTCATCCTCGACCATGTACTCGATCTGGTGGCCCACGACCCGCTCTGCAGCCACTGCAGCGTCGAGCGCGCCTACGATCCCTCGATCCCGGAGTGGCTGGCCGACGCCGACCGGCTCACCCAGGTCTTCCTGAACCTTACGCGCAACGCCCTCCAGGCGATGGAGGGCGGGGGCGGACGCCTCACCATCACCACGCGCATGACCCTCGATCACCGCGTCTTCACCGAGTCGGGGCGACTGGTCCCCACGGTGGCCATCTGGATCGGGGACACCGGGTCGGGCATGGGCGAGGAAGAGCTCAGGCAGGCGACGACTCCCTTCTACACCAGGCGATCCGACGGAACCGGACTCGGACTGTCCGTCGCCGAATACTGGGTTTCCCAGCACGGCGGCACGCTCCACATCGAGAGCGTACCGGGGCAAGGAACCACCGTTCGCGTGACCCTGCCGCTGCGGAGAGAGAAATGACCGATGCTGCGCGCGTACTCGTCGCCGACGACGAGCCCTCCATCCGCTTCGTCCTCCGGGAGACCCTGGAGTCGGCGGGCCACCAGGTGATCGACGTCGATTCCGGCGACGCCGCTCTGGAGGCGCTCGCTGGGGACGGCTTCCAGGTCGCCTTCCTCGACATCCGCATGCCGGGGCTCACGGGGCTGGAGCTGCTGGATCGCGTGGGGGCGCTCGGAAGCGACCTCGCCGTGGTCATCATCACCGCCCAGAACACCTTCGAGAACGCGGTGGAGGCGATGAAGCGGGGCGCTCTCGACTACCTGGTGAAGCCCTTCGGCACCGCAGAGGTGCTCGCACTCGTGGAGAAGGCGCTGCGGACCCATTCGCTCCAGAGCGAGATTCGCAGGCTGCGGCGTGAGGTGAGCGGCGGCGCGGTCCCCGGCGAGCGCCTGGTGGCCCGAAGCCCTGCGTTGCTCGAGGTCTTCAAGACCATCGGCCGCGTGGCCCGGAGCGACGTGGCGGTGCTGATCACCGGCGAGAGCGGTACGGGCAAGGAACTCATCGCCAGCGCCATCCACAACGCCAGCGCGCGGGCCGAGCGCCCCCTGGTCGCGGTGAACGCAGCTGCGATTCCCCGCGAGCTGCTCGAGAGCGAGCTGTTCGGCCACGAGCGCGGCGCCTTCACCGGGGCAGTCGAGGCGCGACCGGGACGCTTCCGCGAAGCCCACGGCGGAACCCTCTTTCTCGACGAGATTGGCGATATGCCCCTGGAGCTTCAGGCGAAGCTGCTCCGCGTGCTCCAGAGCGGAGAGGTCACTTCGCTGGGGGGAAGGCAGCCGGAGCGGGTCGACGTGCGCATCCTGGCGGCCACCCACCGGGATCTGGAGACCGCCGTCTCCAGCGGAAGGTTCCGGGAGGATCTCCTCTACCGCCTCCGCGTCGTCCCGATTCACGTACCCCCTCTTCGGGAGCGTCCGGAGGACGTCGCTGTCCTCGCCGAGCATTTCATCCACCGCTACGCCGAGGAGCTCACCGGCGAGCTCCATTTCCTCTCCGAGGCGGCCCTCGAACGTCTGAGCGCCTGCGAATGGCCCGGCAACGTGCGCGAGCTCGAGAACGCCATCAAGCGCGCGCTGGTGCTGACTGACAGCGAGGTGCTCTCCCCCGAGGACTTCGCCTTCCTCGAGGAGGGCGAACGGGCGGCTGGGAGCGGCGCGGATCTGGAGGAGCTCCTCACCTCTGAGGTGAAGGCCGCCCTCGCCGATCCCCAGCCGAGTGAGGTCTACCGCCGGATCCTGGCGCGGGTGGAGCGTCCGCTCCTGGAGACGGTGCTCGCCCACACCGGCGGCAACCAGATCAAGGCGGCCGCCCTATTGGGAATCAATCGCAACACACTCCGCAAGAAGATCACGGATCTCGACATCTCGGTACCGGGCCGCTCGTGACGCCGGAGGCGAGACAGAGCGCGCGCAAGCGGCTCGCCGGCCTTCACGTTCTGGCCGACGACGACCCGCGCTGGAGGCGCGACCCGGTGGCGCAGGCCCGCGCTGCCTGTGCGGGGGGCACCGCGGTGGTACAGCTACGAGCCAAACGCGCGATCGACCGGGAAGCGGTGGCATGGTGCCGGGCGATCCGGGCGATCACTCGCCAGTCCGGGACGCTCTTCATCGTGAACGACCGCTTCGATCTCGCCCTGGCCGCGGGAGCCGACGGCGTTCACCTGGGTCAGGGCGACCTCCCTCCCGGCCGCATTCCGCCCGAGGCGCGCGAGGCGCTCCTGATCGGACGCTCCACCCACGACGCCGCGCAGGCCCGCGACGCGCTCGAGGAGCCGATCGACTACCTGGCCTTCGGTCCCGTCTTTGGAACCACGTCGAAGCAGAGCGAATACGACGCGCGCGGCCTGGCGGCACTGGGCGAGATCGCCGCGCTCGCCGGTCCCCTTCCGCTCGTCGCCATCGGCGGGATCGACCTGGACCACGTGGCGGAGGTGATCCGGGCCGGTGCCGCCGGAGCAGCCGTGATCTCGGCGGTGGCGGCGGCAGAAGACCCCGTGGCCGCCACCCGCGCCCTGGTCACGGCCATCGAGGAAGCGCCGCCGTGACCGATCTGCCCCTGCGCCTGGTCTCGGCGATCGGCCTCATCGCGTTGATCGCGATCGCCTGGGCCTTCTCCACGGAGCGCCGACGAATTCCCTGGCGGGTCATCGGCTGGGGGCTCGGCCTCCAGCTGTCGCTCGCGCTCCTGCTGCTCAAGACCGCCTTCGGACGCGTCTTCTTCGTGGCCGTCAACCAGGCCGTTGCCCAGTTCATCGGCTACACCGATGCGGGTGTGGCCTTCGTCGCCGGGCCGCTCAAAGAGCTCGGCTTCTCCTTCGTTCTCGACGTGCTCCCGATCATCATCTTCATGGGCAGTCTCTTCGCCATCCTCTACCACCTGGGCGTCGTCCAGTGGGTGGTCAGCGCGCTGGCGAGGATTCTCTCCCGCTCCATGGGCCTCTCGGGCGCGGAGAGTCTGGCGGCGGTGGCCAACATCTTCGTCGGCATGACGGAGGCACCGCTCCTGGTGCGGCCCTATATCGAGCGCATGACCCGCTCCGAGCTCTTCACGGTGATGGCCACCGGCATGGCCACCATCGCGGGATCCGTGCTGGTGGCCTACGCGAAAATGCTCGGAGAGGGAAGCTTCGCCGGTCACCTGGTGACGGCGAGCCTGCTCTCGGCGCCGGCGGGCATCCTCATCGCCAAGGTCATGGTTCCCGAGACCGAGACCCCGGTGACCGCCAGCGGCGGCCACGCGACGGTGGAGCGCACTTCGGTCAACCTGATCGACGCGGCATCCCAAGGTGCCCTCGCCGCGCTTCGCCTGGCCGCCTACGTCGGCGCGCTGCTGATCGCCTTCGTCGCACTGATCGCCATGCTAAACGGCCTGGTCGGCTGGGTCGGGGGGCTGCTGGGCTTCCCCGACTTGACCCTCCAGTGGATTCTGGGCGTCCTCTTCGCACCCTTCGCCCTGCTGATGGGAATTCCCTGGTCCGAGGCCATCCAGGTGGGATCGCTCCTCGGGGTGAAGACGGTGCTGAACGAATTTCTCGCCTTCCGGGATCTGGGAGTGCTGATCGAGGCGGAGGCGCTCTCCCCGCGCTCCATCGTGATCGCCTCCTACGCGCTTTGCGGCTTCGCGAACTTCGGCTCCCTGGCGATCCTGCTGGGCGGTGTCGGCGGCATGGCGCCCAGCCGCCGCGGAGACCTGGCGCGCCTGGGACTTCGCTCGATCCTGGCCGGAACCCTGGCCACGATGATGACCGGCTGCGTGGCGGGCATCCTGCTCTGACGCGGCGACGCCGACTGGAACCATCCGGTCGGAGATCAGTCGACGGCGAAGCCGAGCAGCCGCTCGATGATGGCTCCGCCCAGCCAGGAGCCGACGGCGAGCAGGCCGAGTGCCGAGAAACGGAGGAAGGTGGAGATGTCGAAGGGCCAGGTGTTCACGCCCTCGGTGCGCGCCTCGAGGGCGAGCAATCCCGGCAAGCGGACCGCGGCGTCGGCGGCACCGGGGCCATCGTGGAGGACTTGCCCGCGCGCGCTTCGGATTACCGTGCGCAGCACCGCGAGCTCATTCCGCTTCACCTCCTCTAGGCGCCCGTGCACGCCCTTCAGGGACTGGAGCATGGCGAAGACGCCGACGCTGATGGTGCCGATCAGAATGAAGACGTGTACCCAGAGGAAGCCGAACCGGAGGAACAGGAGCGACGCGATCGAGCTGCCCAGCAGCCAGTACATCGCGGACCGCAGACCCTTGCGCGCATAGGGTGCCAGGGGCCGAAGATCGAGGAGATCGATCTGGATCTTCCGGGTGATCCGCTCGTCGAGCCGCGCCTGAAGAGCGATCCCGGTGTAGGCGAGGCGAGCCATGACGGCGAAGAGAACAAAGTTCGCGCCCACGCTCCACGCCAGGTCGAACTCCCCCCCCACCGGATCGGGCATGAAGCCCGCACCACCCCGGAAGGCGGGAATGATGGCGACGCCGAAGAGCCCGCCGGCGATGGTGACGATCGTCTCCGGCAGCCGAGCCACGCCGGAGAAGATCTCCTCCGCAGAGACTTCCGCTCCGTCGGCGAGCAGGGGGCGAAGCGCGCCGAGATCGCGCCGCAGCTCCGCGGGTGCGCGAAGCTGACTCGCCAGCATGTAACCGATCAGCAGCGCGACCACGGCGTGGACCTGCAGCTCCGCCAGGCTCTCCGGATGCGGATTCGGCCCGAAGAGCGCCCCTTCCCCCCCGAACAGGGCCCGGCCGACCAGGTGGGCGAGCAGCACCAGAGCGAAGACGCCGAGCGTCAGCCAGAGCTTCGGAAACGGAAGCCTGTCGGTGAAGCCGCGCTCCATCTTCTCGCCCTACCTTCCCTGTCCGGAGGAGAAGAGTAGCGTCACGCGTCGGCGGAAGCGGTGGGGAGCCAGACCGTGAAGGTGGACCCGCTCCCGGGCGCGCTCTCCAGGGTGATCTCGCCGCCGTGGGCGCGGGCGATCTCCCGGGCGAGGGAGAGGCCGAGACCGACGCCCGTTTCCGCGGGCTGCGCCGCCATCCGGTAGAAGGGCTCGAAGACCCTCGACGCCTGCTCGGGATCGATCCCGACGCCCGTGTCGCGCACGATCACGACCACCCGGTCCTCTTCCGGCGCGATCGTTAGCTCGATTCGCCCGCCGGCGGGCGTGTACTTGACGGCGTTGTGGAGCAGGTTGGCGAAGAGCTGGTGGAGCCAGCTCGGTTCGCCCGGCAAGGTGACGGGATCGGCGGGCTCGAGCGCCAGCTGCACCCCGGCGTCGGCCGCCAGCGGCCGGAAGAAATTCACCACCTCTCCGAGAAGAGACGAGATCTCCACGGCAGTCCGCTGCTCGGGTCGAAGCCCCGCCTCGGACCGCGCCAGCCGCATCAGGGCGTGCACCGAGTCCGAAAGCGACTCCACCTCCGCGGCCGCCTCGCCCAGGATTCGCCGGTACTCCTCGGGCTCGCGCTCCTTTTCCAGTGTCACCTCGAGCCGGCTGCGCAGGGCGCTCAGGGGGCTGCGAAGCTCGTGGGCGGCGTTGGCCGAGAAGCGCTGCATCCGACCCACGCTCGAGCGGATGCTCGCGATCATGTCGTTCAGTGTATGGGCGAGCTCGTCGAGCTCATCACGGGTCCCCGTGGTCGGAATCGTCTCCTCCAGGTGGGTCCCCGTGATGCGGCGGGCGGCGAGGTTGATCTCCTTGATGGGCCGCAGGCTTCCGCGCGCCAGCCAGGAGCCGAGGCCCACCGTCAGGAGCAGAAGAACCGGAAGCGAGTACAGGTAGATGTCCCGGACGGCCCGTGCATTGCGAACGAAGCGGCGGGTGTAGAGGGCGCCCTGGACGAAGTTTTCCCGCACGGGCATCTCCATCACCAGATAGGGGTAGTTGTCCCCGAAGTCCGCCTGGTACCGGACGCGCCCGCGGCGACCGTCGCGCACTTTGCTGGAGAGCTCGAGATCGTGGCGGGCCAGAGATCCGCCTTCGAACAGAAGAGCGCCCTTTGCGTCGAAGATCCGGATGCCGAGCTTCAGATCGGGCTCGGCGATGGAGATGTTTCGCTCGACGGTATCGATCACGGCGGGCGCGGTCGGCGAGGAATCCCGGATCGCGGCGACGATCTCCTTCACCTGCAGCTCCAGGTGGAGCTTCGCCTCGCGCTCGGTGCGACGCACCACCCGGGAGTAGGTGTAGACCGCGAAGATCGACACCGCGACCAGGAGCGCCGCGGTGTAGCGCAGCGTCCAGCGGGTGCCGATCGAGATCGGTCGCCTCACTCGCCCGCGCCGGCGGTGTCCCGGTCCTCCAGCATGTAGCCCACCCCTTTCACGGTGTGGATCAGCTTCGGCTCGAAATCCTGGTCGAGCTTCTTGCGAAGGTGGTTGATGTGCACGTCGATCAGGTTCGAGTAGGTGTCGAACCCATAGCCCCAGACCTTCTCGGTGATCATGGCCCGGGAGACCGCGTATCCCGCGTTTCGGAGCAGGTACTCGAGGAGGGAGAACTCCTTTGACGTGAGCTCCACGGGCCGACCGGAACGCTGCGCCGCGTGGCGCCGGAGGTCGAGGACGAGATCCGCGATGGAAAGACGCCCGTCGTCGGGCTCCGAAAGGCTGCGTCGGGCCACCGCCTGGATGCGCGCCAGGAGTTCGGCGAAGGCGAAGGGCTTCACCAGGTAGTCGTCGGCACCCAGATTGAGGCCCCGAATCCGATCCGCCACGTCACCGCGGGCAGAGAGGTAGAGCACCGGCGTCGGCACGCCTTTCTCGCGGAGCGAGCGGAGGATCTCGAAGCCGTCCGAGTCGGGGAGCATGACGTCGAGGATCAGCAGGTCGAAGGGATCGCGAAGCGCCCGCTCCATGCCGCTCTTCGCATCCTCGGCCACCTCGACGGCATAGCCGTGCTCCGACAGCCCCTTGCGGATGTACTCCCGGGCGGTCGGATCGTCCTCGATGTAGAGGATTCGCAGCAGGTCCGGCCCTCCAGATGCGCCAGGCGTGGATTCTCACCGAAGCCGGTGAAGTCGAGGTGAAGTGTGCCGCCTTCCCGGGCCGCGTCATCCCCCTCGAGTTCCCGAGGGGTGACTGCCGCCGGAGGGGCTCCCGTCCGCTCCCGAGCGCCGGACCAGCATGAGGTTGCGGATGTAGACCGCGGAGTTGGGTAGATAGCCCAGGAGGAAGACCGGCTCCGCCCGATGGATGGCGTAGATCAGCAGGATCAACGACCCCAGCAGGCTCAGGTACCAGAACGCGAGGGGAACGTAGCTGCGCCCGGCTCGCTCCGAGGCGACCCACTGGACGAGAAAGCGGGAGAAGAAGGCGGCCTGGCCGAGCAGGCCGAAGGCCAGCCAAGGGAGAGAGTCGCTCCAATCCATGGCAGAGCTCCTGATGCGGGGATCTCGAGCCCCCGGGGCGGGCGCACTGTGGCGGAGATCTCGATCTCGGGCAAGGGAAGCTGACCGAGCGTTCAAGCGACGCGCACGTCGCTCCCGAGAAATCTTGACAACAAGGTCCAGATTCCTAACCTCGGCCGGATGCAGCTCATGGCCCAGGAAGAGTACGGCCTGCGGTGCCTCCTCGAGCTGTCCCGGCACTCGGGTTCCGAGCCCCTCACGATCCAGGAGATCGCGAAGGCCGAGGGGCTCTCTCCGGACTACGCGGCAAAGCTGCTGCGCGAGCTACGCCGCGGGGGACTGGTGAGCAGCACCCGCGGTGCCACTGGCGGCTACCAGCTGACGCGGAGTGCAGACGAGATCAGCGTCTGGGACGCGATCGAGGTGCTGGGCGGCTCGCTCTTCCCGGATCGCTTCTGCGATGGCCATCCGGGAAAGCGCCGCCTGTGCGTGCGGAGCTCGGATTGCTCGATTCGCACCGTCTGGCGATTGGTGGACGAGACCGTCCGCAGTGTCCTCAGGGGCATCACCCTGCAGGACCTGCAAGGTGCCGAGATGGCCATCGCGACACGGCTGGAGACGCGCCCCGAACCCCTGTGGAGAAACCAATGAGCCAGAACACCGTTGCCCAGGTCCTGGAGGCCCTGCGGCCGATCACCGACCCCGACCTGGGCAAGAGCATCGTCGATCTCGGTTTCGTGAAGAACGTCGTGATCGACGGATCCAGCGTCTCCTTTGCCATCGAGCTCACCACCCCCGCCTGCCCGGTGAAGGCGGAGTTCGAGCGCGAGGCGAGGAACCGGGTGCTCGCCCTCGAGGGCATCGAAGACGCCGAGGTGGAAATGACCGCCGCGACGCGGGGACGCCCCGTCGCGGCAAGCCGGCCCCAGGAGGCGGTCCTGCCCGGAGTGAAGAACACCGTCGCGGTCGCCTCGGGAAAAGGCGGCGTCGGCAAGAGCACCGTGGCCGTGAACCTGGCGGTGGCCCTTCGCGCAGCCGGTGCGACGGTCGGTCTGATGGATGCGGATGTCTACGGACCTTCCCTTCCCCTTCTCCTGGATGTGCGGGATCACCCGCACGGCGAGCAAAGGGATGGGAAGGAGTGGATCGTCCCCCTCGAGTCCCACGGCCTGAAGCTGATGTCGATCGGCTTCCTCCTCACCGAGGACTCACCGGTGATCTGGCGAGGACCGATGGTCCACGGCATGATCGGGCAGTTCCTGAGCAACGTCGACTGGGGCGAGCTCGACTACCTGGTGATCGACCTGCCCCCCGGAACCGGAGACGCGGCGCTCACGCTCACCCAGCAGGCACCGCTCTCCGGCGCGGTGGTGGTGACGACGGCGAACAACCTCTCGCTGATCGACGCGCGCAAGGGTCTCCGGATGTTCGAGAAGGTGAACGTTCCGGTTCTCGGCATCGTCGAGAACATGTCCTACTTCGTCCCACCGGACCTGCCGGACCGGAAGTACTACATCTTCGGTCAGGGCGGGGGAAGCCGCACCGCCGACGAGCTCGGCGTCGACTTCCTCGGGGAGATCCCCATCGATCCGCGGGTGGTCGAAGGCGGAGACGCGGGCAAACCCATCGTGACGCACGCGCCGGATAGCGCCGCCGCGGGGGCCTTTCGCGAAGTGGCCGGATCGGTCGTGCGCAAGCTCGCCATCATCGCGAGCCGCACGCCCCCCATCCCCGACGCAAACATCACCTGGTCGGACTCATCGGGTTAGGCAAGCGCCGAAGGCGCGCGCAGCGAGGCGCAGCCGAGCGAAGTTCGAAAAGGTGGGTCCGCGTTGGTCGACCTCGGCGGCTCGTTACCGGGTGCCGTGTAGCAGCTCTCGGAAGATCGGTGGGGCGGGCCCGATCTGCTCCTCTGCCGCCCGACGAACGTAGTCGTCATAGGTCAGATGCTCGAGTGTCACGGCGGAACCGGGCTCGAAGAAGTCGTCGGGTATCGCGAGACCGCTGGTCCAGTCCAGGTAGCGCGTCAGTGCCTCCTTGCTGCTCCTGCGCCGCCAGACCTTGAACTGCAGGGGCAGGCGGGCCTGATCCCGGGAGACACAGACCTCCTGCCGCCCCTCGTTGTTGGTGAGCCGGTACAGGTCACATGGGTTTCCGGCGATCTCCTGGGTCGAGACTTTCTCGCCGCCCGCCGCCTGGAGGATGCTCCCCTCGTTCCCGAAGGGACGGCCGCGCGTCCCGTCCTCACGAATCGCATCGGGGCTGCGCTGGATCGAGACACCGGTATTCGAGAGCCGGTCGATGGTGATGTACCGCTCGGCGTTGACCAGCGTGAGAATCGGGTGCCCCCTGATCACCATCTCCGCCCTGAGCTTCGGCCCCTTCGACCAGAGGTGCTCCACGATGGGCGGGGTGTCGCCGCTGATGATCCGCTCGGCGTACCAGGTGCTCGGCGTCTCCTGAGCCACCACCGGTGCGGCCAGCGCAAGCGCGGCGAGCCAGAGGCGAGCCGCGCGCGCAGCGAGGCGAAGCCGAGCGAAGTTCGGAAAGGCCGGAGGCGAAGCCCCTTGGAACTCCGCGAATCTGAGTGACGCGAGCATGATCCTCTCGAGTTAACCACCAGGAGGCATGGGTGCGCAATGTCGGCGCAGATTTTACCATCCCAGCCGATGCACATCGCCCTCGCCATCGCCGGATCGGATCCCACGGGGGGTGCGGGCCTGCAGCTCGACCTGCAGGTGTTCCGTGCCCTGGGGGTGCACGGCGCGGGTGTGGTCACTGCCCTGACCATTCAGGACACCGCGAAGGTGCATGAAGTGCTGCCGGTGT
>Ga0255054_10001030_pt1 | contig 16343 bp, 8 predicted proteins | sample JV7_2_23_MG_FD_188634 | JGI IMG/M metagenome (GOLD analysis project Ga0255054, IMG submission 188634) | Seawater microbial communities from Jervis Inlet, British Columbia, Canada - JV7_2_23 | ecosystem: Environmental > Aquatic > Marine > Inlet | place: Canada: British Columbia | collected...
CGGTCGCCAACAGAAGTCACGAAACCTGGCTCCGTAGACTCCCACCGATGCCGGCCTGCCCGAACTGTGGACGTGACAACTCCGAGGAAGCTCGGTTTTGCCAGTTCTGCGGGACTGCGATCGACCCGCCCCGGGTGGCTGCTGAACAGCGCAAAGTCGTGACCGTCTTGTTCAGCGATATGACCGGTTTCACAGCCCTTGGCGAGCAACTCGATCCCGAGTCAGTCAGGGCTGTCATGTCGCGGTTCTTCGACGAGATGCGTGCCGTCGTGGAGCGTCACGGGGGAACGGTGGAGAAGTTCATCGGTGACGCGGTGATGGCGGTGTTCGGAATCCCGCAGCTACACGAGGATGATGCTCTCCGCGCGGTAAGGGCGGCGAGCGAAATGGGGCCCGCCCTCTCCTCCCTCAACCAGGATCTATTAGCTGAGCGAGGCGTCACCATCCAGATCCGCACCGGAGTCAACACCGGAGAAGTTGTTGCCTCCGGCGATCCGACCGCTTCGGAGAGGCTGGTTACCGGCGATGCCGTCAACATTGCAGCCCGACTGGAACAGGCAGCAGAACCTGGAGAGATCCTGATCGGACCGGCCACGCTCGACCTGGTCCGTGACGCAGTGGAGGTCGAAGCCATTGAGCCACTCGATCTAAAGGGAAAGGCAGATCCTTTCCCGGCCTTTCGCCTGGTCGAGGTGCGAGAGGGGGCAGCGGGGAGAGAACGTCGCCTATCAGCCCCGATGGTGGGACGGGATCGTCAACTGCGCAACCTCCTCGACGCCTTTGACAACTCGGTCACGGACCGCTCATGTCACCTTTTCACAGTGCTCGGCTCGGCCGGAGTCGGCAAGTCCCGTCTGGTTCAAGAGTTCCGTTCCGAGGTCGAAGGTCGGGCCTCGATCCATGGAGGCCGGTGTGTCTCCTACGGAGAGGGCATCACGTTCTTGCCCATCGACGAAGCTGTGCGCTCGGCCATCGGCATCGGCGAACTCGACTCCCCTGCCGATCTGACGACCGGGATACGCAACGCCCTCGAGGGATCAGCGGACCAGGACAACGTGACCTCGCGTCTGGCGGGCCTGCTCCAGGCAACCTCCGAAGCCGTCTCCCTGCAAGACGGGTTCTGGGCGGTGAGGAAGTTGTTTGAGCACATCGCCGCCGAAGAGCCACTCGTTCTGATTGTCGATGACATCCATTGGGCGGAACCGGCCATGCTCGATCTCATAGAGCACATCGCCGATTGGAGCCGGGACGCACCCATATTCCTGCTGTGTATGGCCCGCCCCGAGTTGCTCGACGATCGTCCCAATTGGGGCGGTGGGAAGCTGAACGCGACGTCAATCCTTCTCGAGCCACTGGCCGCCACAGATTCCCAAAAGCTCATGAGACATCTCCTCGGAGATGCCAATCTCCCCGATGAAGTCCAGGAGCGGATCACTTCTGCCGCCGAAGGCAATCCCCTGTTTGTCGAAGAGATGCTCGCCATGCTGGTCGACGACGGGCTGCTGCAGTGGGACGGCGGGCAATGGGTAGCCGTCGGTGACGTTTCCGAAGTGACCGTCCCTCCCACCGTCCAATCACTCATTGCCGCTCGACTCGATCGTCTCGGACCTGACGAGAGAAGTGTCATCGAACGAGGCTCAGTGGAGGGCAAGCTGTTTCATATGGGGAGCGTGACGGCCCTGGCCCCAGAGGATCAGCGTGCCACGATCCCGGATCGGCTGATGTCGTTGGTCCGCAAGGAGTTGATACGACCCGATCGCTCCGAGTTGATCGGTGACGAGGCGTTCCGCTTTCGCCACCTGCTGATCAAGGACGCCGCATACGACTCGATGTCGAAGAAGACCCGGGCCGACCTTCACCAGAGATTCGCCGAGTGGCTTGCGGATCACGTCGAGCACGCCCCAGGTGGTGTCGATGCCGTTCTCGCCTACCACTTCGACCAGGCCTACCAGTACCGGGTGGAATTGGGCAGCGAGGGAGAACCGGAACGCCAACTCGCCGGGTTGGCCGGCTCTCGCTACAGGACCGCAGGTGAGGCCGCGCTTGCCCACGGAGATTATGTGGCGGCACGAGGTCTGTTCGAGCGTGCTTCAACCCTCATCGGGCCCACCACCGACCTCGGTCTTCAGGCACAGCTCCTGCTGGGTCGCACCCTGGTCCAACTCGGTGAATACGAGCGGGCGGACGCGGTGTTCTCGGACATTGAACGGTTAGCCCAGGCCTCGGGTGATCGTCATCTCGAGCTCAAGGCCGGTATCGGGCTCCTCAGTGTCCGTGATCATGTCGAGACAGAGTGGTCCGACGAGATGTTCAGGTCTACATCAAGGAACCTCGAGCGTGAGCTCACTGAACTGGGGGACAACAGAGGCGCTCTCGAAGCACTGATGCTGCGAGTCAACTGGCTGCCACGAAGCGAAGGAAAGGTGCTGGCCACCCGGGCCGTCAAGATGGCACAAGAGCTGGGGGCTGCAGAACTCGAGTCTGACGCGAGCTGGTGGCTCTTAGCTATCTCGTTTTGGGGCACGACCCCGGCGAGCGAAGGAGTCGAGCTGGCACGCTCGATGCTCCCACAGAAGGTGACGAATCTCAAGCACCGGGGATTGCAGCTATTGATGCTCGGCGGCTTCCTCGAAATGCTAGGCCGGGTCGATGAGGCCCGGGTGGAAACCGAAAGAGGCCTGGCGATGTTCCAGGAATTAGGGCTGAACGCGGAACCCGTAACCGCCTTCACCGAGGGCTGGACATCGTTCATCACCGGCGATCTGGATCGTGCAGATGGTTTGCTGCAGGCCGCTTACTCCGACCACGCAGAAAAGGGCGAGAAGAACCGGCTGTCGTCAATCGCCGCAGGGATCGCACGGATCGCGGCCTTGCGCGACGAGACCGACGAGGCGCAGAGGTTCATCTCAATCGCCGAAGAGGCGGCGATCCCTGACGACGTCGACACCCACGGCGAGGTCGCCATAACTCGAGCTATCTTGGCTCTTCGGAGCGGGAACGGGTATGAAGCGATCGAGCGTGCAAGACAAGCGTTGGATATCACCGACCGCCGCGGATCTCCCTGGGCCCAGGCCAGTTTCTTGCTGGTTCTCGCCGATGCTCTCGATGTAGTCGGCGATCGAGAAGGAGCAGTCGAGTCTCTCGAAGAGGCTCTGTCCCGATTCGAACAAAAGGAGTTTGTCAAGGCGGCCGAGCAGACGCGGGCTCGGCTCAACGAACTCGCGGAATGACCGGTGGTGCCAACGTAGAATTGCGCTCAATGCCAGAGCTTCCAGACGGTCAGGTCACCTTCCTGTTCACAGACATCGAAGGCAGCACGCGTCTTTGGGAGGACGCTCCTGATCTGATGATGAAGGCTCTGACCCAACACGACGAGGCAATCGACCGCGCTGTCAGCTCGCACAACGGGGTTTCTGTGAAGCCAAGGGGCGAAGGTGACAGCAGATTCGTCGTTTTTGGCTCCGCCGTCGATGCCGTCTCCGCCGTGGCCGACATGCAGCGCGCTCTCGACACCCTCGAGTGGGTCACCCCTCGCCCGATCCGGGTGCGGGCTTCGCTTCACACGGGAACCGGTGAGCTACAGATGGGTGACTATTACGGGTCGGCTGTCAACCGGGCCGCAAGACTCCGCGCCATCGCCCACGGTGGCCAGACCGTGATGTCGGCCTCAACACGTGAACTGGTCCAGGATCACCTTCCGCCCGGCGTGAGCATCCGTGACATGGGTGAACACGGTCTCAAGGACCTCACCCGGCCCGAGCACGTATTTCAAGTCGACATCGACGGGCTCCACAACGACTTCCCTCCCCTGGCATCGCTAGGTGCTGTGCCCAACAACCTCCCTGTCCAGCTGACCGAATTCGTCGGACGCCACACCGAGGGCACCGAGGTACAACGGATCATCGGCGAGACACGACTACTGACAATCCTCGCCCCCGGCGGCGCCGGGAAGACCCGTCTCGCCATCCAGGTGGCCGCGGAGATTTCAGACGACTTTCCCGACGGTGTCTTCTTTGTCGATCTCGCAGCCATTGACTCGGCCGACGACATCGTCCAGACAATCGCTGAGTCCATCGGCATAGCCCTCTCGAGCGCGGACGATCTCTTGACCCAACTTCTCGGTTACCTCGCCCGAAAGACTCAGGTGCTCGTCATGGACAACTTCGAGCATGTCAGCGAAGGCGCCGGAATCGTCTCATCCATCTTGACCGGCGCCCCCAACGTCAAGGTGATCGCCACTTCGCGCTCCAAACTCAACATCGAGGGCGAGACGGTCATGCCCCTGGCGGGGCTGGACACAACCTGGGAATCTGAGGAGGAAGCCTTTCAGACAGCCGGGGTGGAACTATTCGTCGACTCGGCCAGAAGGGCCGACGCCGGTTTCAATCTTTCAGAAGACGACCTCGAGCCACTTGCCGGGATGCTGGCCATGGTTGAAGGGATGCCCCTGGCCATAAAGCTGGCTGCGGCCTGGGCGGATATGTTGTCGATCGGAGAGATCGCCTCCGAAGTCACCACCACTCTCGACTTCTTGGAGACCGAATCCGGGGGCGTGCCCGACAGACATCGCAGCGTACGAGCGGTCTTCGAGTACTCGTGGAAAATGCTCGGCGACGAGGAGCGTCGAGTGTTTGCGGCGTTGTCGGTCTTTCGCGGCGGTTTCACCCGAGAAGCAGCCGAGACCATCGCCGGCGCATCGCTGAGGTCCCTGGCCAACCTTGCCAACAAGTCCTTTCTGACGGCCGACCGTGCCTCCAGTCGTTATGAGGTTCATGAACTCCTCCGCCAATATGCCGAGACCGAGCTACGCGAGGACGAGAAACGGTGGGAGACGATCACCGAAGCCCATATCGCCTTCTATGCCGGCCTGGCGGGTCGGGTTGAAGACCAGATCGGAGAGGTGGAGCAGACCGAGCTGTTCCGCACGGTGGAGGCAGATATCGACAACGTCAGATTGGCCTGGCGAACTGCAGTCGGCAGGCGCAACTTTGAGGCGATGCGCAGAATCATCTTTGGCCTGTTCTTTCTTCAGGAGGTTCGCGGTCAGCATCGAGCAGGACTGAGTCTCCTCGAGGAGTCGTTTGAATCACTTCCGGACGATCCAGCGGACGATGTCATCGCTGTCGCCTGCGCTGTCACGAAGGCATACCGCGGCAGAATGTTGGCCTCTCTCGGCCAACCCGATCTGGCCATAGAAGTGAGCGGTCCCGCCGTGGCGGCCCTGGCAGAGCTGCCAGATCGCTTTGCCTATCTGATGGCCATAGAGGCGCACTGCGACGGACTCGCCTTCCTCGGCCGTTGGGACGAGGTTCAGTCTTTCGCGTCGGAATCGGTCCGCGTCGCCGAAGAGTCGGACAACAAATGGTGGCACGCCGGGATGCTCACCTGGCTAGGCGCGGCCGAAACTTTTCTGGGCAACGGAGAAGCGGGGGCGGCCATGTTCGACGAGTCGAGGGAGCGCTTGTCTCAGCTGCATGACGACTTCTTCACGGCGTGGAGCCTCATCATCAGAGCTGGCATCGCGATGATGGGCGGACAGGGCGGCGAGGCCGTTGATCTGTCTCAGCAAGTCATCGACCTCTCCCGCTCGGTCGGCTTCGATCAAACGCTGCAAATCGGCCTGGGAAGTCTTGGGGAGGCCAGTCTCGCAATCGGCGAGTTCGATGCGGCGAACGACGCCTTCATGGAGGCACTGGCCATGGCCGAAGACATGGGTTTTGTGGTCCCGATGGCCTTCGTCATGATCAAACTCGCCGAGACCCGGGCTGCGATGGGAAGCCAGGAACTGGGTGTGGAAGTGCTCGCATCAGTCCTGGCAAACCCCGCATCCAGCCAGAGAATCCCAACCCAGGATGTAGTGATCGGAGAGCACGCATTGGAGGTTCTCGCCAATCTGGAAGCCGAAATGTCACCTGACTCTTACCAGGCGGCCTACAGGAGGGGCGAGGCGAAGAGCCTGGAGGTCAGCGCCAAGGAGTTGTTAGCAGGGTCGTTCTGATCGACGCCGATGGGTCTCTCACAGCGTCGGTTTGAACACCATCAGGGCGAAGATGGTGATGACGACAAAGCCGTCGACTCTGCCTGCTCGCATCAGCTTCTGGGCGGCTTGCCGAATCCGACGCTGGTGATTCCCCCTTCGTCGAGCTCGGACAACGCGGCTGCAAAGAGCTTGTCGGCCCATGGCGGGCAAACCCAGTCACGCGGACGCCCAGGCGTGCGCCATCCCTCCGGAAGGGCCAAACGGCTCTAGGCAGTTTCAGGGGTCTCCGTAAGTTGGACGCGAGGCGTACACAGGAGGTGAAAAGTTGATTACGGCAAATACCCACGGCGCACCAAATTGGGTTGATCTGACGACACCTGACATCGAAGCCGCGACAAGGTTCTACAGGGACCTGCTTGGTTGGAGCTTTGAGAAAGAGGACACCCAATATGGTGACTACCTCATCGGGAAGGTGGACGGCCAACAGGTCGGCGGAGTGGTTGAAGTCGATCCCGCCTTGGCCGAATCGCCGCCGATGTGGACCACCTTCTTCAACGTCGACGACATCGATGAGGTTGTGGCCAAGGTCGAGCCTGCCGGGGGCAGGGTGCTCCAGGATCCTTTCGATGTTCCCGACGCCCGTATTGCGATCGTGGCCGACCCGACAGGAGCGATGTTTGGGCTTTTCGCAGGACCCGAGATCGACGGCGTCTGGCTAACCCGCAAGAACGGAGGCGTCTGCTGGGTGGAAACAATGACTCGTGACCCGGGTGCCTCGGAGACCTTCTACGCCGCAGTCTTTGACTGGAAGGCCGAAACCCAGATCAGTAATGGCACCGCGTACACCACCTTTCTTCTCGACGACGAGCCGGTCGCCGGGATGATGTTGATGCCGGACGAGATCGGCCCGGAGGTCCCCGCCCACTGGGGGATCTACTTCACGGTGGCCGACTGCTCCGAGACGGTGAACCTCGCAGTCGAACTCGGCGGACAGGTGCTCCGCCCGATCATGGCGATCGACATGGGCCACTTCGCCGTTCTCGCCGACCCCCAGGGGGCCGTCTTCCAGGCGATGGATTTCGTTGTCTGACAGAACGCCCGACACGATCTCCAGAAGTAGGGTTCGACGCGAGAACTACTGAGGGAGGTCATGGACAATCGAGCAATCGCAGAGCGGTATGCCCAGTCGCTTCGAGACAGCGACGTGGACGCCACCGCCGCACTGATGCACCCCGACATCGTGGTCACATATCCCCAGTCTGGAGAAGTGATCAGAGGGAGTGAGAGTTACGAGGCAATGCTTGCCAACTACCCGCTCGGCGTGCCCGAAGGCACGGTCACTGTCCGAAGCGGAGGAGAAGAGAGTGTGCATGTCTCCACAGCGCTGCCCTTCGGACTGCCGACGATCACCTCAATCGGGAGTGGGGATACTTTCATGATCGAAGGGATGGCCAAGTACCCCGATGGGGAGGTCTTCAACGTGGTCATGATCCTTCGCACCTTCGAGGGAAAGGTCATTGAAGAGACCAGCTACTTCGCTTCGCCTTTCGACCCACCCGAATGGCGTCGGCCATACGTCGAAGGCTGAACGGCTCGCCCCGGGTCAGGCGTCCAGTAGAGATCCGGCTCTCGCGACTATACGTGAGTAGACGTCGTCGAGGCCCAATCCTGGTTCGAGAGATGACCGTCTTCCGACCTCCTCGCCCACCCACTCCCAATCCAAATCGTCGAAGACAGCCACAACGAGTCTGACCGCCTCGTCGAAGGTCACGGTCGTCCCGTCAGTCGCCTGAAGGACTCGATCAACCACGAGCGACTCGAGCCGGATGACATGCAGAGTGTCCTCTCTGCTCAGCCGAACAGATGAAACATCACCGTCAACGATCGAGGCGGGGAATTCGAGAAGCCAGACGTCGCCGTCATCAAACTCAAAGGCAAAGTGATCGCCGTATGTGTTTCGAAAACCCACCTCAACAAGGGCCTGCCGATCTGTTTCATCGAGACGAGCACACATGTCGATATCAGTCGGCCGATAAGAACCGGTATGGAGATTCACTGCTGCTCCCCCGACCAGCACCGCGCGGTCTTTGATTGAATAGTCGGCAGCCTTGGCCAGCCAAAGGCTTCGCCTGATTGAGTCCGTCTCCAGCTGTGCTCGACCGACGGCTGTCACAGCCCTGTCGGCTCGTCTCATGGTCGGGTGGCCAACGCTCTCCGCTCGGACTCGACGTCAATGTCAATCGCGGCCTTCCGATCGAGCCTGGCCAATGGATCGGAGGGACCAAGTCCTACCTCGGTAAGCCTGCGGGCGCCCCGCTCGGCTCGTGCACTCACATCGTCGATGGTCATTACTTCACCTGGGTTCGGCTCGAGGTCGGCAAGTCGTGCGTCGTAGCAAGACAGGAGCTTGACCACAGTCGAGATTCTCGGATCGGCCTTGCCGTTTTCAATGAGCGAAATCTGAGCTCGACTCACGCCAGTTCGGGCGTAGACATCGGTGAGAGACATCTTCTTCTCAATTCGAAGTTGTCGCAGTCTGACGGCGTTGAAGTAACTCATACAAGTTATTGTACAAACTAACAACCGTTAGTCAATTCACTAACGACGCCCTTCACCCCGCCTTAGTTTCCTCCAGCGTCGGGCACGGGTCGATCCTGTATGTGATGCACTCGGCCGCGGAGAAGCTCCGGCTCAACCGGGAGCGGGCGAGGTCGAGTAGCTCGTCGTTATCGATGGTGAAGCCACGAAGCTCACCGGTTGCCGGAATCGTGACCAAGAGATGCTGCCCGTTGAACGCCACCCCGGCGACGGGGCCATCGCTCGACACTCGAATCTGGTGGACCAGGGATCGGGTTTCGACGTCCCACACCCTGACGAACCCATCCAGGCCCGATGTTGCGAGCAGCGTTCCGTCCTCGTTGATAGCCAGCTGAGAGATCCCGCCGGCGTGAGCCTCGGGGATCTCGTCGAGGTATTCGAGCGTCACGCCGTCCATGAACACGATGCGCCCCTCGCCAAACCCGGCGGGATCGGTCCCGATCAGCAGCTCTCCGTCCGGTGTGAACACGAGCCAGTCGCTTGGTGCCTCTGCGCTGGTCGCATTTGCCGGAGCGTTGTATACAGCGGTCGGATCCCAGGTTTCGGTGGACAGTATCCACAGTTCCTTCGGGGCCGGCTCAAAGGAGGCGGCGAGGCGATCGCCATCGGGACTGAAGGCCACGCTGAAGACACTTTTGGGATCAGGCGTCTTGTGCTCCACCATCGGCGTCGCCACGATGTTCCCCGTCTCGGTGTCCCAGACCACGACTGCGTCCTTTTCCCAATTGGCGCCGGCCATCGCCAACAATGACCCATCGGAGGAGAAGACCAGATCGTTCGCCCAATCGGGAAAGGGCGTCGACGGGAACTCGACACAGTCCGGTCCTCGTCCCCATTCCTCTGCATCGTGTTCGCATAGTCCTTCCAGTGTCACCACCACCTCTCCGGTAGAGGTGTCGTGAATCTCGATCGGGCCGGCGAAACTATCCGGCCTCCCGCTTTGGGTGGCGAGCAGCCGTCCGTCCTGAGAAAGGGCGCCCCGCTCCCCAGCAACGTTCTCTACGGATGCCTTCGGGTGGTACGAATCGGAGCCGAGCACGAAGTGGGTGCCGAGGCCCGAGGGGATGCAGTGTGCATTCACTACAGCTGCGTCACCGGCAACGTCGACGGGTGTCTCCCTCGCAAAAAAGCGGCCGGGACACAGAGTCACCGAAGCGATCTCGACCGGCGCGGCCAGGTCGAACACGACAGCGTTGTCGCCAAAGACCTCACTGACGAGTAGCAAGGACCCTTCGGCACCGTAGGACGGCAGGTATACCGAACCGAAACCGGTGAGCAGACGATCGACCTCTTCGCCCGTTGCGGCATCCCGGAGCGATATGACGGCGCCCTCTTCTGGTATGCCGACAACTCCGCCATCTGGCGACAGGAATATCCCCTCAGAGCGCGGGAATACCACCAAAGGTTCGCTGGGCTGGCCGGCGCTCAGGTCCCAGATCATGGGGCCCTCGGGGCCCTCGGTCATCAGCCGCGTGCCATCGACGCTGAGGGCCATCGGACCGCCATGAAGCCGAGCCAACTCCAGGCCGTCCCGTCGATCGATGACAACACTGGCGACACCCTCACTGTCGAAGTCCGCCATGACCAGAAAACGGGCGTCTGCTGTTAGAAGGACCGGAGCCGACACGTAGAAGTCTTCTGAGAACGCGCCGGTTTCCGAATCGATGTTCACGCTCGGCACGTTTGGGAGGCGCTCGATCTCGCCTGTGGTCAGATCGAACAAACCCAGCGGAGGCGTCCGGTATCTGCCTTCCTCTCCCCGAACGCCGCGATAATCGCAGTTGATGAAGCTCTCGTTGATCGGCGTGATGAGATACGAGACCGAAGAATCGCCGGCCACTGCTAGCGCTTCGGGCAGCGTGACCACGCCACAGGGACCCGCCTCGAAATGTTCGATCGCTTCCCCGGTCCGGGCGTCGAGCAGATGCACACCCAACGCCGAGGCGGTCGCCGCATCCGGGCTGGATTCGCCGACCCCTGAGGACCAACCGTAGGTGGCTACAACCCCAGACCCATCGTGGGTGAAGATCGCTCGCGTGATCCCCTCGCCACCGAATTCGTGACTCCACAGTTGCTCCCCGGAGTCGATGTCGACAACCTCGATGTAGGTGCCCCCGGCGCTGGCGACAAGGAGCCGACCGTCGGGGCTCAACCTCGTCGACAGATTCTGAGAGAGCTCCTCCTCTGCAGGCCAGGTGTAAGTGAAGGCCTTGCGGTAGGTGGCGAGGGAATCATGTAGGGCCGACGCGGACTCGACGGTGGGATCGGAGTCGTTGGCAGCCTCGAGAGAAAGAAGCAGGCTCAGCTCGGGATCGTGAACGGCAACATTGATCGCAGAAGCGGCCAACTCGCGTGAATGGGCCAGGCCGGCGTTGGCATTTGCAAGGAGGCCGAGCGCCGTTGCGACCACCGCAGCGGCGGCAAACCCGGCTGTCACCAGATTGCGAATCCGGCGGCGACGTGATCGGTCTTTCCCTTCGCGAGCCGAGCTGAGCTCGAGGTACTCGGCTTCAACGCCGGCCAGGGAGAGCTCGGAGGCCTGGGCCCAGACCTGGAACTGGGCGAGGCGGCCGCCGGTGAGCAGATAGGCGTCGCCGCGATCCTGTTGCTCCCACTCGGAAACTGTGTCGGCCAGGCGCTGATGGAGGAGCAAATCTTCCTTGGCTTCGTTGATCCAGTCGGCAAGACGGGGCCAGCGGGTGAGCATTGCTTCGTGGGCGACCTCGACGGTGGGTCCCCTGGTGACGGGATCACGGTCGAAAGTCAACAGTCGGGCGTCTCCGAAGGCGCCCAGGACGGCTTCGACTTCTCCGGGATCCGCGATCGCGTTGAGGTCGAGGAGCCGGGCCCGGCGTCTGGTCTGCTCGCCGGAAGGCTGGACTGCGACGAGACGAAGGAAGAGCTGGCGGGCGATTGACTGGTGTTGCTCGTCGAGTCCGTCGAACACTTCGTTGGCCTGGGTGCCGAGGACTCCGAGCACTCCTCCCGCCTCGACATAGCGGTCGTACGTGAGTTCGTCGCTTTGCCGGGCGGCAAACACCTCCGTGAGGGCGTATTGGAGCAACGGGAGGGTCCCCGGTGACTCGGCAACGTCGTCGACGATCTGATTCACTAGACCGGTCTCCCAGCTGACTCCGACCCCCTCAGCCGGAAGACGGATCGCCTCGACGAGCTGTTCCGGGGCGGGCGTGGTGAGGGCGAACATCCCGGTCGTCAACAGCCCTCCGAACTCGGGATACTGGAGTGGACGGTCGAAGAAGTCGGCTCGCAGAGTGACAAGAACTCGAACATCGGATCGTTCGTCGCTCGCCAGTGCCACCAGCGCCTCGAGAAAGCGGTCCCTGGTGGTGTCGTCCCGGGTGAGAGTGAACAGCTCCTCGAACTGGTCGATGACCAGCAGGAGCCGAGCGCTGGCAGGGAGGATTCGTTTGATGACGCGGACCAAACCCTGGGCATCCCGATCGAGTTCGTCCATCACCCCACCAGGGTCCTCGACGGCCACCCTGGCCAGCGCCGACTCCAGCTCGACGAAGGGATACGACCCGGGGAACATGTCGGTGATAACCCAATGCTGAGACGGATCCACCGCTCCGGCGCGAACCGCGGGGATGAGCCCGGCCTTGACCAGCGATGACTTACCGGATCCGGAGGGACCGACCACAGCCACCAGCCGATGCGCGGCAAGCTGCTCTGTCAGCTCGCCCACAGCATCAGAGCGACCGAAAAAGTCGCCGGCATCGGCCTCGTCGAAAGCCTGCAGGCCCTTATAGGGGTTGCGGCTGGCTGTGAACGCAACAGCAGTCTCGGCTTCGCCGAGAACCACGGCCAGCTCAGCGAGGAGCTCGTCGATAGTGTCAAAACGGTCTTCGGGTCGCGCGGCGGTAGCCCGTTCCACGATCTCGGTGGCGAGCGCGCCAATCAGCTCTCCTCCAAGGAGACCGAGACCGTAGATATCGGCGGCGGGCGTGATCGGATCGTCCCGGGCGTACTCAGGTGCCGAATAAGCCGAAGAGGCACGCGGAGCACCGGCCAACCGGACCACAAACCCGGCACCGGTGAGATAGGCGTTGCCGGAGTCGTCGAGGGTCACCGAATCGGGTGAGACTGCCCCGTGCACCACACCAAGCTGGTGGGCGTAGGAGAGCGCAGTCCCAACCTGGGTGACCAGACGACGCCGTTGATCGTCGCTGAAATCCTCGTTGTAGAGAGCCTGGGCCAGGGAGGTACCCCCGATGGAAGGGGCAACCAGATAGGCACCGGTCGGGTCGCGCCAGTAGTCGAGCACGGGCACAACGTGTGGATGCTGGAGGCGGGTCACCAGTTGGGTCTCAACTTCGAAGCGACTGATGAACTCGGGCTCGTTGGCCCAGACCGGGTCGATCACGGTCACCACAACCTCCCGCCCTACCGACGGCTGATAGGCGCGATAGGTGGTTCCCGCCAGATCGCTCGAGATCGGCCGGCGCAGCTCGTAACCGGCGACGGCGCCCCGGTCCGAGGGAAGGGGGGGCGGAGTGGCATCAAGCAGCAACGGGGGGAACTCCCTGTCCTGGCCATCGAGAACGAGCTGGAACACCTGCTGTGGGACATCGACGCCGTGGATCGGGTGCAAGCCCAACGATCGAACCAGCCAGCCCGACTCGCCATCCCCAAGCAGAGCCTGGTGAGCACCGTCCGAGAGCAGTACCTGGCCGCCATGAGCCGCAGCCACGATCCCGGCGCTTCGGCGCACCGGTGGTCCGGCCACCTCCCCGGACTCGTGGACTTCCACATCGCCGTAGTCGATTGCCACTCGAGCCCGGCCCGGCCCCGCCGCAGCCACGACTTCGCTGACCGTGGCAATGGCGTCTCCGACAGCCGGGAATGCGGCGTAGAGAGCCGATCCACGCTGGGCGAAACCTTCACCACCGGTGCGCTCCAGGGCTGCACTAAATGCAGCCGCGATGCTCTCCACAAGGGAGGCACGCTCATCGGGATCAAGTCGCATCAGAGTGCGAAGGTCAGCCACCTCGACCACCATCACCGCTCGTTCGGTAAGCGATGGCGCCGCCGGCAGTTCGAGGGCTGGATCGTGGTCGAGAATCTGCTGCTCGAGGTTTCGCAACTCGGGAGACGGGTCGATCCCGATCTCATCGCCGAGATAGGCACGGGTGCGCTCGAACGCCCGCAACGCCTCGGTCTGACGGCCGCTGCGGTACAGCGCCAGCATCTGCTGGGCCCGGAAACGCTCCCGGAGTGGGTGCTCGACGGTGAGAGAATCCAACTCCCCAAGCAGCTCGCGGTGACGACCCAGAGCCAGGTCGGCTTCGATACGTGCCTCCAATGCCAACAGCCGCAGTTCGGAGAGCCTGGTGATCTCAGGCTCAAACACTCCCCATCCGTCGACATCGGCGTAGGCATGGCCCCGCCACATTGCGAGGGCCTCTCGTAGCGACGCCGCCGCGGTTTCGGGATCGTCTTCGAGCAAGGACAGGGCCGAGCGCACCTCATCTTCGAAACGGAACGCGTCTATGGCGTCGGCGTCAACGGTCAGCGTGTAACCCCCGGCATCTTTGCGAACGATGTCGCCAAGTTCGCGTCGGATCACCGAGATGTAGGTCTGTACCGAGTGCCGCGCCCCATCGGCGGCCTCCTCGCCGTAAACGCCGTCGACGATTCTGTCGAGACTGACCGGCTCGCCGGCGTGGGTGACCAGCAACGCCAGGATGCTGCGCTGTTTGGGTCCCCCTACGGGAACCGTTTCACCGTCCTTGCGCACCTCCACGCTGCCCAGGACCCGGATCTCCATCCCGGAAGGGTATGCGAAGGGTTCGGTGTCCTGCTTGGGGTCCGGGGCCGCTCTGTCCATGATCGAAGAAGGTATCTAGTCACCTTCAAAGAACCTTCAAAAGCCGGCCGTGACGGTCCTTTGAACCCGGGGAGCTGATCTCTGAAGGGTCTCTGAGGGCCCTGGAAGACGGTGTGGGCATGAGCAAGACCCGCACCATCTCAGCAATAATCCTGATAGCGATCAGCGTCCTCGGTGGCCCCGCTGAAGCAGCCACAACGCCAGACTCCACCGGCGGAATCACCGGTCCCGCCCACATCACCCTGTTGAACAAGACAGACAACCGGCAGCCCCTCGAAGTCGTGACCTGGGCAGTGAACCGCTACAGCGTGGCCGGCCTCGTTCTGCCCGACAGCGAGATCACCTTTCATCCCTTCGACCCCAGCCTGGAGAACTGCAACGGCCACGGCGGGTATCACACCGTCAGTGAGGGCGAGCACATCATCGATGTCTGCGCCGTGGGTGTCCCGAGCAGACGGCGCCTCGTGCTCCACGAGTTTGCCCACGCCTGGGCCAGGGAGAATCTCACCGACAGCCAGCGTGAGGCGCTCATGGCAGACCGTGAACTCGAGACCTGGAACGACCACGATGTCGAGTGGGCCCAAAGAGGGACCGAGCACGCAGCCGAGATCATCACCTGGGGTCTGGACATGCAGTGCAGCCCCCATGAAATCATCAGCGATCAGGAAGCCGCCTCGCTTGCAGCCGCCTTCGAGTTCCTCACCGGAACCGAGACACTGTGCGAGGCCTAAGCGGAACGGACCTCAAGCGTGGGGGGCGACCTCTTCGGCCAGTTGCTGCATCAGGGCCACCTGGTCGTCATAGCGCATAGTGGGAAAGGCGCTGCGCGCCACGAACTCGACGTCGATTCCGGCCTTTTGTCGGATGTCCTGCAACGACTCGACAATCTGCTCTGACGTCCCGGCGTAGATTGATCTGCCTAGCAACGTGCTCCGATCGTCGGATGCCATAGGCGGCGCTTCGGGCGGAGGGCCGGGCCGGGAAGCCGAGGCTTCCATGTCGGAGTACTTCCACATCATCTGCCAGAGATGTTTCGTCGCGTAGTCCCAGGCGTCCTCCTCCGATGCTCCGGGAATCATGATCGAGTAGTGGATGATTCGGAGCGTTGATGGATCTCTCCCGATCCCGTCACATTCGTCGCGTATCCACCCGAGTTGTTGGACGAATTCGCCTGCCGGGACGTTGGAGAAGATCCCGTCTGCCAACCGTGCTGCCCGCCGGATTGCAGGCTCCGCCCCACCGCCAATCACGATCGGGATCTTCGACGAGGGCACTGGACGCACGGCAACATTCGGAAAGGAGTAGACATTTCCTTCGTGCTGGAAAGGCCGGCCCGACCAGGCTCGGGGAAGGATCGCCAGGATCTCCTCCATCGCGGCACCACGCCGGCGCATGTCGGCGCCAAGCGCCTCGAACTCGATCCCGCTCCATCCGAGGCCCAGCCCGAGGATGAGCCGTCCGGAGCTGAGCAACTCGACGGTGGCTGCGTCCTCGGCCAAACGAAGCGGATGGTGTATCGGAGCAAGAAGGACTCCGGTGCCGATCTCGATCTCTGAGGTGGCGGCAGCGAGAGCGGCACTCACGACCAGCAACGACGGCATGTACCCGTCATCGACGAAATGGTGCTCTGTCGTCCAGACCGATGACATGCCGAGGCGCTCGGCTTCCACCGCCAGCTTCACCGTCTCGTCGTATGCGCGGGACCAGTCGCTCTCCCCTGGCCTCGTTTGCGCGCTGAGCAGTCCAAAACCGAGCCCCATCAGATTCCCCTTTGCCGCGATTGAGACGAAGCGTAGGCCAGGCTCGCTCACAGATGAACTGGGTGAGGCTGCACTAGTCCCTTCGATCCTCTTGGTGATGACACCCAACTCCGAAACGCGGTTTGCCGATGTTCCTCATATGAGAATCGACCTTGCA
>Ga0255054_10001033_pt1 | contig 16333 bp, 18 predicted proteins | sample JV7_2_23_MG_FD_188634 | JGI IMG/M metagenome (GOLD analysis project Ga0255054, IMG submission 188634) | Seawater microbial communities from Jervis Inlet, British Columbia, Canada - JV7_2_23 | ecosystem: Environmental > Aquatic > Marine > Inlet | place: Canada: British Columbia | collected...
TGACTGCCGTACTATTTTCCGTTGTCACAGCTATCCCATCTGCTTTCAGATCGTCAAGATAACGTAAGTTCAAATCAGTAACAACCAGATTTTCTGCCGGAAATTTTCCGGATGCCAGGAGGCCTTTGGCTATGGCTTTTCCAATATTGCCTCCGCCCAGGATTGCAATTTTTTCCTTCATTTTCTACCCTTTTAAGATTTATAAGGATGTAATGAGTGATAGAGCCTGGCAGGATTACTCATGATGCGGGTGAACCCGATGACATCCTCTCCGCTCCATCCTTCATGCATCTCGCCATATGTTGCCCCGGAAGCTTTCATCAGGTCATGTTCCGATTCAATCCCATTCACTTCGAAGGCATATGGACGGAGCGTAAGATACACTTTTCCAGAGACAAACAGTTGTGTGTCTTTCAGAAATTTTTCAATATTCCGCATGACCGGATCCAGGTACTGGCCCTCATGCAACATCATGCCATACCATTCTGAAAGCTGGCCTTTCCAATAGGATTGCCATTTCCCAAGGGTATGTTTCTCCAGTTCCTGGTGGGCACGTATGATAATGGCCGGGGCAGCAGCTTCAAATCCAACACGCCCCTTGATCCCTATGATGGTCTCACCCATGTGTATGCCACGGCCAATGGCGAATGCGGCAGCCTCCTCCTCGATCTGTCGTATGGAAGCAACGCCACCTACCAGTTCTCCTTTCTCAAATTCAACTACCATGTCTTTCGGCTTCTGCTCCTCCAGCTGTGATGGGTAGGCTTCTTCCGGCAAGCCCTGACTGGAGGTGAGTGTTTCCTTTCCCCCTACAGTCGTTCCCCAGAGTCCCTGGTTGATACTGTATGCATGTTTTTCAAAGGACTCGTTGAAACCGACTTTCTGAAGGTATTCAACTTCTGCTTCCCTTGATAATTTAAGTTCACGTATGGGGGCCAGCACCTCGATACCAGGGGCGAGGATCTGGAAGATCATGTCAAACCGGACCTGGTCATTTCCGGCGCCGGTACTTCCATGTGCTACGATATTAATGCCTTGCTTTTGCGCGTATTCCACCACGGCCATGGCCTGGAAGATCCTCTCCGAACTTACAGACATGGGATAGTGATAGTTCCGCATCATATTACCGTAAACCAGGTAGCGGATGCATTTCTTGTAATAGGTTTCCGAAACATCTATGCTAATATGGGATGACACACCCAACGACCTTGCCCGCTTTTCAATTTTTTCTTCTTCCTGCTTACTGAAGCCGCCAGAATTGATAAATACCGAATGTACTTCCAGGTCTTTGTCCAGGCTCAGGTATTTTACACAGAAGGATGTGTCCAGTCCCCCGCTAAATGCCAATGCTACTTTCTGTTTCATCCTATTTTGATTTTATGTTTGATTTCTTTTTGACCACATGTTTGCCATTCTTCTTTAAAAGCTTGCCTTTAAGCGGCCCCAACTTATCCTTTGCCGGATCAAATAACATGGCGGTGCACAGGCAGTGGGTCCGGTTGGTCCGGAATAAAATATCATAATAGGCACAGCTATGACAGCCCTTCCAGAATTCGTCATCATCGGTCAGTTCCGAGAAGGTTACCGGTTTATATCCAAGGGCAGAATTGATCTTCATTACCGCCAGGCTGGTGGTCAATCCAAACATTTTGGCACCCGGAAATACTTTCCTGGATAAACGGAATGCCCTGGCCTTGATCTTCATGGCCAATCCATATCCCCTGTATTTCTCAAGAACAATTAAACCTGAATTGGCCACGAACTTTTCATGGCCCCATGATTCTACGTAGCAAAAACCTGCGAAATCACCGCTGTCCGTGACAGCGATAATGGCTTTTCCTTCCCGGATCTTTTCCGAGAGATATTCAGCAGATCTCTTTGCCAGACCTGTTCCCTTCACTTTAGCAGCTTCCTCGATGGCTTTCTGGATATCCGGAACATAGTTCAGGTGATCCTCGCCCGCTTCTGTTATCACAAACTTTTCCATATCTATTATTTTCTATAATTGTTCAACCGGGAATAATAATGCCAGCGCATTCCTGATATCCTGCTTGCCTACATCATCACGCGGGATCAGAAGGATTGTGTCATCACCGGCAATGGTTCCCATGATCTCATAAGCATCCAGTTCATCTATGGCAGAGGAAATGCTTTGTGCATACCCTGGATGGGTTTTGATAACAGCCAGATCCCGGGCAAATTCAATGGATATAAATCCGTTCAATGGGAAATTCCCCATGGTTGCCGACTCCCTGTTCTGCTGTTTTCCCCTCGGCAACACATAGATATAGCCCTTCTCCTTATCAGGGATCTTCCCCGCCTCAAGGAATTTAAGGTCCCTCGACAATGTTGCCTGAGTAACCTCAAATCCTTCCCGCTTTAATTTGGACAATAAGTCATCCTGGCTGGAAACAGTCTCCTTCTCAATGAGCCTGCGAATAGCCAGTATGCGCTGGGTCTTGGATTTCATACTGTATATTTATACATTCACTTTGCAAAAATATACATTTTTAGCAAATTACCATATCTTTAAGCAAAATATTTATATTTTTGTGCGCATATGAAAGAAGACATCCGGAAGGTTGTAGTACTTGGATCAGGAGCTCTGAAGATAGGCGAAGCAGGAGAATTTGATTATTCAGGATCCCAGGCACTGAAAGCGCTCAGGGAAGAAGGTATTACCACCGTTTTGATCAATCCCAATATTGCCACCGTCCAAACCTCAGAAAAAATTGCCGACAAGGTTTATTTCCTGCCCGTTACACCGGGTTTCGTCGAAAAAGTCATTGCACGGGAAAAACCTGATGGGATCCTTTTGTCTTTCGGGGGACAAACAGCATTGAATTGCGGGATTGAACTCTACAAGCAAAAGGTCCTTGAGAAGCACAAAGTGAAGGTACTTGGAACACCCATCCAGGCCATCATTGACACCGAAGACAGGGAAATTTTTGTTAACAAACTCAAAGAAATTGATGTCAAGACCCCTCAGAGCGAGGCTGTGGAATCAATTGAAGCAGCCAAGTTGGCAGCAGCCAGCCTGGGTTATCCAATTATTATCCGGGCGGCTTATACGCTCGGGGGACAGGGAAGTGGGTTTTGCGCCAATGAGGATGAACTGGTAAAACTGGCATCCAAAGCCCTGTCCTATTCCCCACAGATCCTCATCGAAGAATCACTGAAAGGATGGAAGGAGATCGAATATGAAGTAGTGAGGGACTGCTATAACAATTGCATTACGGTGTGTAACATGGAAAATTTTGACCCACTTGGGATCCATACCGGTGAGAGCATCGTCGTTGCCCCTTCACAAACCCTTACCAACAGTGAATACCATAAGCTCAGGCGATTATCTATTGACGTGATCCGTCATATTGGCATTGTTGGAGAGTGTAATATCCAGTATGCCCTGGATCCAAATTCAGAAGATTACAGGGTGATTGAGGTGAATGCCCGCCTGTCACGATCCAGTGCCCTGGCATCCAAGGCCACCGGTTATCCACTGGCATTTGTGGCGGCTAAATTGGGACTCGGATACGGTCTGCATGAATTGAAAAACTCGGTCACCAAAACTACGTCTGCTTTTTTTGAGCCGGCACTTGACTATATAGTCTGCAAGATCCCACGCTGGGACCTGAACAAATTCATCGGCGTAAGCAAGCTCATCGACAGCTCTATGAAAAGCGTCGGGGAAGTGATGTCTATTGGACGGACCTTTGAGGAGGCAATACAAAAAGGAGTTCGTATGATAGGGCAGGGCATGCATGGGTTCACCGGGAACAGGGACCTGGAATTTATAGACATAGAAAAGGAGCTTACCCAGCCCACGGATATGCGGATCTTTGTCATTGCAGATGCCTTTGAAAAAGGATATACGGTAGACCAGATCTTTGAATTGACAAAGATCGATAGATGGTTCCTGGTAAAATTGCAAAATATTTTCAACCATAAAAACCTGCTTGAGCAATATAAAACCCTCGATGATCTTCCCGATGAGGTATTGCGAAAGGTCAAAATCCTTGGTTTTTCTGATTTCCAGGTGGCCAGACATGTCATGGACCCGGATGCCGGCAGCATACAGGAGAAAATGCTTGAAGTCAGATCACACCGGAAGGCACGGAATATCCTTCCTGTTGTCAAACAGATAGACACCCTGGCTGCTGAATACCCGGCACAAACCAATTACCTGTACATGACATACAGCGGAGTAGAGCATGATATTGATTTTGCCAAGGATGATAAATCTGTTATTGTCCTGGGCTCAGGAGCCTACCGGATCGGCAGCAGCGTGGAATTTGACTGGTGCAGTGTGAACACATTGTATACCCTGAATGAACAGGGATACCGCTCCATCATGATCAATTATAATCCCGAGACTGTAAGTACTGATTACGATGTCTGTGATCGCCTGTATTTTGATGAACTTTCCTTCGAGCGTGTCATGGATGTGGTTGATCTGGAGGCACCCAAGGGGGTGGTTGTTTCTATGGGGGGACAGATCCCCAATAACCTGGCCATGCGGCTGCACAGCCAGGATGTCAATATCCTTGGAACATCGCCTGTATCGATCGATAATGCTGAGAACAGGCATAAGTTTTCCACGATGCTTGACGAATTGTGCATAGATCAGCCCAGGTGGAAGGAGCTGACCAGTATTGAGGAGACTAATAATTTCATCAACATAGTCGGATTCCCTGTATTGATCCGTCCTTCCTATGTACTGTCAGGGGCAGCCATGAATGTTGTATCCAACAAGGAAGAGCTGGAACATTTTCTGAACCTGGCAGCAAAGGTATCCAAGCAGTATCCCGTGGTGGTCTCCGAGTTTATCGAGCAGGCCAAGGAAATCGAAATTGATGCTGTGGCCAAGAATGGAGAACTTTTAGTCTATGCCTTATCAGAACATGTGGAGTTTGCTGGTGTCCATTCCGGTGATGCCACCATGGTCTTTCCACCTCAGAAAATCTATTTTGAAACGGTACGCCGGATCAAGAGAATATCACGTGACATTGCCAGGGCGCTGAATATCACAGGTCCCTTTAATATGCAGTTCCTGGCCAAGGACAACGACATCAAGGTCATTGAATGTAACCTGCGGGCTTCACGCAGCATGCCTTTCGTATCAAAGGTCCTGAAGTCCAATTTCATCGATATAGCCACCAAGGTCATGCTTGACCTGCCATATGATAAACCGGACAAATCCATCTTTGACCTGGATTATATCGGGATTAAAGCCCCGCAGTTCTCCTTTTCCCGCCTGAAAAAAGCAGACCCAGTGCTGGGAGTAGACATGTCATCCACGGGGGAAGTCGGTTGCATAGGGGAAAATTTTTATGAAGCCATACTGAAAGCCATGCTTTCTGTCGGTTATACCATCCCCAAAAAAAATATCCTCCTGTCTACCGGTCCCATGCGTTCCAAGGTAGAACTGATCAACAGCTGCCGCATGCTGGCCGGGAAGGGTTACAACCTATTTGCCACAAAGGGTACAGCTGATTTTCTGAGGCTCAATAATATTGAATCAACAGTGCTCGCCTGGCCGGACGAGGATAAGAAGCCCAACACACTGGACTATCTACAGAACAAAATGATAGACCTGGTTATCAATATCCCGAAGGATCTCACCTCGGATGAATTAAGCAATGACTACTCCATCCGGCGGAATGCGGTCGATTATAATATCCCGCTGATCACCAATGCACGGCTTGCCAGTGCATTCATCATAGCCTTTTGCAAGATAAACGTAGAAGAAATTCCCATTAAGCACTGGGCAGAGTACTAGCCACCCGGACTAACCTTTCAGGGCTTCCGCACCCGAGACGATTTCGAGGAGTTCATTGGTAATGGCTGCCTGGCGGGCCTTATTATAATTCAGGTTTAAATCGCGAAGCAAATCTGTTGCATTGTCTGTTGCCATATGCATGGCAGTCATCCTTGCCCCCTGTTCTGCTGCATGCGAATCAAGCAAAGCCTTGTAAAACTGGATTTTCAGGGATCTTGGTATCAGTTCCCTGATGATGTATTCCTTGGAAGGTTCATAAATATAATCTGCATATTTGCTATCCTCTTCCGTTTTCTCAGGTATAAGCACCGGCAGGAACTGTTCTGTTGTAAGGATCTGGACAGCTGCATTTTTAAACTGGTTATAGACCAGCATAACCTTATCGTATTCCCCGGCAATAAATTGATCCATGATCTCTTCGGCAACCGGCATCACGTTGTCAAACGTAAGGTCATCAAAAAGTTCATTCTTTACTCCAACCAGGGGGAATTTGTTTTTTCTTAAGAATTCAGATCCTTTTTTACCGATGGCGTAGAAATCCACTTTCTTTTGCTGCATCAGCTTCCCGAAGTCCTCATTTGCCACATCCAGGGTACGCTTTATAACAAACGAATTAAATGCACCACAAAGTCCCCTGTTAGACGCAATCACCACGATCAATACCTTTTCCAGGTCCCGTTCAGTGGCATATGGATTATCTTCCTCTCCCCTGATGGAATCGCTTAGATTGGTAAGGATGGTATGCAGGCGGTCGGCATATGGCCTCATCTGTATAATGGCCTCCTGTGCCTTCCTTAGTTTCGCTGCGGATACCATTTTCATGGCAGAGGTGATCTTCCTGGTGGAAGTTACCGAAGCAATTCGATTGCGGATTTCTTTCAGGTTTGCCATTTACGCTGTCTCCTCGTATCTGGAAGCGATCTCCCTGGCCACTTTTTCAAGTACTTTTTCTTCTTTTTCCTTCATTATGCCCTTCCTCAGTTCTTCCAACAGGTCCTTGTGTTTTAGCTCCAGGAGGTCAAGAAATTCCTCTTCAAATTCCCTTACCCTGTTCACAGGTACATTCATCAGGAGTCCACGGGTACCGCAAAAGATAATGGCTATTTGCTTTTCCACAGACAATGGGGAGTATTGTCCCTGTTTTAGGATCTCAACATTCTTGGCACCCTTATCAAGCGTTGCCAGTGTAGTTTTATCCAGGTCCGAGCCGAACTTGGCAAAAGCCTCCAGTTCCCGGTAGTAAGCCTGATCCAGTTTCAGGGTTCCGGCCACAGTTTTCATCGCTTTGATCTGGGCCTTGCCGCCTACCCTGGATACTGAGATCCCTACATTGATTGCCGGCCTGACGCCTGCATTGAAAAGGGTGGATTCAAGAAAGATCTGTCCATCGGTGATGGAGATAACATTGGTCGGGATATAGGCTGAAACATCTCCCGCCTGGGTCTCAATAATGGGCAAAGCTGTCAGGGATCCTCCACCCTTGACAACAGGCTTTAATACATCGGGAAGATCATTCATCTGACTGGCAATCTCATCTGATTCTATGATTTTCGCAGCCCTTTCCAGCAATCTGGAGTGCAGGTAGAAAACATCACCCGGATAAGCTTCTCTTCCTGGTGGCCTTCTCAGCAACAGGGATACCTCGCGATAGGAAACAGCCTGCTTCGACAGGTCATCATAGATAATGAGGGCAGGCCTTCCTGTATCTCTGAAAAACTCACCTATGGTACATCCTGCAAAAGGAGCATAAAACTGCATCGCAGCCGGGTCAGAAGCAGTGGCAGACACAATGACCGTGTAGTTCATGGCACCATGATGCTCCAGGGTAGCAGCAATATTGGCAACGGTAGATCCCTTTTGTCCAGTGGCTACATAGATGCAATAAACCGGTTCTCCCTTCTCATAAAATTCTTTCTGGTTAATGATGGTGTCGATGGCAATGGCTGTTTTCCCGGTCTGTCTGTCACCAATGATCAATTCCCGCTGTCCCCTTCCGATGGGGATCATGGCATCAATGGGCTTGATGCCTGTCTGCAGGGGTTCGTTAACCGGCTGTCGGTAGATAACCCCGGGGGCTTTTCTTTCAAGCGGTAATACCATCTTTTCCCCTTTGACAGGTCCCTTGCCATCGATGGGATCACCAAGGGTATTGATCACCCTCCCAAGAAGCCCTTCCCCTACTTCAAGGGCTGCTATACGTCCAGTCCTTTTCACCAGGTCACCTTCCCTGATCCCTTCTGAGGACCCGAACAGGACGGCACCGATATTATCCTCTTCGAGGTTAAGCACCATCCCGACGACACCATTTTCGAACTCGATCAGTTCGCTTGATTGCACATTGCTCAATCCATATATCCTGGCAATGCCGTCTCCGACCTGAAGAACGGACCCTACTTCTTGCAGTTCTTCAGTTGTTTTTAGTCCCTCGAGCTGCTTCTTGAGCACTTCAGATACTTCAGCGGGTTTTATTCCTGCCATCTATCAAATTTATATAAACGTTATGAAACCTTATTTCTGTAATTCTTTTTTTATCCTCCCCAGTTTTCCTTTCACACTAGAGTCAAGCCGCTTGTCTTCAACCCGGAGTATAAATCCCCCGATCAGCTCTTTGTTTACCCCCTCCTGCAATTCTATTTCAGCATTGAAAGCCCTCGTGATGATGGCAACCATTTCCTGCCTGAGATCCTTGGTAAGAGGGATTGCTGTCTCAATGCCGGCCATCATGATCCCTTTCTCCTCTTTGTACAATTTAATATAGTGCCGGCAGATGGCAGCCAGGTATTCTTCCCGGTTATTGCCCGTAACCAGCCGGAGAAAATCCAGGGCCAGATCACCTACCTTGCCCTCGAACAAGGAGACCAGAATGGCTGCCTTTTTCCTTGTTTCGACGACCGGACTTTCAAGCAGGCTTTTAACTTCTTCCAGATCGCTAACAACGGTAAGGATCATTTCCATGTCTATTCGCACATCGTCCAGGATACCCTGTTCCCTTGCACTCAGGAACAGTGCCCTGGCATATCTCACCGCTATCTTGCCAACCTTCATCCCTAGTTCATTTTAACATCTTTCAGAAGCTTTTCCATCAGCTCCTGCTGTGCTTTGTCATCCTTGAGTTTTTCTTGTAGGATCTTCTCGGCAATGTCCACTGATAATTCCGCCACCTGGTTACGTATATCGGCAATGGCAGCATCTTTTTCATTCTCTATCTGAACCATTGCAGATTGAATGATTTTCTTTGATTCTTCACTGGCCTTATTCTTTGCTTCATTCAGGATCATCTCACTGGTTTTTTTTGTTTCCTTCAGCATTTTGTCCTGGTCCTTCCGGGCTTCGGTTATGATCTTTTCATTGTCTGCCTGCAGTTTCTCCATTTCATTTTTTGCCTTGTCAGCAGAGCGCAGCGATTCCTCAATGGATTGCTCACGGTTCCTGAGGGCATTCAGAATAGGTTTCCAGGCAAACTTTTTCAGGATGAGCAGCACGATGATAAACATGAGCAACATCCAGAAAATGGTTCCAATATCAGGAGTTACAAGTCGCATATGATTGAGTTTATAAAATTAAACCAATCCCGCACGGAGAGGCCAATCGCCTCTCTGCGCGGGTAAAAATCCCTTTATGCCATAAAGAGGATCAAAAGACAGACTACGATAGCAAAGAAGGTTGCTCCCTCAATGAGGGCAGCAGCAACGATCATATTTGACCGTATGTCTCCGGCAGCTTCCGGTTGTCTGGCAATAGCTTCCATGGCAGCACTGCCAATCTTACCGATACCAAATGCTGCACCGATGACAGCGATCCCTGCTCCCAAGGCGGCACCCAGGTTCCCGAGTGCTGCTTCCAAAATAACCATCAGTGTAATCATACTACTAAATATTTAATGAATAAAAACGAATTTCTGTTAATGATGCTCCTCTGTTGCCATCCCAAAATAAATGGCCGAAAGCAATGTAAACACATAAGCCTGAATCAGGGCCACTACCAATTCAAGCATGGTCATGAAAATAGTAAACGCCAGGCTCAGCACTGAAACCCCCAGTCCGAGTCCCACGCTCATCTGCCCAAAAATAAAGATCAGGCTAAAGAATCCGAGAACGATGATATGTCCCGCTGTGATATTGGCAAAGAGACGTACCATCAGTACAAAGGGCTTGGTCATCATCCCGATGATCTCTATGACAGGCATGAGGGGAACGGGGAATTTTACCCACCAGGGAACACCAGGCATATTAAATATATGCTGCCAGTAGTTCCGGTTCCCGCTGATCGTGGTGATCACAAAGGTGAATATTGCCAGGACCATGGTCACTGAAATACTGCCCGTCACATTGGCACCTCCAGGGAAAATTGGGATCAATCCCATCATGTTATTGAACCAGATGAAAAAGAAGACAGTCAGCAGGAAGGGCATGAACCTTTCATACTTATGTTCACCGATGGAAGGCCTGGCAATATCATCCCGGATAAATAATATGATCGGTTCCAGCAGGTTCTGCATCCCTGTTGGTGCCTTATCCGGTCGGCGGCTGTATGCTTTTGCAACAGACAGGAATACCCATAACAACAATATGAGGCTGAACATGATGGCCAGCACATTTTTAGAAAATGACAGGTCCAGTTTGGGCAGAGCGGTACTGCCATCTTCCAGGATCTCTACAATATTGCCCTTGTTTTCACCATGGCTTTCAAACCTGAATCCCTTATAATCTTCATGGCCATGATGGAACTTGTTGAACATAAAAACATTCAATCCCTTGGTATCACTGTAAATTATGACCGGGAGCGGAATGCTCAGGTGAAAGTCATCATAGCTGAGGATATGCCATTCGTAAGCATCGAGGATATGATCGAAGATAAAATCTGAAGGTGAGAATCCCTCTTCGTCTGTGTGACCAGTCTGTCCTGTGTGTTCATCATGTTGTTCTGCTGCTGCCTCTTCATGATTTGGTTCAGTCTCCCGCGTAGTCTGTGCAGATACCAGAAACAGGAATAATAGTCCCCCTAGAATATATGAAATGGCTTTCCCCTTCAATATTTACACTTCCATTTAAGAGCAAGTAAAAATAATAAAAACATCCCTTAGTAGTAGAATTATTTATTCTTTTTCAGGAAATTTAAAATGGATATGATCTCGTACAATGTGAAGGCCGCATATGTCACCAAGAAACTGACCAGGAATGGTATCGCATGGGCTGTATCAATGAATAGAAAAACGACCAGGAATAACAGGTATATGAACATTTTAAGGCCCATGGCACCGAGGTATTTTGAGGCAAATTTCCTGGGATTGTTTTCGCTCGATCTGATCAGGTAGACATGTACCGTGAAGGTAACCACCAATAAAAATGCAGGTATGACCGGAAAGTGCGGAAAATAATACTGGGGGATGATAAAGAGGAAAAGGCCATATCCGATGGTGGTTATAACCAGGGCAATGAACAGCAGTGTGAATATGAACTTTTTCTGGGATTCAAACATTGGTGGGTTTATTTTTTCCGGATAAGGTCCTTTACGGCATAATACATTGACATGAATACTCCCAGTATTGTAAGAACCAATGTAAAAACCGGGAAATCCCATCTGACAATCTGGTCCAGTTTGATCCCACCGAACACCGCAACCAGTATGATGGCAATCATCTGAAAAGCAAGGCTGGAATACCTGCCATAATCACTTAGGGCTGATTTCCGGCTTTGGTCCTTTGTCGTTTTGGATGGTGGTGGTTTCTTCATTTGTCTGGCTGCCGATATTCATATCACAATTGCCGGAAAACTGGCAACCTGGTTCAATGGCCAGCTTGGCCGCTATGATATCCCCCTTGATCCTGGCTTTCGTTTTGAGTGACAGCAATTCTGTGACTTTTATTTTACCTTCAATGGACCCCTCAACATCAGAATTTTTGCAATTTATTTCACCGTTCACCTTGCCGGATTCCCCTATCACCACCTTCCCTTTGGTGATTAGTTTTCCTGTCAGGCTTCCGTCTATCCTGATGTCGCTGTTCGACTTTACATCTCCGTTGATTTGCGTGCCAAGGCCGATTATATTGATGGCACTGGCTTCATGTTCGTTATAAATCTTCGCCATTAGATTGGATTTTACGCGCTGTATTGATTAATTCTTTCAGACCTATAAATGTATAAAAAGCGATGGGATTGTTCAAGCTTTATGTGCTCCATTGTAGGCCCACTTTAAATAGATGGCCCCCCAGGTAAATCCTCCGCCGAAAGCTGATAGTATAATTTTATCTCCTTTTTTCAGTTTCTCCTCCCATTCCCATAGGCATAACGGAATTGTTGCCGCTGTCGTATTTCCATACCGGTGAATGTTGATCATAACCTGGTCCCTCGATATCCCCATCCTCCTGGCAACAGCTTCAATGATCCGCATATTTGCCTGGTGTGGCACCAGCCATGCAAGCTCCTCAGGGGAAATATTATGCTTATTCATCATATCAACCGAAATATCGGCCATGTTGGAAACAGCAAATTTAAATACTGTCTGTCCCTCCTGGAAAACAAAATGCTCCTTGTTATCAACTGTATCATGTGAGGCCGGCCGGAGTGATCCTCCTGCTTTCATATGCAGGTGTGGTCCACCGGATCCATCCACATGGAGCATATGGTCGATCAAACCGTTTTCATCCCTGCTTGGCTCAAGCAACACGCAGGCCCCGGCATCTCCAAATAGGGGACACGTAGTACGATCAGTATAATCGACAATGGATGACATTTTATCCGCTCCCACAACGATCACCTTTTTGTACCTCCCGCTCTCTATAAAACTGGTCGCTGTCTCCAGTGCAAATAAAAACCCGGAACAGGCAGCAGCAAGGTCAAAGGTCCATGCATTCTTTAAACCTGTTTTATGGGCAATCAGGTTGGAAGCACTTGGGAATAACATATCTGGTGTTACGGTTGCCGTAATCAGCACTTCTATTTCACCAGGGGATGTGCCGGTCCGTGTAAGCAGGTCCTGAACTGCCCTGGCCCCCATATCCGAGGTTGCTTTTCCCGGTTCCTTCAGAATCCTCCGCTCCTTGATCCCGATCCTTTGCATGATCCATTCATCCGTGGTATCTACCATGGTACTTAACTCATCATTGGTAAGTACATAGTCAGGCACATAGGCGCCGACTCCTGTGATGGCAGCTCTAATCTTAGTCATTAGTGAAATTTTTCCTTGATTTTTCCAATAATATTTGATTCAATAACATCCCGGGTATGCAATATCAGTGTTTTAACTGCTTCCCCGTTGGAAATCCCATGGCCGATGAGTACCGTTGAAAGAATACCCAGGATAGGGGTGCCGCCATAGCGTTCAAAATTAAACCGGTCAGTAAATTCATCCTCTATCTTCCTCCGTTTAAGCATTGCATAGAAGGCTTCCATTTCCTTTACCAGAACATTCCCGACAAAGCCGTCACAAACCATGACATCCACACCATTGTCGCGAAAGAAGTCATTTCCTTCTACATTTCCAATAAAATTAAAGTCTTTTGTCCCTTTCATGGCCTGGTAGGTGGCCCTGGTCAGCAGATTTCCCTTTTCTTCTTCTTTACCGATGTTCAGCAGTCCCACTTTAGGATTGGAAATGCCATGTACCAGTTCTGCATACAGGGATCCAAGGATCCCATACTGGTAAAGCACATCCGGCCTTGAATCAGGGTTCAATCCTATATCCAGCAATATGGTCGGTGTTCCATGATCATTCGGAATGGGAATGGCCAGGGAAGGCCGGATAACCCCGGGGATGGAATTAACGATCTGCATGGATCCTACCAGCATCGCACCAGTATTCCCGATTGATGCGAATCCATCCAGTTTTCCCTGCTTGAGCATCCTGAGTCCCATGGCAATACCTGAATTTGGTTTATCAGTGAAGACCTTGGCCGGATGATCTTCCATCAGAATGGAATGAGGTGTATGAAAAATAGTAAACCCGCTTGGATCATATCCTTCGCGGGTCACGATATCTTCAATGGTATGCTGGTCCCCGAACAAGACCAGCTCAGTATCATCAGGAAGTTCTTTATGTGCCAGGGCAGCGCCCAGGAGGGTCGCATCAGGTGCATAATCACCACCCATAATATCGACACCTATACGCATGAAATCTTATACTTCTTCTTCGATTACAAGCTTTCCTTTATAATAAAGATTCCCGTCTACATAATAGGCACGGTGGTATTGGTGCACAGTACCTGTAGTCGGACAGGTAGCGAGGGTAGGTGATTCGGCCTTGTAATGGGTCCTTCTCTTGTCTCTTCTCTGTTTTGATGTCTTTCTCTTTGGATGCGCCATATCTATTATTTTTTAATTAGTCCCTTTAATTTTTCCCATCGGGGATCTACTGATGCATTTTCGGGATCATCAGCATTATGAGCATCCAGTTTTTCCATCATTTCAGGATTGCAACCTGTGATCCCATCGAACTCAGGATGAATGCGCTGTATCGGTAGGGCCAGATGGATATACTCATAGATTAATTGATCCAGGTGAACCTCATTTTCCGAATCAGCGAGTATAAGCAGATCATCCGATTGTTCGAGGGTCTTCTCTCCAAACCTGACATAAAGCATGGCCTGGTGAGTTATCCTGGTAACAAAAGGCTCCAGGCACCTGTCACAATTTACTGTCATCTTCCCGTTGATATCAAACTGAAGCTCGAGGAACTGGCTGTGCTTGATCAGTTCAACCTGAATGTTCACTACCCCCCTCTTAACTTCTGATGATTCGAATTGCTCAAAGAACGAATTGTCAACAACAAAATTAAAGTCGTGCTTGCCTTCCTTCAGACCCTCAAACGGGATCGCATATTGCCTCAAACCTCCCACAGCACCGAAATTTTGTCGTGCAAAAGTATAAGAAAATAATCAAATTACAAAAGTTTTTCGATTCTGACTTTCCCTTGCGAAACTAATTGACTACTAGAGCCTACTGAAGCTTTTCCTGTGCCTGGTAAGAATCCCGATTTGAGTTATTACGAAACAGATCCTACTTCTGCTTCAATAGTCTCAATCAGGGTATCGATAAAATAATCATCTTTGGATATGTATTGTTTGGCCCCGTTCTTGATAAAATCCGCAATAATACTTTCATCTTCCTGGCTTGAGAGAACAAGAATGGTGGTATCCTGGTCAATTTCCCTGATCTTCTTTACTATCTGCAGGCCATTCATCTGCCCTTTCTCCCCCATAAACATATGGTCAACCACCACCAGGTCGGGCTTTAACTGCATATGGTCCAGACACTCCTCCCCTGAAAAAAAGGTTTTTACCCGTATACCATCCCTGCTCTTGAATGTATATTCAAGCAGGTTCAGGATCAATTTGTCGTCATCAACAAAAAAAACCAGTTTATTGGACATAGTTGAGAAGCGAAATTCGTCTCTCTTTACGTGTAAATCATACAAAATGTTACTTTTAATTTATTGCAACGTTCATCTATTTCACTCGTCTATTAGAAAATCCATCTCATGTTAAAAATCTATTTCCTTACAGGTATCCGCAAACTCCTGAAAGACAGGTTCTATTCTGTGATCAATATATCCGGACTTGCCATAGGGCTGGCCGGTTGCCTGTTGATCATCTTTTATATCCAGGATGAGTTATCCTATGATAAGTTTCATGAAAAGTCCAGCCAGATATACAGGATCTGTGCCCTGGGATCAATTGGCAACACACCCATCAACCAGGTATATACATGTGCCCCCCTGCCGCAGACCCTGATCGCTGACTACCCTGAAGTTTTACAGGCAGTTAGGATTTCAGGCAAAAGGGATGTTGTGCTTAATTACGGGGATAAAACCTTTTATGAGAACGAGATACTGGCGGTCGACTCCACTTTTTTCGATGTTTTCAGTTTTCCTTTGCTAGAGGGTGACCCTTCACAGGTGCTGCGGGAGCCAAATACCGTCGTGATCACAGAATCAACTGCCAGGAAATACTTCGGGGAAGAAAATGCCATTGGCAAAATGTTTAATCTGATAGAGGAGGAGGAAGAAAATGCCGTAAGAGTGGTCGGAGTTGTCGAGGATGGCCCACACAACGCTCATTTTCATTTTGATTTCTTGCTTGCCTTGACTACATTCGAATTCAGCAGGGAAGAGAATTGGTGAAACAATAATTTCAAAATATACCTGGTCCTGCAGGAAGGTTTTGATTACAGGGATCTGGAAGCGAATTTGCCTGATTTTAGCCGGAAATACCTGGGAGGAGATGAGACCCAATGGAAAGAGTGGCTTGAAGCAGGCAATTACTGGAAATACATCCTGCAACCACTCGAAAAGATCCATCTGACCTCAGACCTGAATGGTGAAATTGAACCGAACAGCAACATCCAGTATGTTTATATTTTTTCTTTCGTGGGAATGATCATCCTGTTGATTGCCTGTATCAATTTCATAAATCTTATTACTGCCCGTTCTGCCAGCCGTGCAAGGGAGGTAGGTGTAAGGAAAGTGGCTGGGGCATCGAGACGATTTCTGATTAACCAGTTCCTGACGGAATCTGTGATTTTTACCTTTCTCGTGGGACTCACATCCATCCTGCTGATT
>Ga0255054_10001036_pt1 | contig 16298 bp, 11 predicted proteins | sample JV7_2_23_MG_FD_188634 | JGI IMG/M metagenome (GOLD analysis project Ga0255054, IMG submission 188634) | Seawater microbial communities from Jervis Inlet, British Columbia, Canada - JV7_2_23 | ecosystem: Environmental > Aquatic > Marine > Inlet | place: Canada: British Columbia | collected...
CACCGGCTCGTACAAGCCACCCCGCGAGTTCAACTGGAGCGTCGGCGTCATCCTGCTCGTGCTGACGCTGCTGCTCTCCTTCACGGGCTACCTCCTGCCATGGGACCAGCTGGCAATGTGGGCCATTACGGTGGGAACCAACATGGGTCGAGCCGCGCCCTTCGTCGGTCACGAGGGGCCCGGCGCTGCCTTGCTTTCCCTCGGCGACATCCAGCTGGTGCACGCGGGAAGCGATGCTCGGTTCGTCCTGCTCGGTGGGCGGTTTGTCGGGGAAGCAGCGCTGTTGCGTTTTTACGTCCTTCACTGTGTCGGACTTCCACTCGTGGCGGCGTTCCTGATGGCACTGCACTTTTGGCGGATCCGGAAGGACGGCGGGATCTCAGGACCGCTGTAGAGAAGTCGGGGCAAGGAGAGCGGTGTATGCCTGAAGGCTTGAAAGAGATCATCAACCAGCTCAGCTCACCCGCGCTGTTCACAATGCTCTCGATTGGGGTGTTCATCGCCTTTCTCTACGCCTACCGGCAGGTGACCAGAAAGGCCGTGGGAGTGGCGATGTTGGTCGGCTTCTTCGCCTTCCTGGCGCTGTCCTACCAGGACGTGAACTTCCGCCACATCGTCGCCAAGCCCGACAACGTCCCGATCACGATGATGCTGTTCCTGGTCGGGTTCTTCTCCTGGGTGGCCTTTCGCCAGGCCGCACAAAACGACGAAAGAATCGCCCTGGGTGAAAAGCCCTTAGAGGCCCTCGAGAGCGACAAGTTCCACGTATGGCCGGATCTTGTTTACATCGAGTTCATCGCGCTGATCCTGTGTACGGCCGTGCTCATCGTCTGGTCGATCGTACTCAAGGCGCCGTTGGAGGAACCAGCCAACCCCTCGGCGTCACCCAACCCGGCCAAGGCGCCGTGGTACTTCCTCGGCCTGCAGGAAATGTTGGTCTACTTCGACCCGTGGATTGCCGGGGTAGTTCTCCCGGGCCTCGCCATCGTCGGCCTCATGGCAATCCCCTACATCGACAAGAACCCGAAGGGCAACGGGTACTACACCTTCCGCGAGAGGCCGTTCGCGATCTCGGTGTTCATGTTTGGCTTCATGATTTTGTCGATGCTCCTGATCATCCTGGGCACCTTCTTACGTGGCCCCAACTGGAACTTCTTTGGACCGTATGAGCAGTGGGACATCAACAAGATCGAGGCGCTGGTGAACGTGAACCTGTCGGAGCTGATCTGGGTACGGTGGTGGAGAACCGGTCTTCCGCATGACGTGCTCGGGTCACCTTTCCTGGGGATCCTGCTGCGCGAAATCTTCGGGATCATCCTCGTGCTCGCCTATCTGGGGGTGCTGCCCGTCGTGCTGGCCAAGAAATTCATGCGAAAGATGTATGAGGAGATTGGTGGCGCCCGCTTCGCCGTGATGGTCTTCCTGCTCCTGATGATGATGAGCATGCCGATCAAGATGCTCCTCCGCTGGCTCTTCAACCTGAAGTACATCGTGGCAATCCCTGAGTACTTCTTCAACATCTGACAGGGGATCATGGTGGACAAACGCGGTCAGCACTTCTACAAGATCTCGGGGCTGAATTGGTGGTTCGCCGTCTCCAGCCTGATCCTGTTGGCGTCGGTCATCTGGATGGTGTGGGACGACATCGACCGGCCGTGGAAGGAGGTCCAAAGGGAGTTCTTCCGCCTCGACGAGGAAGGGGTTCGGGCCGCTCTCGAGGTGGAGGAGGAGAGGCTGGCCGGCGAGGGGACGCTCGACGAGCTCGAGGAGGAGCTCGGGCGTGCCGACGAGGAGCTCGCCTCCCACGCGGCGGAGCTGGCGGAGGCGAGGGCCGGGCTGGAGCGGCTCGAAGCCCGGCAGTATCGGATCGCACAGGACGACGGGTTTGCCAAAGCGATATACGACACACGACGCTACGAGTTCGAGAGCTCCCGTGCCACCCGTGGACCGGATCATCCCGAGACGAGGCGGGCGCTGGAGGCGTACCGAAGATCAGAGGAGACCACCGAGCAGCGCCGGCGTGAGTACGAGACGATCGTCGCGGAGCGGAACGCCGCCGCCGAGCGGCTCGACCACCTCGTCGGTGACCGAAACGCCCTCGAGCTGCGCCGCACGCGGCTGACAGCGGGCATCGATCTTCTCCGCCGTCGCCTCCGCACCCTCGAGCCCGGGCTGGTATCGACCGTGCGCAACCTGCCGATCATCGACTTTGCCAATCCTTCGGTCGAGGTCCGCCAGGTGGTGCTGCGCCACCTTGAACGGGACTACCACTTCATCGATGTGTTCAGAGTCGATCGGTGTATGACCTGTCACATGGGCATCGATCGACCGGGTTTCGAGGATGCGCCGCAGCCGTTCACGACCCATCCCCGCCTCGAGCTCTATCTCTCGTCGATATCGGCCCATCCGGTCGCCGGCTTCGGCTGCACCGTGTGCCATGGCGGCAAGGGCCGGGCGACGGACTTTGTCGATGCCGCTCACACGCCCACGGACCCGGAGCAGAGATCGCGGTGGGTCGAGGAGCACGGCTGGCACCGGCTCGAGCACTGGGAGCATCCCATACGGCCGGGAGCCCTGGTCGAGTCATCGTGCCGTAAGTGCCATCTGGAGGACGACGTCCTGCCCGCGGCCGAGCTCTACAGCGAGGGGAAGCTGCTTTACGAGAAACTTGGCTGCTTCAACTGCCACAAAACCGAGGGGCTCACCGAGGAGTACCGGAAGGTCGGACCGAACCTCGGCCATGTGGTGGACAAGGTGAGCCCTGAGTGGGCTTTCCACTGGCTCAAGAACCCGGCCGCCCTGCGCCCGACGACTCGGATGCCGCGTTTCTTCGGTCTCTCGAACAACTCCGACCCGGAGAGCCTGGCCCGCTCCGATGTCGAGATCCGGGCCCTCATCACCTACGTCTTCGCCCAGGCCACCCCGTTGGAACCGGCAGAGATCCCGGTCCCAGGCGATTCGGTGACCGGCGAGCGGTTGTTCAGGACGGTGGGTTGCGTGGCGTGCCACGTGGTGGACGATCCCGATGACGCTGGGACCCGGGGCCGTGACTTCGGGCCGAACCTCGCCTTCATTGGCGGCAAGACCAACGAGCGATGGCTCTACAGCTGGCTGCGCGACCCTCAGAAGCACTTTCCCGGTGCGCGGATGCCGAACCTCCGCCTGACCGAGCAGGAGGCGGCCGACATCACGGCCTTCCTGAAGGCTCGAACCGGAGAGCAGCCAGAGGGCGGCTGGTCCTTTCCGTCGCTCGACCAGCCTCTGCTCGAGACGCTGGTGGTCGAGAAGCTGATGGAACGCTCACCCGAGGCGGAGGCACGCGAGAAGGCCCTGTCGATGGCGACGCCGGAGCAGCTGCTCTACCTGGGTGAACGTCTGATGGCGCCGTACGGCTGTTTCGGATGCCACGACCTGCCCGGACAGGAAATCGGTGTCCGTGTCGGCCGGGACTTCACCGGGCAGGACGCCGTCGGCGACAAGTCAATCGAGACGGTCGTCTTCGGTTTCATCGACATCCCGCACACATGGCACGACTGGCTCGCCAAGAAGCTCGAGACGCCACGGATCTTCGACCAGGGCTTCGAGCGAAGGGCGGCCGACAAGCTGCGGATGCCGAAGTTCACACTCAGCCCTCGCCAGCGGGACGCGCTCGTCTGCTTCCTCCTCTCCCTGACCAACGAGAAGGTGCCGGCCGAGTCCCAACGTCGCTACCGGGGAGTCGATTCGGCCCTGCAACGCGGCGAAGCGTTGGTGAGGGAGTTCAACTGCCGTGCGTGCCACCGCTTCAGCACCGACCGTCTGGTCTTCCGCAACCCGCGGAGGGGAAAGGGCGAACCAAAGGAGATCGCGGTCCGCGGCGTCGTCACCGGCACATATGAAGACAGCCTCTTCTTCAGGTCGCTCGAGGACGTAGAGGTCGGCGACTGGGAGTTCGAGGCGAACGGTTTCGCCGAGCTGGAGCGGGGTGACTGGCTCCGTTGGGAGCGCCCCATCGGGGGCGATTCCCAGGATGAGCTGCTCTGGTTCTACGCCGCCGAAGAGGGCTTCGACTACGATCGCGAGGAGGTGGAAGAGGGCGACGAGGACGCCATCGCCGAGTGGTTCGCCTTCAGGGAATCACATCTCCACATGCTGGCCCCACTGATCGAGGGGGAAGCGGCACGAACCCAGCCCGAGTGGTTGTTCCGCTTTCTCAAGGACCCGTTCGACATGAGGCTGCACCTCGATCTTCGCATGCCGGACTTCTCATTGAGCGACACCAAGGCGCACGACCTGGCCGAGTACTTCTCTGCCCAAGATGATGTCGACTATCCCTTCCTGACCATACCCGAGCGAAGCGACGATTACCGTCAGAGCCGCCGGGCGGAAATCCAGAACGCACGCGAGCTTTTCGACTCCACCGCGGTCCAGTGCATCAGCTGCCACATCAGAGGAGGAATCCTGCCCGAGGGGGACAGTGCGAACTGGGGGCCGGACCTGGCACGTGCGCCGCAGCGACTCCGCCCCGACTGGGTCATTCGTTGGCTCGAAGATCCACAGCTCCTCGTGCCCGGGACAAGGATGCCGACCTTCCGCTCGTTCAGCGATCAGGATCGACAGGCAATGAAGGATTTCTTGATGAACTTCGAGCATTTCTACTCCGAACAAAAAGGCGGCGCCAGGGGCGAGAGCCGGTGATGCGGGCTCGTTGGCGGGTCACAGCCGGATCGGCCACCTCTGTTGGAGCATCACAGCGTGGCTGAACACAGGATTCTCACCAAGCCGCCCAAGCGACTTGCAGTGGTACACCAGGCCGACTGCTCCGGGTGCGCCGGCGCGCCGGCGTGCGCGAGCTACTGTGAAACCGTGTTCGCCAAAAAGCAGGTGGTCGACGCCATCCGCACCGTCAAGTCACCGGAGGGCCCATTCGAGCTCGCCTTCGTCGAGGCCGACCTCTGTATCGGCTGCGGCCTGTGCGCCAAGGTGTGTCCCTGGGAGGCGATCACCATGCATGACCGCGAAGAAGCGCAGAGGATCGAGCCGCTTCTGACGCTGGTCGCCTGGCCCGAGGGTCCGCCCGTCCCGGACGGTGGTCCGCCCCTACCCGACCCGGGCGGTGAGGCCGAGGCCCTGCCGCGCGACGAGGGCGGTTGATGGCCGTAGATTGCACCAATCACCCCGATACGAGAAAACGCCGCAGATTGCGGCATATCGGCGCGCCGCAGTAGCGAGGTGGTGAGAAGTGCGGGTTAAGATGAACCGGTGACCAATCGACCTGGCGCTTTCAGCAAATTCGCCGGTGAGCCGGTATTTGCGGTGTGCGGGTTTTCGAGCAAGACGTGGGAGCTGCGCCCGTCGTGCGGTGGGGAGATGTGGATCATCGCGTTCATTGTCGACCAGGATGTCGTGGACGCGATTCTGAGGCACCGATAACCGATACCGATATTCTGCTCGACTCACCCGTATGCTCAACAACGGTGATGTCTTGGTAGACTCGTGCGGATTCTTGGCTTCGGGAGGGTGGCGCGCATGAATGAACTAAAAGTGAGTTTGAGAACCGGTTGGAGCTCCGGCCTCGCACGGGTGGGCATGTGGGCGCTCCTTTTCGAGGCGATCACGGGTCTGGCGGTGACGCTGGCTCCCTTCCACGCGACGGTTGAATGGGGGCTCCTGGCCCACACCGCGATCGGTCTCCTGGTCCTGGTGCCCTTGACGATCTACATGATTCTCCACTGGGCCGATTATCGGACCTACTCCATGTCGGACGTGGTGCTTTTGGGTTATGTCGCCGTTGGCAGTCTCTTGGTGTGTTCCGTTTCAGGGTTGGTGGTGACTTTCCAGGGGCTGTTCGAGCTGCGGATGGCGCCTTTTTGGCGCAACACCCACCTCATCTCCACCATCGTGTTGCTGGTGACGGTGATTCCGCATCTGTTGCTGATCGTCGTCCGCCCACAGGGGCGGGAATCGCGAGGACCGGCCTTGAGGCTCGCAGGCATGTCTCTGGCCGGCACGTCCGTGGGCCTTCTCATCTGCGTTCTCTTTGCCGTGTTGTATCCCGGTCCCACGTATGTCAACGAGTTTCCCGAGGATTACAGCTACATCTACGGTGAGGGTCGTCCGTTCGCCCCCAGCCTCGCCATCACTGCCAGTGGTGGCGCCTACGCTGCCGAAAGCCTTGCCAACTCCGAAAGCTGCGGCACCGTCGGGTGCCACTCCGAGATCCTGGCAGAGTGGAAACCTAGCGCTCACCGCTACGCCGCTATGGACCCCCTCTTTCAAAAGGTCCAGTCAGTGATGGCGGAACAGAACGGACCCGAATCGACCCGATACTGCGGCGGCTGCCACGACCCGATCTCTCTCTTCTCCGGCAGCAAGAACATCTACTCCGAAGAGCTGACCGGCGAGCACGGTTACCAGGAGGGCGTATCCTGCCTGGTGTGTCACGGGGTGCGCGAGACGGATCTCCAGGGCAACGCCAATTACGTCATCACCCAGCCCCCGGCCTATCTCTGGCAGTGGAAGAAAGAGGGCCTGGGCAAGAGGGCGGGCGATTTCCTCATTCGAACCTATCCCGACCAGCACAATCTCCTGAGCAAGCGGATGTACAAGGCGCCGGAGTACTGTGCGGCATGCCATAAGCAGTTCATCGACCAGGAGGTCAATCGGGTCGGTTGGGTGCAGCTGCAGAACCAGTATGACAATTGGAAAGCCAGCCACTGGTACACCGAGGGTGATCCGACGCGCACCATCGAGTGCCGCGAGTGTCATATGCCCCTTATCGAGTCCACTGACCCCGCAGCCGGAGACACCGCGGATTACAACCGATCCGCTGACGATGGTCGCCACCGCAGCCACCGTTTTCTGGCCGCCAACTCCATGGTGCCGCAAATGCTCGAGATCGAGGGTTGGCAGGAGCACGTGCGTCTGACCGAGCAGTGGCTGCAGGGCAACTTCGAGATCGAGGAGATCGCTGAGAAGTGGACGTCGGGCCCGGTCGTGCAGCTTGCCCTGGAGGTTCCCGAAGCCGTGGTGCCCGGCGACACTCTTCCGGTGCGGGTGGTGATGACCGCCAACAAGGTGGGGCACGACTTTCCGACCGGGCCATTGGACATCATTCAGAGTTGGGTGGAGATCCACGTTGTGGACCAGGCGGGTCGGGAGATCTTCTCCTCGGGCACCCGGGATGAAAAGCACTTCATCGAGCCGGGGAGCTTTCTCTTCAAAGCAGAGCCCGTCGACCAGTACGGCAACCTCATCGATCGTCACAACCTCTGGGAGATGGTCGGCGTTCGCTACCGGAGGGCCATCTTCCCGGGATACTCCGACTCCGTCGAATACCTGGTGGATTGCCCGACGACCCTGGCTCCCGGTCAGGAGCGTTCGCGGGCGAAGACGGGCGTCGATGTGCAGGAATTCGAGGTGCCGTCGGTCGCCGACGGCGAGTTGACGATCACCGCGATCCTCCAATATCGGAAGGTGGATCAGTTCCTCATCAACTTCCTTCTGGGTGAGGACTCCGGTCTCACTGCACCGGTGGTGGAAATGAACAGGGTCATGGCTAAGGTTCGTGTCAAGTCGGCGGCATCGACCGACCGGCAGCTTTGATGAAGGTGAGATATGCGGGCTAGACCTCGTGGCCGCCGACGCCGCCGGCTGCGAGCGACTCTCCTGGTTCTCGGGACGGTAGCCCTCGTTGGAACAATCGGGGGGGCTCTCCTCCATCACGTGCTGCGGCCCGCCACCTACAAGCCCGGAGAGGCCAGCGAAGAGATCACTCGAAAGCTGAGTCGACCTCTACCCGGAGACGCACCGGATCCACTGTTTTCAGACGTCACTGCGACCGCGGGGTTGGCCGCTTTTCGAAGCTTCGTCGGGGACCGTTCGTCGCAGTTACCCGAGGACATGGGGGCAGGTCTGGCGTGGGGCGACTTCGACAGGGATGGAGACGACGATCTTTTTCTGGTCGCCGCAGGCGGTGCTCTTACCGCCGACCCGTCCGAGTGGGCACCCTGCATCCTGTATGAAAACCTGGGAGACGGCACCTTCGCGCTGGTCACGGGGTTTCCGGACCTGCGCATCGTGGGCATGGGCGCGGCCTGGGGCGATGCCGACGGCGACGGCTGGCTCGACCTGGCGGTCACGGGTTACAGATCCCTCTTCCTGCTCAGGAACCGAGACGGCGTCTTCCAAATCGATGAGACCCTGCCGAGTCCCGACGGATACTGGGCGGCACCCTCGTGGGCGGACTTCGACCAGGATGGCGATCTCGACCTCTACGTGACCGGTTACGTGAGATATGAGGAACCAACTCCGGGCGAGGCGCTGAAGTCGTCGCAGCAGTACGGCGCGGCCGTTCCCTATACCTTGAACCCGGCTTCGTTCGAACCCGAACGAAACTTGCTTTTTAAGAATGACGGAAGCGGCCGGTTCGAGGAGGTCGCCGCGGAGCTCGGTGTCGACAACCCCGCCGGGCGAAGCCTGTCAGCCCTCTGGCATGACTGGGACGACGACGGCCGGCTCGATCTCTACATCGCCAACGACATTTCGGACAACGCCTTTTTCGTCAACCGGGAGGATGGCTTCTCAGACTCCAGCCTCGAGTCCTGGATCGCCGATTACCGCGGTGCCATGGGTTTGGCGGCCGGCGACTGGAACCGCGATGGCGACGATGATCTCTTTGTCACGCATTGGGTGGCGCAGGAGAACGCTCTCTATGACTCTCTCCTGGCGGACACGGCGACGGAAGGCAAGACGCCGTTGCTCGTGTTCAGCGACAAAGCCGTTCCCCTGGGCCTCGGGCAGATCGCGCTGCCCCTGGTGGGTTGGGGTGTGGGGTTCGCTGACTTCGACGCCGACGGGTGGTTGGATTTGGTGGTGGCCAACGGCAGCACCCTTGAAAACGAGGATGTTCCCAAGAGGCTCAAGCCTCAGAAACTCCTCTTGATGTGGAATCAACAGGGCCGATACTTCCATGATCTGGCGCCCGCTTCGGAGCTTCTGTCGCGTCCAGATGTCCGGCGAGGTCTCGCTGTGTCCGATTACGATCTGGACGGCGACCTGGACATCGCAACGCTTTCCCTTGATGGGGGAGTTCAGCTCTTACGCAACGAGATGCAGACTGGTCACTGGCTCGAGCTGCGGTTGCGAGACCGGAGCGGCGGCGAAGCCTACGGGGCTCGCGTGGTGGTCCGCGCCGGTCAGGTCGAACACCGGCGTTCGGTGACCTTTGCCTCGTACCTTTCCCAGGACAGCGCGACTCTCCATTTCGGGCTCGGCGCGGCACCTGCGGTGGATTCCATCGAGGTTCGCTGGCCGGACGGAGAGATCGAAAGTCTCCCAGGAGTGAGCGTCGATTCCCTCTACGAGCTGGTCCGCGGCAGCGTGGCAGGTCGCCGGGCGGAGATTTCGGCCGGGTTATCTGAGCGAGAGCGAAAAGCCCGCTTTTGGGAGCTTCAACGCGCGGCGATGGACGCGGTGAAGCGGGATGATGATCCGCAGAGGGCGATTCCCCTTTTCCGAGAGGCCCTGGCCCTCAATCCTCGACACGAGGATGCGCGATATTACCTGGCGAACTGCCTAGCCGCGCAGTCCCGAGTCGAGGAAGCGATTGAGGAGCTCGAGACCCTGCAACGCCTGCAACCGCAGAGCCATCGCGCCTTTAAACGGGCCGGAACACTTCGAGCCTTCACCGCCAAGAAGTCGGACGAGCTGGCGACTGCAGAACGGGAGATCAAGCGGGCCGTCGAGCTCAATCCCGAGGCCACAGGCGCGCTGCTGATGCTTGGAGAGATCGAGCTCCTACAAGGCAGATTCAGAGCTGCCGACGAGAGGTTTGAAAAGGCTTGCCGGACCAACCCGAGGGCGGTGGGAGGCTTCTTCCTGCGCGGCTACATCGCCTGGAAAGACGGCGAAAACGAGGCCGGCCGGGAGCTCTTGAACGGCGCTCGGAAGGCCCGCGGGGAGGATTGGAAACCGGAGGGCGCGGTGGCCGAGGGTGATGTGGCGAGCCGGATGCACAGCGAAGAAACGCCGCTTTCCAAATTCTGGGAGAACTGGGGCGGCGAGCTTGATCCAGATTCGGCCTTCGGACCTTTACACGAATTCCTCCTAACCGGCTTGTGATGTTCTGGCGTAGCGGGACATCCTCCGGGTAGAGGAAGGTTGGCTTCAACACGATCATAAGCGAGTGCCTTCTATGAGTGGGCCGGTTTCGTCTGCACGCAGATACATAGGATTCGAATATCTGCGTCAATCTGCGTGATCAGCGGGCAGGTTTTTGGCTGATTCGGCGGGCAGCGGGTGCATGTAGATCAGGTCATCGGAGCCGAGCGCCATGTGCTTCTCATCGCGGCGCCAGGTCGGGTACTTCTCAATCAGTGCCATGCCGTCGGCGGTGTCCTGGGTTGTCATGAGCGGTCTCCAGGATTTTGACATGACCCTGACGCCCGAGCTCTTCGCCGAGGTTTCATCGGTGCCACATCGGTGCCTATCGGCATCGGTGCCAGGCTTTAGAAACTAGGGCCGAACTTTCTAAGTTTCTAAAGCCTGGCACCCATTGATTAAGCCTCGCACCCATTCCCATTCCATTGGCACCCATTCGTGGGATAGGATGGGCCGGTGACCAATCGACCTGGCGATTTCCGCAGGCTCGCCGGTGAGCCGGTATTTGCGGTGTGTGGGTTCTCGGGCTCGGGGAAGAACACCGTCCTCGAGTGGGTGATCGGCGAGCTGGTCGGACGCGGGCTGTGCGTGGGCGTGGTAAAGCACGACGCCCACGGGATCGAGATCGACCGGCCGGGCAAGGATTCGGACCGGCTGTACCGCGCGGGCGCCGAGGTTTGCCTGAGAGCACGCGAGGAGACCGTGTGGCGCGTCCACGGCCGGCCGGAAACCTCCCTCGAGGCGACGCTCTTCAGTCTTCTCTCGTGGTGCGACGTCGTCCTGGTGGAGGGACACAAGTCCACCCCGCTGCCGAAGGTGTGGCTGTCCAAAGAAAACGGTGCCTCACCACCGCCCGAGGTGGAAAACGTCGTCGCGGTCCTGGCGTTGGACGCCGATCGGCCGGCTCGGACGCTCGCGATCGTCGACGCCAGGCTGACCGCGGCGTGGCGCTCCCGTGCGCTCCTCGGGGGTCTCCTCATCGGCGGCGACAGCACCCGCATGGCCCGCCCCAAGCAGCTCATCGAACATGCTGGACGGTCGTTCGCCGAGATCGCCCACACCGCCCTCGCGCCGCACGTGGAACAGGTCGTGCTCCTGGGCGGAGGGGAGGTCCCACCCTCCTTGGCGGACCTGCCGAGGCTTCCCGATCCTCCAGGGCTCGTCGGTCCGCTCGCCGGTCTCGCCGGCGCCTTCGGTTGGGCGCCCCGTTCGGCCTGGGTGATCACCGCCTGCGACCTACCGCATCTCACCAGGGAGGCGGTCGCCTGGCTCATCGAGAGGCGCGCACCCGGCCGGCGCGTGATCCTCCCCACTGGGCCCTCGGGCAGGGTCGAGCCGCTCCTCGCCGTGTACGAGCCCCACGCGCGCGCCGCCGTCGAGGAGCTGGTAGCCCGGGGCGAGCTCGCACCTCGCCGCCTTAGGGGCCTCCCCGGCGTGTCCTCGCCGGCGGTGCCGACACACCTCGCCCGCGCCTGGGTCAACGTCAACCGCCCCTCGGATCTCGAGGTGGTGCGAGACTGACTAGTCCTTGGGGGGCACGGGGCCGGCCAGCAACTCATACTCATCCAGCGGTGCCATGTCGCCACTGACGATCAGCTCGCAATTCATCCGCAGGCGAGGCATCTCGAGGTCGATGAACCGCCGGGCCACGCGCCGTTTGCGCTCGCTGCCGACGGCCTGGCCCAGCAGCAGATGGCCGACCAGAACGGCGATGGCCGAGTCAACGATCTTGCGGCCGGCCAGGTCCATGTAGTCGGTGGAGCGCTCCTTGACGAACGCGATCGCGGGTAGGAGGGTCGCCTTGCCCGCGACGAGCTTGGCCTTCAGTTCGGTCAGCAGGTTGTCCTCGTACTGCGTTTCATCGAACTCGGCGAGGTGGCGTTGGAAAACGCCGGAGCAGACGCCGCGGACCGCTGCCACGATCTGCAACTGGCTGGTGCCTTCGTAGATGGTGGTGATGCGCGCGTCGCGCAAGTAGCGTTCGGCAGGGTAGTCCCGCATATAGCCCGAACCGCCCAGCACCTGGAGGGCCGTGTCGGCCACGCGGCAGCACATCTCGGACGCGTAATATTTGCTCATCGGGGTGAGCATGCCGTTGAGCCGATTGAACGAGCGGGCCAGCCTCCTGCGCCGCGTGAGGTCGGCCTTGTCAGTGTAGAGACCGGTTTCGATAACGCGGAGGTTGTTTTTCTCGAGGTCGCAGACGCGACAGGTGTCGTAGAGTAGCGCCCGGGTCGCCTCAATGGCCACCTTCATATCCGTGACCATCTCAGCGACCGCCGGCAAACGCTCGATCGGGCCGCCGAACTGTTTGCGCGAGTTGGCATAGGAGCGGGCGAGGCGATAGGCGGCCTCGGCAATGCCGACCGACTGTGAGGCGATGCCGACGCGGGCGCCGTTCATCAGGGCCATGACGTAGGTGACCAGGCCGCGCTGGCGCACGCCGATGAGTCTGGCCGGGGCGTCGTCGAAGACCAGCTCACAGGTGGGCGAACCGTGAATGCCGAGCTTGTGCTCCAGGTGCCGCACCTTGATGCGCTCGCTGCGGTCGGTCACGAACAGGCTCAAGCCGCGGCCGCCGGTGTGCTCGGGCTCGCTGCGGGCCAGCACCAGCAACACCTCGCCGCAGCCGTTGGTGATAAAGCGTTTGACGCCGCGGAGGACCCAGGTGCCGTCGTCGTTCTGGATGGCCTTGAGGCTGACGGCCTGGAGATCGCTGCCGGCGTCGGGTTCTGTGAGGACCATGGCGCCGGTCACATCTCCGCGGGCGAACCGCGGCAGGTACTCGTCCTTGATCTCGTCGTCGGCGAAGGCGTGGATGGTCTCGGCAATGCCCTGAAGACCGAAGAGATTCATCAGCGAGGCGTCGGCCCGGCTGACGATCTCGTTGGCCATTGAGTAAACCAGGATAGGGCAGTTGAGGCCGCCGAACTTGGGCGGCAGCATAAAGCCCATCAGGTCGGCCTGACTCAGGCTACGGAGGTTCTCCTGAACCAGCGGATGGAGGGTCACGGTGCCGTCTTCGTTGAGGGTGTTGCCCTCCGCATCGATCTGCTCGGCTCGCGGGGCAATGGTGTTGCCGGCGATATCGCCGACGATCTCGAGAATGCGGCGGTAGTTGTCGACCGCATCGGCTTCGTCCACCGGAGCGTAATCGATGTTGTGCTTGCGAGCGTCGGCGAAGTCGTCCTCCTGGACACGAGCCAACTCACTGAGGTCGATGTGGTCGAAGAGAAACTGTATGTCTTCGTTATCGAGGAAGAAATTTTTCATTTTCGACTCTCAACTCCGTTGCCTCCCTGAGAGGGCGGGGTGTCGTCGTCGGGTCGCTCCCTGATGGCCTTGATCATCCTGGGGATAACGTCGTTCAAGTCCGCCACGATGCCGTAGTGGGCCACCGAGAAGATGGGGGCTTCTCTGTCTATGTTGATCGCGATGATCTTGGCTGATTCTTCCATGCCCGAGAGGTGCTGAACGGCACCGCTGATGCCGCAGGCGATGTAAAGCGCCGGACGGACGGTGGTGCCGGTCTGGCCGACCTGGTGCTCGCTGCCAATCAGACCGCCGTCGACCGCGGCCCGCGAGGCGGCAACCGTACCGCCGATGGCGCCGGCCAGTTCGTGAATCAGGCGAAATTTCTCCTTGCTGCCCACTCCGCCGCCACCGGCGACGATAGTCCGTGCCGCCTTGAGGTTGATCTTGCGCTCCTCACGATGGCGTTCGAGCACTTGAAGTGGGAAATCCCCAGCGTTGAAAGAGACGTTGGCCTCCACGATCCGGCCGCTACGCTGCTTGTCTGGTTCGAGCAACGGCATGACACCTTCGCGAACGGTGGCCATCTGCGGCCAGCGATCATAGTTGACGATCGTGGCGATGATGTTCCCGCCGAACGCCGGTCGGATTTGCAGCAGCAGGTTCTTGTGTACCTGCTTTGTCTTCCTCTCGGTGACGTCGGAGATTTGCAGATCGGTGCAGTCGGCCGTCAGGCCGGCTTTCATCTGGGAGGCGATCCGCGGGGCGAGATCGCGCCCGAGGGGGGTGGCGCCGTAGGTCACGATTTGCGGCCTGTGCTTCTCGATCAGCGTGCAGACGATGCGGGCGTAGGACTGCGTTTGGTAGTGCTCGAGCCGGTCATCCTCGACCAAGTAGACGTTATCGGCTCCGTGAGCGATAAGGTGGTCGGCCAACGTGCGAACCTCGCTACCGGCCAGGACGGCGCCCACCTTGACGCCGAGTTGCGCAGCCAGTTGACGGGCTCGTCCACACAACTCGAGCGCCACGTCGTGCAGCACGCCGTCTTCCTGTTCGGCAAAGACCCAGACCTCACCCTTTCGATTGACTTCGATCATGCTCTATTCCCACTCCACGCAATAGGACGGGGAACCCATGTTCAACCCAGCGTATGATCCGCCACCAATTCATGGATCAGTCGGCGGATTCCGTCGTCTGTGGGCTCGATTTCGGTGTAGCCCTCTTTGGTCAGCACGATGGACTGTACGCGGTAGACCTTGGTCGGAGAGCCGGACAGGCCACACCACTCCAAGTCGGCCGCAATGTCATCCAGGTTCCATTCTTCCAGCATCAGGCCCCTTTCCCGCAGCCGCTCCGCCCGGCGAAGGACCTCGGTTTCCTTTTCGTCGTCGGTCGCGTCGGGCTGCTCGCGGGAGACCTCGCTCTTCAACTCCACCGGCGTTCGAGCTCGCTTGAACTTCATGACTCGCTTGGCCGCCGCCGGCCGAACCCGCCCGGCCGTGTCGAGCACCGTTACCAGAACCGGCAGCCGGACTTCGACGACTTCCCAGCCGCCGCCGATGTTTCGTCGCAGCCGGGCCACCTTGTCGTTCAGTCCGACCACTTGTTCGAGATAGGTGATCTGCGGGAGACCGAGCTTCTCCGCGCACTGCGGGCCAACCTGGCCGGTGTCACCATCGATAGCCTGCCGGCCGCAGAACACAAAGTCATAGCGGCCGACTTTTTGGATAGCTCGGCTGAGGATGTAACTGGTGGCCAGCGTGTCGCTGGCGGCGGCACGGCGGTCAGTCAGCAGGACCGCGCGGTCGGCTCCGCGGAAGAGGCAGTCACGCAGGACGCTGCTGGCCTTCGGCGGCCCCATGCTGATCACCGTGACGGTGCCGCCATACCGATCCCGAATCTGAAGGGCAATTTCGAGTGCGTGGAGATCGTCCGGGTTGAAGATCGCGGGCAGCGCGGCCCGGTTGACGGTTCCATCCGGCTTCATGGCTTCGCCAGTGATGTTGGCCGTATCGGGCACCTGCTTGACGCAGACAATGCTGTCGTATGGCACGTTCTGAACTCCAACTCTCGCCTGGTGGAAAGATCTATGACGATAACCTTGCGGTGCCCCATGGTCAATTAGGGTGCCACAATTAGGGTGCCAGGCTTTGCCACATTAGTTAGGGTGCCAGGCTTTAGGAAGTTGGGAAGTTCGCCCAAACTGGTAGGCGACTTCCGCACTTCCTAAGATTCTAAGGCCTGGCACCGCTAAGGCCCGTGACTCGGATGAGATGGCGATCACCCGGATCACCAAAGCTTTCAAGGACCTGGCCGAGCATCAGGTCATCGAGCTGAAAACCACGTTTCTGCCCGCCCCGGGCATCGATGTGGCGAGGGCCAGAGGTATTCGCACATGGACAGTCCAGGAGCGAGATAACCTGTACAGGACCTATTTCACACACTCTGGCTGAGGTTCGGCGCTCGCGGCTCGTATACTCTCGGCTGCATGGCGTCGCTCATCACCGCTCGCGAGCTGACCCGGTCATACGGGTCCCGAACCCTGTTCGATGGACTGAGTCTGACCATATCTGAGGGCGATCGCGTCGGAGTCATAGGACCCAACGGCGCCGGCAAGACCACGATGCTGCGCATCCTGTCCGGTGCCGAGGAGCCTGACGATGGCGAGCTCCACCGCCGCCGCCGGTTGCGCGTCGCCATGGTCACGCAGGACGACGTCTTCGAACCGGCGGCCACGGTCGTCGAGGTGGTGACGCGCGGCGCGGCGCTCGAAGCAGAGAGCATCGCGGACGAGACCGAACGACAGGTTCGCGTCGCAATCACCCTCGAACAGCTCGGCTTCCAGTCGCCAGAGCAGCCCGTCGCTGAGCTGTCGGGCGGTTGGCGCAAACGACTGGCGATCGCTG
>Ga0255054_10001038_pt1 | contig 16290 bp, 16 predicted proteins | sample JV7_2_23_MG_FD_188634 | JGI IMG/M metagenome (GOLD analysis project Ga0255054, IMG submission 188634) | Seawater microbial communities from Jervis Inlet, British Columbia, Canada - JV7_2_23 | ecosystem: Environmental > Aquatic > Marine > Inlet | place: Canada: British Columbia | collected...
GGTCACATCAGCGCCGATTACGCCTGGGACACGTTGCTATCGGCCTCAGCCAGCGCCGGCCGCCGAATCCTGACCGACGCGCGCTATCGCGCCTTGATCTTGGTAACCGGCGGCTTCATGATCTATTTGGGAGTTGTGTTTATAGTCAGCGCGATTTGAGAGTGGGTTTGATTCAAAGCGCTTCCCACCCTGTGCACGTGAAGTACGAGCGATGGCTATGCGCAGGTTACCATTTGCGGGGAACTTTGTTCACTCCTGTTTAACTCTAGAATGCGATGAGAACCGCCGCTCCGAGAGCCATGCCAACTCCCACCCACTGACGCAGTGCCAGCGTCTCGCCGAGGAACATCATCGCTAGGACGATCGTCAAAGCGGGAGCGAGGGCTACAAATGCGCTAACCAGGCTGACTGGCCCGCGAGTGACCGCTACCAGGTAGCCAAATGCACCGATGATACCTAACACACCGGTGAGGCTGGCGAGAACAATACCCCTAGGCTCCGTCTGTACCTGGAAACGCATAAGGGCCAAGACGATCAATGCCACTGGTAATCCAATTAGCGCTTCGTACACAATTGCGCTGGTCGGGTTGATATAGCGGGTGGTGATTTTTGGAATAAATCCCCACAAACCCCAGAAAATGAATGTCAACGTTGCCGGAGCGACCCAGCCTCTCATTTCTCACCTCTCGTTTCGGAATTCTCTAATAAACAGGAGGATGTGCCGTCGGGCACACCCTCCTATTGCTTCTAGTCCAAGGGCCCCTACAAAACCAGGCTATGCCTGCTCCATCGCGGCGTGAGCTGCTGCCAGTCTCGCGACTGGCACACGAAACGGCGAACAACTCACATAGTCCAGCCCGTACTGGTGGCAGAGGCGAATCGAATCCGGATCACCGCCATGCTCGCCACAGATCCCGACTTCCAGATCAGATCGGGTCTCGCGGCCTTCGTTGGTTGCGATCTGCATGAGGCGGCCTACTCCATTCGGATCGATGGATTGAAATGGATTGGCCGGCAAGATTTCCTTTTCAATGTACTCAACCAGGAAGCTCGCCTCCGCGTCATCTCGGCTGATGCCGTAAGTGGTCTGCGTGAGATCGTTTGTCCCAAAGGAAAAGAACTCCGCCACCTCAGCCACCTCGCGAGCGGTTAACGCAGCCCGAGGGATCTCAATCATGGTTCCGAATTTGTAGTCAACCTCGACCTGCTGTTCCTTCATCACTTCTTCGGCCACTCGCTCAAGAGTTGCCTGCTGGGTCTTAAGCTCGTTGACGTGGCTAATCAGTGGGATCATGACTTCCGGGTGCACCTTTACGCCTTCTTTGGTCACCTCTGCTGCGGCTTCCATAATCGCACGCACTTGCATTTCGGTGACCGCAGGCATGTGGATGCCCAGCCGCACCCCGCGCAGCCCCAGCATCGGATTGGACTCCCGCATTCTCTCGACCTCGGCCAGCATGGCCTCCTGCTCCGCCAGGCGTTCTGGGTTCTTGCCGGTGGTCCTAAGTTCTGTCACCTCAACTAGCAGTTCATCGTGACTGGGCAGGAATTCGTGCAGCGGTGGGTCAATCAAGCGGATGATCACTGGCAGGCCATCCATGGCGCGGAATAGGCCGGCAAAGTCTTCTCGCTGAAATGGCAGCAGCTTTTCGAGCGCCTCTGCCTGTTCCTGGTCAGAGTCCGCAAGGATCATTTTCTGAACGATCGGCAGCCGCTCTTCCTCAAAGAACATATGCTCCGTGCGGCACAGACCGATGCCTTCAGCGCCATATTCGCGGGCTCGCTCTGCATCGGACGGGTAGTCCGCATTCGCCCAAACCCCTAAGCGGCGGATGTCATCGGCCCAACTCAGAACCTTGAGCAGATTAGGCTCGTTGAAGTCCGGGATCATCGTCTCGAGCTCGCCCTCATATACATCCCCGTCGGTTCCATCGATTGAGAAGAAGTCGCCTTCATTGAACGTGCGTCCGTCTACAGAGACTGAGCGGTCTTCAAAATTGATCCGGAGGTCCTTGCAGCCAACAACGGCGGGTTTTCCGAACTGCCTTGCGACCAGCGCAGCGTGACTGGACCGCCCGCCTCGACTGGTCAGGATTCCCTCTGCCGCAAGCATTCCATGAACGTCTTCGGGCTTGGTCTCGGGCCGGACCATGATCACCTGGCGACCCTCTTCCTTGGCCCATTTCTCGGCAGTATCGGCGTCGAGCGCGATTTGCCCAACAGCCGCGCCGGGGGATACGTTCAGGCCGGTGGCCAGGATCCGACCTTCGTCTTTTGCTGATTTCAATATTTTCGAATCAAATTGCGGATGGAGAAAATAATCGACATGGTCGGCGGTGACCTTCTTCACAGCCTCTTCGCGCGAGATGAGGCCTTCGTCCACCAAATCAACCGCGAAGCGTACCGCGGCCGTGGCTGAACGCTTGCTGTCACGTGTCTGGAGCATCCACAGCCGGCTGCTTTCAATCGTGAATTCCATGTCCTGGACGTCTCGATAGTGCTTCTCCAATTTATCGCTGAACTTTGCTAGCTCAGCGAAGGCCTCCGGCATGTCGTTCTTCAATTCATCGATCGGTTTGGTTTCGCGAATTCCAGCGACCACGTCTTCGCCCTGCGCGTTGAGCAAGTAGTCACCTTCGATCTCGTGCTCTCCGGTCGTGATATTTCGACTGGTATAGACGCCCGTTCCGGAGTCTGCTCCCATGTTTCCGAAAACCATAGTGACAATATTCGCCCCGGTACCGAGATCGTGTGAGATGCCCTCTTTGTTCCGATAGTCAATGGCAGGCTTGCCATTCCACGAGCTGAATACCGCTTCCACGGCCAGCCGAAGTTGTTCCATCGGATCGGTCGGGAACTCTGTGTCTGTCTCCCGCTTGATAATTTCTTTGAATTGGGCGGTGATCTCTTTCCAATCTGCAGCGTCAAACTCTGTATCGTTCTCAAGGCCGCGCTCTTCGAGACGCTCATCAATCACCTTTTCGAACGGGTCAGGGTCGCCAGAGATCCCCATCACGACTCCTCCGTACATCTGCACTAGGCGACGATATGCGTCGTAAACAAATCGCTCGTCCTGGGTATTTTCGATCATACCCACCGCGGTTTCGTCATTCAGCCCAATATTGAGCACGGTGTCCATCATGCCCGGCATAGAGAACTTGGCGCCCGAGCGGCAGGAGACTAATAGCGGATCCTTGGGGTCGCCAAATTTACGGCCGGCGCTCTGCTCGGTATTCGATAGCGCATCTAAGACCTGCTCCCACATGCCCTCTGGGAACTGATCGCCCTGGTCCAAGAAAGCATTACAGGCCTCGGTCGTGATCACAAATCCCGGTGGCACCGGGATTCCCAAACGTGTCATGTCTGCCAGGTTGGCGCCTTTGCCTCCCAAGAGCCCGCGCACGCCATCCCAGTCGCCTGCTGCCTTCTCTGCTTCTTCAACTTGTTCAAACCGGTAAACCCATTTATCTGCCATCTTCACTTCATCCTATTGAATAACTAACCATCGGGTGATTTTCAACCGCACAATGTTACAACGAAAGTTGGCGGACTTGAACTGATGAATGTCTCGATCCAATCACGCATCAACTGGGAGGCCGATCTGGATCTCGTTCCCCTCGATCCGGACCGGGTAGGCCGGAATATCGACGATTGCGGGAAGAGTTAGAACATGCCCATCGCGGACATCGAATTTTGCGCCGTGTCGGGGGCAAATAATTTCATGCTCGTTGAGCTCGCCTTCCGCTACCGGGCCGTCATCGTGCGAGCAGACGTCCGCGATTGCGTAATAGAGACCGGCGATGTTGAAAACCGCGATCGCCTCCCCGTCGATGTCAAGTATCAGTCGCTCTCCATCGCCAAGTTCGTCTACCGCGGCAACGGTCACATATTCCAGATTCTCAGAGTCGGCTTCCACGTAGTTGTACAAATTTATCTGTCCGTAGTTGGCGCCTCGTGCTGGTCCTCATGCTGAGACCGCATCCTGCGGCCCCAGAAAAAACCGCCGGCGCACACCGACGGGGTTAGGTTAAGCATCGAACCATGCCGTCTACAGTGCGGCCAGCTCATCCTCGAGTTCATCCAGACCGTACACCCCGGCTTTGAGTACTTTCAGCGACAGTAGCGCGCACTTCATGCGCACCGGTCCCAAATCGATGCCAAGCATTTCGATCAGTTCATCCTTTGTGTAAGCCTTGACCTCTTCCAGAGACATACCCACCGCCCTTTCCGTGAGCAGATCGGCGGAGGCTTGTGATATTGCGCAGCCTTCGCCTGAAAAAGCGGCTTCCGTGACTTTCCCCTCATCGTCCACTCGAAGATCGATGCGGATGCGATCCCCACAGAGTGGATTATCGTCCTCATAGCTGTAATCGTGAGGGTCGAGATTGCCCCGCATCTGTGGGTTCTTATAACGATCGATGATTTGTTCGCGGTAGAGATCGTCCATGTCTAAGCGAAGACCTCCCGAACGGCGTACAGACCTTCGACCAGGCGATCGATTTCTTCCGGAGAGTTGTACAGGTAAAAGGAGGCGCGTGTAGTGGCTGGCAATCCGAGCTTTTCATGAAGGGGCATTGCGCAATGATGACCGGCGCGAACTGCGACCCCTCGTCGATCCAGGATTTGGGCTACATCGTGCGGGTGGGCATCGGTGAAGGTGAAGGCCGCAACCCCACCTTTGTGTTCAGCATCGGGTCCAAAGACACGCACTCCCGGCACCTCTTCTAGCTGCTCTAAGGCGCGCTCGATCATTTCCTGCTCGTGCTGCCGGATGGCCGACATGCCCAGGCTAGAGAGGTAGTCGACCGCTGCACCGAATCCGACCGCTTGAGCGATCGGCGGAGTTCCAGCTTCAAACTTGCTCGGCAGCTCGGTGGTAGTGAATTTGTCGAATTGCACACGCTTGATCATCTCACCCCCGCCCATAAAAGGCGGCATCTCCTCAAGCAGCTCCCGGCGACCGTACAGCGCTCCGATTCCCGATGGACCACACATCTTGTGCGCCGAGAAGGCCAAAAAATCAACGTCGAGCTCAGCCACGTTTACGGCCATATGCGGTACCGATTGCGCACCATCGACCAGCACAACCGCCCCGGCTTGATGCGCCATCTCGGTCATCTCTGCCACCGGATTGATGGTCCCCAGCACATTCGACATCTGCGTGAAGCCCACCAGTTTCGGGCCGCGCTCGAGCAGAGATCCGAACTCTGCGAGATCGATTCGGAGATCCTCCGTCATTGGCGCGAATTCGATTTGGAAACCAATTTGAGAGGCCAGCATCTGCCAGGGAACGATGTTGGAATGGTGCTCCATCTGCGTGAGCAGCACCAGATCGCCTTCAGCGAGATTAGCCCGACCCCAGCTATTCGCGACCAGATTGATAGCCTCGGTCGCGTTGCGGGTGAAAATAATTTGGCGCGCCGATTCCGCGCCAACAAACTCCGCCACTCGCTCTCGCGCCGATTCGAAGGCCGCTGTGGCTTCCTCTGCCAGCTTGTAGATTCCACGGTGAACGTTGGCATATTCAGTCTCGTAAAACCGAGACATGGCCTGAATCACCTGCTTTGGCTTCTGCGAGCTGGCGGCCGAATCGAGGAAGACCAAGGGAACCCCTTCCCGCGTCTCTCGCTCCAGGATGGGAAAATCTTTTCGAATGGCCGCTATGTCGAGCGTGTTTGTGGTCTGAGGAATTGCCACCTAAGCGAAGCCCTTATTTATGACCGATTGAACAAATGAGTTCTCGACCCGCTACTTTTTCTTTGTTGCGCTCTTCTTGGCCCGGCGCTTTTTGGAGGGCCGAATCTTGTCGCTGTCTTGCCGAGTCCACAGCACACGATCCGGCACCATCCAACCATCGGTTAGATAGACGTCTTGATTAAACTGAACCGCCACCATTTTATAGTCGGCCTGCACGACCACACCTTGCAGCCAATCATTGACGCGCTGGTCGCCTTGCATGTGATCGCAAAGGATCTCTACTAGATCTCCGACATCATAATTCCTTGGTTCTACCGCAGTGGCAGCTCTGTTCCCCGATGCCATTAATTTCTTATCCTCCACGATTCGAGTTCAAGCCTATTCAACGACAGGTCCGAGCTTTCTGTCAACCATCTGTTTGAACTGCTCTCGAACAGTTTCGAGCGGAATACGCTCCATTACAGTAGCAAAGAATCCTTCAATTACCAACCGCTCGGCCTGCTCGCGCGGGATTCCTCGGGACATCAGGTAGAAGATCGGTTCCTCCTCCAGTTGGCTAACGGTTGCTCCATGGGTGCACCGGACGTCATCTGCGAGGATTTCCAAACCAGGAATGGAGTCGGCTCGCGCATGCTTGCTTAATATTAGATTGCGATTGGCCTGAAACCCATCCGTTTGTTGAGCGCCTGGAGCGACGTAGATCATACCCTGCCAAACCGAACGGCTTTGGTCGACCAGGGCACCTTTGAACAGCAGGTCACTGGTTGTATTGGGAGCCATATGATTCTGCTGCGTATCGTGATCCAGATGCTGCTTGCCGTCTGCAAAGTAGAACCCTGTCCAACGGCCATGCGCACCTTGTCCATCCAGGGAAAGTTCTGAAAAGTTCTTTGTCAGGTGGCTTCCGGCCGCACCGAAGATCCAATCCATCCGCCCGTCTCGGCCGACACGCGCCCGCTCATGTGTGAAATTCCACATGTGGTCGCCCCAGTCTTGCACCTCGGCAAATGTGAGTTCAGCATTTGCACCAACGAGTATTTCTACGTTCCCTGCGTGCAGCGCGGCTTGCTCCCCACCTGGAGAAGCCATTTCATGGACTACCAATGCAGAGGCTCCATCTTCGACAATGATGAGCACTCGACTGAAGACTGCAAGATCACTGCCGGGCGCCCAGAGCGTGGAATGGAGCGGAACTTCGCTCTGTACCCCAGATGGGACATAAACCAGCACTCCATCCGTGGCCATCGCAGCAGCCAGGGCGGAAAACTTTCCTTCGTCGTCGGGGACGATTGAGCCCAGGTACTTTTGCAGGAGTTCTGCATGATCCCGCACAGCGGTAGCCCAATCGGCGAATACTACGCCACTGTCGCCGATCTGCTCCAGATTGGAAAATTGAGGCTCGTGGCCGGGCCTCAGCAACATCGACGGGCCGGAGCTCATCTTCTCTTGATCGACCCGACCATTTTCGCTAGGTTTTGCAGAGAAACGATCGGCCGGAATGTTGCGCAGATCTGTCCGCCTCCAGGGTTCGTCCTTAGTTGTGGGGAGAGGGAGCGATTCCCACGACTTCCATGCAGAATTGCGACGCTCTCTCAGCCAATCTGGCTCGTCGAGCGCTTCGGATGCCTTGACCACCTGCTCGAACGAAAACTGGAACTCGGCGGAGGTTGCTCGCCGGACGATGTGTTTGCGCTTTGCTTTGGGGTTACTGGACATAGTTTTATTAAGTTTCAGACGAAGAGCCGGCTCCCGCCGGCCCTGGGGTTTCTAGGGTCGAGCAACTAGCTCAACCCGCCTGCCCCGGACTTCGACGAAGCTAGCCGATCGACCCTTCCATCTGCAGCTGAATCAAACGGTTCATTTCCACCGCGTATTCCATAGGAAGCTCGCGCACCAATGGCTCGATAAAACCTGAGACCACCATGGTAATCGCTTCTTCCTCAGATAGGCCGCGGCTCATCAAGTAAAACAGCTGCTCTTCGCCTACCTTGCTGACGGAAGCTTCGTGTCCGACGCTGACATCATTTTCGTCAATCTCAATATAGGGATAGGTGTCAGAGCGGGATTCTTCATCTAGCAGAAGCGCGTCGCAAACGACGTTGGATCGCGACCCAACCGCGTTTTCATAAATCTTGAGCAAGCCACGGTACGAAGCCCGCCCGCCGTCCTTGCTGATGGACTTAGAAGTAATGCGGCTGGTCGTATTTGGAGCAACGTGGATCACCTTGCCGCCGGTATCCTGATGCTGCCCTTTGCCAGCAAATGCCATCGATAATATTCCGCCGTAGGCACCCTCGCCTACCAGGTAGCAGGAAGGGTATTTCATCGTCAGTTGGCTGCCGAGGTTGGCGTCGACCCATTCGTGTTTGGCGTTTTCATGAACCATCGCGCGCTGGGTGACCAGGTTGTACACATTCACGGACCAGTTTTGGATCGTCGTGTAGCGTGATCGGGCGCCATCCTTAACAATGATCTCAATTACGCCGCTGTGGAATGAATCGGTGGTGTAAATCGGAGCAGTGCAGCCCTCGACATAATGGACTTCGGCGCCCTCCTCTACAATGATCATCGTGCGCTCGAACTGGCCGAGATTAGCCGTGTTCATGCGGAAGTAAGCCTGTAGAGGAAGCTCTACCTTAACACCCTTCGGAACGTAAACGAATGAACCTCCGGACCACACCGCGCTGTTCAGAGCCGCGAACTTATTGTCCGTATGTGGAATGACTGTCCCAAAGTATTCCCGAAAGAGGTCCTCATGGTTTTTGAGTCCGTCTTCAATGCTGACGAAGATCACCCCCAGCTCGTCCAGATGCTCCTGGATGCTGTGGTAAACCATTTCTGATTCGTATTGCGCCCCGACGCCGGCAAGGAACTTCTGTTCTGCCTCAGGGATGCCAAGCTTGTCGAACGTAGCCTTGATAGTGTCGTCAACGTCGTCCCAGGTTTTGCTCTCATTATCGGAGGGTTTGACGTAGTAGTAGATGTTGTCCATATCCAGCCGGCCAAGATCACCGCCCCAATCCGGCATGGGTCGCTCGAAGAAATGCTCCAGAGCACGGAGCCGAAACTCCAACATCCACTCCGGCTCTTCCTTCATGGCCGAAATTTGACGAACGACATCCTCATCGAGGCCCTTGCGGGTCTTGAACACGGTGACATCTGGATCGCTGAATCCGTACTTATATTTCCCAATTCCATCTAGCTGCTTCAGATCAGAGGGTGTGGCCATGTTTAGAGCTCCAGAACTCCTTCGTACCCGACATCTTCCAGATGTCCGGCGAGCTCCGGTCCTCCAGATTGGAGGATCCTGCCGGCAAGAAGAATGTGCACGAAGTCGGGCTTGATGTAGTTCAGGATTCGTTGGTAGTGGGTGATGATAAGAACGCCGAGCTCATCGCCCACCAGGGCGTTGACCCCATTGGAAACGATGCGCACCGCATCGATGTCCAGCCCGGAATCGGTCTCATCAAGAATGGCGATAGCAGGCTCCAAGGCGGCTAGCTGCAGGATCTCGGCGCGCTTCTTTTCGCCTCCCGAGAAACCATCATTGAGGTGACGTCCGGCAAATTCATGGGGAATTTTAAGCAGGTCCATCTTGCCCTTGAGAAGCTCCCGAAATTCCGGAAGTGGAATTGCTTTCCCATTGCCGTTTTCCGCGGTGCGCCGAGCATTGATCGCCATTCGAAGGAAGTTCGCGACCGACACGCCAGGGATTGCCACAGGATACTGAAAAGCCAGGAACAGACCCTTGCGGGAGCGCTCGTCGGGAGGCATACCCAGGATGTTCTCGCCTTTGAAGATGACCTCCCCCTTCGTCACTTCGTACGAGGGGTGACCCATCAGGACGTTGGCCAGAGTGGTTTTGCCGGCCCCATTTGGGCCCATCAAACCATGGATTTCGCCCTGTTTGATCGTGAGATCCACGCCTTTGAGGATCTCTTTTCCATCGATTGAGGCGTGCAGATCTTTAATTTCTAGGGTGACAGAAATGGGATTGCTCCTTTAATGCCGTGAATGCGGCCGGATTATAGCACGCCGTGCCTTTTTTCGTCAATATTCTTTGAAATATTACGCGTCAGGCAGGCCCAAAGGGGGTTTTTCGGCGGCCGAAATAGCGCAGGCACACCATGATTCAGTGCCGATTGGAGCAGTCTCAAGCGGTAAATGCTCCGACATCCCTGAATTCGGACTAATAAATATAATAAAAATGAGAATTATTGACCCGTTCATGGCCAACATGCTATACTCTCATCGCTATGGCATCACCCACCAGAGAGGTCATCGTACGTACCCTCAAGGCACAGGGAAAGTGCACTGTGAACGACCTTGCGGATGCGGCGGAAGTTTCGCCCGTTTCCGTTCGCCACCACATTACCGCGCTTCAGGCGCAGGATTTAGTAGTAGCGGAAGAAGTGAAGCACGGGGTCGGCAGGCCGTATCACGTCTTTTCGCTTACTGAAAAGGCATTCGAGCTTTATCCCGGGCGCTATTTCAAGCTCACCAATCGTTTGCTCGATGAAATCAAGGATCATGTCTCCGAAGATCTCATAACTGAGCTGTTTACCGGTGTGGCTAATGCGATGGCAACCCAATACGCCTCACAGCTTCAGGGCTTACCTTTGGAGGAGCGTCTGCCTCGGCTCATGGAGATGCTTAACGAAGAAGGCTTTGACGCCGAATATGAATGGCAAGGGGATGAAGTGGTTATTCGGGAGATGGGCTGCCCCTACGTCCAAATCGGGCGTGCGCATCCCGAAGTCTGCGCGGTAGACACGCGATTTATCGCTACCGCGCTTGATCTGCCCGCCGAACGGGTGAACTGCCTGTTAGATGGTGACACTCACTGCACCTTCACGCTGCAAGTTGCACAAACGCCGGAGGAACTGCCAGCATGACAGAAGACGCTGCCACGAGCTTGATTTGGGAAGCGGATTCAACGAATCCAGGTCAGTCTGAACAGGTGCGCGATGCGCTGCGCCAGGTAATGGATCCCGAAATTGGGTTGAGCGTGATCGAGTTGGGTCTGGTGCGTGATCTATCCATCGAGGATTCTAAACAGAACGTAAAGATGATCATGACTACCCCCTTCTGTCCCTACGGACCAGCGCTATTAGAATCAACCCGTGCTAAGGCCGAAGAAGCTACCGGAAATCCCACCACCATCGAGATGGCGATGGATCCGTGGGACCCGAGCATGATGGAAGAAGGCGTTGGCTCAGACTGGGGACTTTTCTAAAAGCGGCCTGCGATTACAAAGAGACTTCGGAAATAAAATTCCGGGATGAGCACGCTCATCCCGGTTTCGTTTTAATGCTATGCGGAGAGCGCCTTAGAATTGCGCCTTCGCCGCTCCATGAGCCCAACCAGACCAAGCAGCGCAAGCAGAACTCGAAGGACAAGACCCAGCGCACTTGCGATGAATATGACGACCGAGGCCAAAACCAGCAGCAGCATCCAAGGTGAAAGCACTTGGCCGCCTCGGACAGTTACTAACCGTGCTCGCAGATCGCTGACAAACGAGGAGCTAGGTTCAATAGGAATAAGCGAATCTTCGAGCAGCTGCTCGATTCGCTTGCGATCTAATCTCTGTCGATTCGCACTCATCGGCTCATCTTCCTAGTTCAAATTGTCATCCATACTTCTCATCTGATCCCTTAGCGAGTTCAGGGTCCGATGGTAAAGGCTTTTTATTGCCCCTTCGGTCCGACCCATAATCTGTCCAATCTCAGCATTCGAGAGCCGTTCAACGAACTTCAAAATCAGCAGCTGCTGTCGGTCGGGAGGCAGCTTGCGCACTGCCACCAGTAAAATGCGGTTCTGCTCTTCAGCCACTGCCAGTGCTTCGGGGTGCGTAATCGCACCCGTGTCGGCAACATGGTCCTCCAGCGGCACCACCGGACGCCGGCTGCGATCGCGATGCCAGTTCGCTACCAGGTTGTGCGCTATCCGGTATAGCCAGGCCGAGAACGGCACGCCCTGGTCTTGAAAATTAGCTACGTGCTGCAGCGCTCGCTGGAACACGCGCGCCGTCAAATCCTCGGCGTCCTGATAGTCGCCGGTGCGGTAGTAGATATAGTTGTAAATGCGCGTGACGTGCCGATTGTAGAGCTCACCGAAGGCTTCCGAGTCGGAAGCAGCCCGGCGAACGAGCTCCATCTCATCGCTTTCGCGGGGCGTCATTCGGTGGAGCCCCGCGCTTCCTTATAAGAAACCCCAATCATCACAACTCGTTGCCCTGAATTAATAGCCTTTCGGTCCTCCTGGCTGTTGCAGGTTTGCGAGCAAATCACAACCTTTTTGCCCTTTGTGCACGATGCCGGCACGAATCCCCCGCTCGCTTCTAGCGGCGCGCGCAGTATAGCACAGCGGTTATACTGCCAGACCCTGCCACGGAACGCACCTCGGACATGCAAACCCTTGTCTCATTAGACATTGAAACCACCGGTCTCGACCCCATAACCGACGCCATCATTGAGATTGGCGCCGTTCGCTTTCGCAATTCACGGCAGGAGGGCGAGTGGAGTCGGCTCGTCAACCCCGGCCGGCCGCTCTCCCGATTCATCACTCAATTGACCGGAATCACCGACGAGATGCTCTCCGGAGCCCCAAGAATCAACGAGGTGCTCCAATCGCTTGAAGAATTCGTGGGCGATGAGCCAATCGTGGGGCATCGAATCGAGTTTGATCTGAGTTTCCTGCGGCGGAAAGGGCTTTTTAAATCCAACCAGCCGCTCGATACCTACGATCTGGCGGCAGTCGTATTGCCGGATGCCGGGCGCTATGGCCTGGGTTCGCTGGCCAGCCTCCTGAACGTCCCGCTGGCGAATGCCCACCGCGCTTTGGATGATGCCAAAACCACGATGCAAGTCTTCCAGCGTCTTTACGAAGACCTGCTCGAGCTGCCCTACCCGCTCTTGAAAGTGCTGAGCGAGATGGCAGAACCGATCGATTGGGGAGCCGGTTGGGTGTTTGAGGCCGCGCTGGACGAGCGCACAGAAGCCGGCGATGTTGATCCGGAAGACGGTCGACTGGAGTTCGCCTCATTTTCCTCTCCGCCGAGCTCCGATGGCATGCTGACTCCGCTGGACCAGCCCTCGGATCTAGATATTGAGGAACTTACCGCGCTCATAGAGCCAGGAGGCGAACTCTCAAAAGCAATCGAAGGCTACGAGCACCGAACCCAGCAGGTCCAAATGCTTAAAGCCGTAGGCGAGGCGCTTTCCGAGAGCCGTCATCTGCTGGTCGAAGCTGGCACAGGTACCGGAAAATCGATGGCCTATCTGATTCCCGGCCTCGAGTGGGCTGCGGCGACCGGCAACCGAGTGCTGGTATCCACAAACACCATCAATCTCCAGGATCAACTGGTTCATAAAGACGTGCCGGATTTGAAGGATGCACTGGACAAGGATTACAAGGTGGCTGTGCTCAAGGGTCGGCGCAATTACCTTTGTCCACGGCGATTGTCCGCCATGGCCCGATTGGGACCCCGTTCCCCTGAAGAAGCGCGTGTATTGGCCAAGGTCTTGGTCTGGTTGGTAGGCGGCGGAACCGGTGATGTGAGCGAGATCAACATCCGGGGGCCGGTCGAAGCCGGGATCTGGTCAAGGCTGTCGTCAGATTACGAAGACTGCAGTTTGGAAGCGTGTTATCAGCATACCGGCGGAACCTGCCCATATTATCGATCCCGCAAGGAGGCCGAAGGCGCGCACGTGGTGATCGTCAATCACGCATTGCTGCTGGCGGACATCGCTACCGGCAATCGCGTGATCCCAGACTATGAGTATCTGATCATCGACGAGGGTCATCATTTGGAGTCCGCCACCACACGCGGGCTTCGCTTTGATGTCACGGAAGCTGATCTCAATCGAGTGCTGCGGGAGCTGTCGGGATCATCGATCCAACGCGTGCTCAAATTAGCTAAGGCAATCCTGCCTCCAGATCAGTACGCGCAGCTGCAGACGGTGGGCAGCGGCGTGACATCCTCCGCGCGGGAAGCCCAACCGTTAACTGCTCACTTCTTCGATCAGCTTCAGGAGTTCATGGATCGCCGACGGGATGGGGAACCGCTCAGCCGGTATGGGCAGGAGGAGCGGATTCTTCCATCCACGCGCAGCCTGCCGTTTTGGAGCGAAGTAGAGATCGGCTGGGATGAGCTGCGCAACCCACTGGCCAAGGTGCTGGATTCGCTCCAGACCATTGTGGCTGCCTCCGAAGAGTTGAACGCGGGAACTTCGGAGCCCACTTTGGGATCCGAACCTGGCACGCTCAAGGTATCGGAGGCGGGCTTCTCTGAGGATTTGGCGGTGAGTTTGCGCGCGCTGGCAAGTGATCTTGGAGAAATCATGACAAGTCTGGACGAATTGATTTTTCAAGCCGACCCGCAACGGATCTATTGGCTTCAGCTGCGGGGGGAGCCGCGGCGCTTGTCCATGCACGCCGCTCCACTAGAAGTGGGCCCCCTGGTCGAGAAGTATCTGTGGCACGCTAAAGAGTCGGTGGTGGTCACCTCGGCCACGCTGACGACCGCGGGAGAATTTGATTACCTCAGACGTCGGTTGAGTGCGGAGGATGCCGACGAGCTAGCCGTGGGCTCGCCCTTCGACTTTGAGAGCTCGACTATGCTGTACCTCATCAATGACTTGCCAGAGCCTCGCGAGCGCCGCGCCTACCAGGCCGCGGTCGAACGAGGACTCATTGCGCTCTGCCGATCGACCGGCGGGCGCACGCTTGTCCTTTTCACCTCAAACGAGCAGCTCATGACGACCGCTAGGGCAATTACGGCTCCCCTCTCCAGCGATGGTATCGTCGTGCTCGAGCAGAGTGCAGGCGCTTCCCGCCACGCATTGCTCGAAAGCTTCCGGTCGACCGAACAAGCAGTACTGCTGGGCTCGAGGTCTTTTTGGGAAGGGGTTGATATTCCTGGAGACGCGCTGTCGGTGTTGGCCATCGTTCGGCTGCCGTTCGATCGCCCCACTGATCCGATCATCGCTGCCCGCGCCGAGACCTACGAAAATTCTTTTAGTGAGTACTCGCTGCCTGAGGCTATTCTCCGGTTTCGGCAAGGATTTGGCCGGCTCATCCGAACGCGCTCCGATCGTGGGGTGGTGGTTAGCTTCGACAGCCGCTTGCTCACGAAGAGTTACGGCAAAGCATTTATCAATTCGCTACCGAATGTGACACAACGCATAGGACCCATGAGCGATCTACCTGGCCAGGCCACGCGCTGGTTGGGACTTTAGTCGCGTATAATCTTTTCCGCCATGATTGACGTTAATGAACTTCGCGGGGGTGTCACCTTCGAGCTGGATGGGCAGATCTACAAGGTGATCGAATACTCTCATCACAAACCGGGGCGCGGCAAGGCCACTATCCGGGTCAAGATACGCGATCTTCGCAGCCGTGCATTGGTGGAAAAGACTTTCAACTCTGGCGATCGCGTGCAGGACATCCGCCTCGACTACAAAATAGCGCAGTACCTCTACCGTGAGGGGGACCTGCTGACATTCATGGAAAACGAGACCTACGAACAGCCGACCATCAACGCTTCGGTTCTCGGAGAATCGGTCCAATACTTGACCGAAGGCCTCGAAGTCAAACTGACCTTCAACGGGTCTGAGCCGCTTGAGGTGGAGCTTCCTGCTGCGGTCGACCTCAAGGTCACCGAATCAGAAACCGATGTAAAAGGCGACACCGCCACCGGCGCTACGAAGAGCGTCACCACAGAGACCGGCGTCAAAGTAAAGGTGCCTCTTTTCGTGGAGGCAGGCAACACTATCCGCGTGGATACCCGAAATGGGGAATACCTCACCCGCGTGTAGGCTTCCAATATGAGAACACCAGCCGGATCAGAGTGCCCGTACTACTTTGAGGACTACCATCGCGGCAAGGATCATCAGGAATGCCGCTTGATTGCGGATTCACGCAATGCTGGTACCTGGTCTCCGGACCTGTGTGGCAAATGCCCGGTACCTCGCATTGCCATGGCAAATGCCTGCCCGAACCTGGTGCTTCATCCTAAGGTCAAATCCGGAATTCTTGGGATGGGCCGGGGCGTCGATATTTCCTCTTCCTGCGTACATATCGAGGGACCGGTTGAGGTGCCCCAGATCGGATGCGGGCACTGTCACGAGTTTCTAGATTTCTACATTCAAGACGAATAGCTGCGGCTTATTTCTGAGATTAGGAATCATCCTAGCCTGATGCTGTAAGCTGACAACCGCTGTCAAATTCGAGGTCCAGGCTGTAGCTCGAGGGATTAGCGCTAGCGCCAAATTCAAACAACAGAGTCTTGGTCACTCCGGCCGGCAATTTACGATTCCCCTTCCATCCATTCTGGATATCGGTCTCCGGCGCATCATCTCCTTGGTTCCATATCAACGACCCGCCTAACCGCACTTTCCTTAAGCTGGAATTGGCACTGGGCCAGTTCAGAACCAATCCTGAGAGGGTTCTTCCTCCCGAGCTATCGTTGACAAGCTGCCAGATCGCTTCTGAACCGGCCAGCTCAAAACCGCTGATCGACAAGCCCGAGCAAGAATCAGCAACCGCCGTAGGGCTTGGGGGAATTGTGCTGGCTGTCGGTGAGGGAGATAA
>Ga0255054_10001040_pt1 | contig 16289 bp, 11 predicted proteins | sample JV7_2_23_MG_FD_188634 | JGI IMG/M metagenome (GOLD analysis project Ga0255054, IMG submission 188634) | Seawater microbial communities from Jervis Inlet, British Columbia, Canada - JV7_2_23 | ecosystem: Environmental > Aquatic > Marine > Inlet | place: Canada: British Columbia | collected...
TAAATTAGTCAATTAAATAGATGTAGAAATAAAATTTCATTTTAAGTCAAGAATGGTTGACTCATGAGTAAGCATATAGCAGGTAAATTCATAACACAATTAAGTGGATATGAGACTTTCATCCCAAATACTCTACCTCCGTATCCGCCCTTTAAATATGATGATCAGCTTCAATTTCTATTATCAGAAGCTGACCGTGCCCTGGCACGGCTGGATGGAGTTTCATCCGTATTGCCAAATCCAGATCCCTTCATTGCTATGTATACAAAAAAAGAAGCTCTCTTAAGTTCGCAAATTGAAGGAACTCAAGCTTCTTTAGAAGGCTTACTCGCTTATGAGGCTGGTTTGAAACCGAAAGAGGATATCCATGAAATAAAAAAAGTCATTAATTATGAAAAAGCGTTAAATTATGGGATTGATCAATTAAGAAAAAATGATTTTCCCATGTCCTTAATGCTAGTAAAAGAAATTCATTATATATTGTTAAAAGGCACCAGAGGTACATCAAGAAATCTTGGTGTATTAAGGCGATCTCAAAATTGGATAGGTCCTCCTGGAGTGACCATCAATGATGCAATATTTATTCCTCCTCCTCCCAATCAAGTAAGAGAGCTGATGTTAAATTTGATAATATTTATGCACAGGACAGATAGTATTCCACCTTTGGTAAAAATTGGCTTGATACATGCGCAGTTTGAAACAATTCATCCTTTCCTGGATGGAAATGGCAGAATAGGGAGATTATTAATTACATTTTATCTTTACTGGAAAGGCATTCTCACTCGGCCGCTCCTTTATTTGAGCTATTATTTAAAAAAATACAGAGATAAGTATTATGATTATTTGATGAAAATAAGGCTAGAAGGTGATTGGGAGAATTGGTTAAAGTTTTTTTTACAGGGAATAGCAGAGATTTCATTAGAAGCTGCATCAACGGCAAAGGAGATTATTGGTTTAAAAGATACGCTATCCAACGAACTCCTTAGAAAAAAAATCGGAGGGGCCCAGGCAGTAAAGTTGTTAGATATGTTGTTTGAAAAACCTTTAATCAGCGTTTCAGACATAGTAATGCAGCTTAAAATTAGCCGTCAAACAGCGACTCAATTAGTTAATAAACTTAATGAAATAAGTATTCTTAATGAGGTTTCGGGGAAAAAAAGATATCGTACGTTTTTATTCGCAGATTACATAAAGATAATCGCAAGAGGAACAGAAATCTAAGGATTACATCAGTCGATATAATGTATATAATGAGACACAGACTTCGCTGAGCAATTTCTTATATAAGCTATATATATTTATGGTATAATCTTGAGAGGCCCCAAGAGAGATGAATATGAAAATTGATGAGGAAAGACTAAAAAAGCTCTGCCAGAAGAATGGTATTCTGTTAATTATCTTACATGGTTCTTATGCTAAAGGGAATGTAACGGGAAAAAGTGACATCGACATTGCTATTCTGAGCCGAAAGAAGTTTGATTCAAGTAAACAACTTAATATCTTGAATGAACTCGGCGAAGTCTTTGGCGACAGATTTGATCCGGTCTTTCTGAACGGCGCCGAGCCCCTTATTAGTTACCGAGTCGCAATCCATGGCAAACCCCTATTCGAAGATGAAGAAGGAATCTTTCAGCAATTCAGAATCCAAACGATCGCCCGATATATGGATTCAAAAAAGTTTCGAATCCTGGAAAAATCATATTTGAAGAGAGCGGTAGGAAAGGCATAGGGCATGATTGATTCAGATTTAGTACGGAGAAAGCTATCCCGGTTAAATATGTATCTTGATAAGCTCAAGCCCATTGCTAACCATACATTTAATGAATATTTAGCTGATTTTTATATGAAAACTTCTGCAGAAAGGCTGATTCAGCTAATCGTAGAGTACGCTTCTAACATCAACAGCCATGTGGTTATCGAGTCAGAACAGCGGCCTCCGGAAGATTACACGTCATCATTCATTAAAGCAGCAGATGCAGGGCTTATTACTCATGAGCTGGCCAATAAACTAAAAGGTTCTGGAGGGATGCGAAATATCATCGTCCATGAGTACATAGATATCGATGATAAAAAAATTTATGAGATTCTGCCCATAGCCATTTCCGACTATAAGGAATATATCCGCCAATTGGATGACTTCTTGGACAGGATGGAAAAAGAATCCTGATCTGGAAATATTAAGTAAAATTATGGAATGATCTAAATTCCTAGCGATATTATGATCCGGCTGCTAGTTTTTTAAACATCAGATCCACCACCCGGCCGGTATTGACCAGGAAACCGGAAATCTGGCCCTGTTCATTCCGCTGGAAATTCAAACGGATATAACCTTCCGAAAGACTGAAGACATCCCGGATTAAGGGATTAAAGGGATCTTTGGAGAAGTTTCTGAACCTTATATGTAATTTCCCGTTACGAACCATAAATCTGTACTTCACATCCAGTTCTTCGGAATAATAGGTGCCTGTGTACTCCTTCAGGCCCGCTTCAGTGGGCTCAAAAGGTTCGATGCGTTTTCCAGGTATCGGGTCTTCACCAGGGATGAGGACTGTGACTCTGGCATACTTTCCGTTTTCTTGCTGGGAGAAACGTACAATCACTTCTATTGGTATATCCAGCATGATGAATTCGGTTACAGAAATTGGGGCCAGTTCTGTCCGGTTGGTTTTGGAACGGACATAGTAGAGCTTTTTCTTTTCCAGAACAATCCGGCGCAGCAGTTTTGATGTTTCCAACCAGTAAGTGCCTTCGCAGGAAAGAAGCTGCTTCTCTTTTAATTTCATCTTTTTTAAGGCCGGTTTTTTCTCTTCTTTTTTGGGTTCTTTCAATTTTTTCGCCAGATAGATGTCTGTAACCTGCTGGCATAGTCGCGTGGGTTGGGAGGAAGCCAGGTTAGAGAGTACCACCACACCGAATTTCTCCTCCGGGAAGTAAAGCATGTTGCTGCGGAATCCCGCATCCCCCCCTGAATGGCCGATGGTTTTCAGACCTTTATATGTTCCAATGACCACACCCCGGGCGTAGGAGATCTTTTTGCCATTATTCAGCACCCCCTGGGTCAGCATCCGGTCAATGACCTCCTTGCCACCGATGCGTTTCTCATCAAAATTGCGCATCCAGTTGGCCATGTCTTCCACAGTAGTAAACAGGCTGGTGGCTCCCACATTGGCATAGTTCAGCACACTCTTTTTGAATCCCTTTTCTTCATCCTTCGCATAAGAATAGGCACGGTTTTTGACAATCTGCTTATGGTCGATGTGAAAGTGGGTGGAACTCATTCCCAATGGGTCAAAGATATTTTCCTTCACCCATTCCACAAAGGGCTTACCACTAATTTTGGAAACGATTTCGGCCATCAAGCTATACCCCGTATTAGAGTACATATAACGGTCACCAGGCGTAAAATTCAACTCTTTCTGGCGTTTGACCACATCCAGGATGTGATCCTGGGTGATCACATCATCCATGCGCCAGCCAGACATGACCAGCAAATCCCATTGATCCCTCAGACCCGAAATATGATGCAACAAATGACGAATGGTTATTTTTTTTCCAAAATCAGGAATGTCGGGCAGATATTTGTGGATATCATCGTCAACCGATAGTTTGCCCTGAGCCTCCAGCATAGTAATGGCCATGGCAGTAAACTGCTTGGAAACGGAAGCCACATGGAAAATGGTGGAAGGAGTAATGGGAATCTTATACTCCAACTGGGCACTCCCGTACCCTTTGCGAAACACCACCATCCCTTCTTTTAGTACGGCAACGGCCGCACCGGGCGATTCCACCTTTTCAAAACCGGCAAATACCTTGTCGATTTTCGCCTCTATAGTAGAGTGAGGCTTCTCTTTCTTTTTCTCTTGAATTAATGCCGCTGATGCAACCAAAATCAAAAAAAACAGTGCATAAAGAAGAACACGTCCCTTCATGAAATATTTCATTTAATCCTCCTTTGATATCAAGGTTAAATAAACCTATTTCTTGGGCGAAAATGGGACAATATTCACAATCCACCAAAACCTAATCCACTTATTCCCCACAACTTACACCAGCATGCCTAATGTATATTATCTTAATCAGGTTGAATATTTATAGAATATTCAACACATTTTATCAGTATGTCGAATGATTCGACATATCGTCATTTTGTCAGATCCACTTAGAATTAGTTTTTGTTATTATAACGAATTTTATTTGTTTTATAATTCTTTTCGTTATCCTAACGAAATTTGTTTTACAAGACAAAAGTTTCTATTTTTTGAATAAATCAAGGTAATTCCAAAGCACAAAAAGGCGATTACGGGAAAGACCAGTAATCTCTTTTACTATGCCAGTCTTACTAAATTGTTGAATGATACTGTTGGCAGTATTAAAAGCAATACTTAATTCCTTGCTTATTTGGGAAATATTTACTATGGGCTTGGAAAACATATATAAGAGCAGCCTTTGACCCAATTCTGCTCGGCATCCAAATGTCATGATAGTTTGCTCATATTCCCCTCGCAGTTTGATAATCTGTTCAAATGTTTCTTTTCCGTTTTTTGCCGTGGTAACCACACCAGAAAGAAAAAACCTAATCCACTGCTCAATATTTTTAGAAGTGCGCACTAAACTTAAAGAATCATAATAAGAATCACGGTGTTTATCAAAAAAGTCAGAAATATAAAGTGTGGGTTTTTGTAATATACCGTAATAAATAAGTTGTAAAGTAATGAGCAAGCGACCAATTCTACCATTTCCATCCAAAAACGGGTGAATTGTCTCAAATTGGTAGTGGCTTAAAGCTATTTTGATGAGCGCAGGAATTTCTAAATTCTGGTTATGCCAAAACTTTTCTAAGTCTGTTAAAAGCTCCGGTAGTTCTTCATGGTGCGGTGGAATAAAAAAGGCGTCGTTAAGACCTGATCCGCCTATCCAATTTTGACTTCTGCGAATTTCTCCAGGCTGCTTTTCTCGCCCCCTCACTCCAGAAAGCAATATTTTATGTGATTCTTTTATTAAACGCACACATAAGGGCAATTTTTCTAATTGTGTCACTGCATAATTTATTGCTTGAATATAATTTTGCACCTCTTCCCAATCATCCCTCTTTTCAGGCTTAATCTCCTTTTTGGGCAAAACTGCCTCGACGATCTCGGTCTTTGTTCCTTCTATACGGCTTGAAGTCGTCGCTTCCTTAATGACATGCATTTGAATAAAGAAATTGACATCAGGAATAAGCAAAGAATATGCATTAAGCTCTCCTAAGAACCTTACTGCGTCTTCAAGTAGAAGTGAGATTTTTTTATCTTGCCACTCAAATGGTTGGTTGATAAAAGACGGCATGAAGCTTTTGTATTGGAAATTTTTTGAGTGGTAGTGTTGTTTATATGTGCCTGCATTAAATAAATGCTTTTTCATAATCACAAAAAATTGAAATACGATATTCTTATATTTCAAGTTTAAGCTAAAACTTGAAATAAAGCAATTATTTATTTCAAATTTATTTAGTCTAGCTTATGGGCTCACCACTCCATTTATCTCTATAAGACCAAAATGAACATTTAGGGGACTTCTGGCTATTTTACATTCTTATCATATAATATTAGCAAAAATTGTATAATAGAGACGAAAAATTAGCTTAAGAGGAGACAATATATTTTTCTTTGTATTACATATTATATTGTAAGTCTGTCACAGCAATGTCGCAGTAAAATGTCACAGTAATTCATAATATCTTGTAGGATCTGTCTTACTTTTTGCTGCCTCTTTAATTAAACCTAAATCAACCATTTTTAAGAGATCACATTGAACGGTTCTTCTGACCAAATTGTATTTTTGTCGGATTTCTTCCACAGAAGCTCGCTTCCCTTCTATAAGATATAATGTATATTTCGCGATGTCGGATTAGTCTTTCTCTAGTCTAAAGGAGTCACGGGATTTATTTTCTCTCTTTAACCTTAATCAAAAGGTCTAAATCCACTTTATCTTGAGGACGGCCAGACTGCTTCTTTGTTTGGATTAAGTCATCCAAACCAATGAAATAGACTTTTTCCCTGCCGTAATCGGCACCAACCTTGCTCTTCCATACCTGGTCAAAGCTGATACCCGAAAGAGACGTCACGATATCCACTCTCAAAGGCTCATATCCTAATTGAATGATGTTCCCCTTTTGACATAAATCATCTTCGGATAAATCCAAATCTTCAAATCCAAACTCAGAAAGCGCCTTTATAATCTTCTCTGCATTTTCTGGGCTGGAATCAATGAAAATATCGATGTCTTTTGTATACCTTGGCCTGGCATACAAAGCGACAGCAAACGCACCTATGATGCAGTATTTGACCTTATGCCTGTTGAATAACTTTAATATCTCTTCGTAATCTTTCTCGACTTTCATGCTTTGAGCCTTTTTTGATTTTATAATATTCTTCTCTTAATAACTGTACTGTCTCCAGTCTTTCTTCACTACTCATAGAAAGGTAATACTCAAAATCAAATTCTTGGGCTGCTCCGGGAGAATCTGACTTATTGATCCAGATCTTTTTGTTCATTCTTGGCATGCATATATCATATCTTCTGTAGTCAATATGTCAATTTTTTGGTAGACTGCATCAAGTTAATTGAGGAAGTAAAAAAGATTCGATAATCAAGTAATAAAGGAAATTATTGGCTCTTTAGTGCAGCCAGTCGTTTCCTGGCATCATCAACTTCAGGAAAACCAGGGTCGGCGTCTTTCCAGAGGTCTAGGAATTTCTCGTATTGCTCTAGGGCCTTGCCTTTCCAGCCCTTCTGTTCATAGATTTTGCCCAGCTCATAGAAACTCAGAGCATAAAGGTCACCAAAATTAAATCGACCAGCGCTTGAAGATACGATTCTTTCATACTCTGCCTGGGCTTTATCAATATCTCCCGAAGCATAATAAGCCACAGCTAAAGACTCAACATAGATTGCCAGCTTATCATACGGATCAGAGGACTCCAGAGATAAGGCTTCCTTAAAGTTTTCGATAGCGCTAGCAAATTTTTGCTGTTTAAGCTCGACCATTCCTACGAGATGGTGGGAGAAATGCATATTTTTGGGATTGTGAGAATCCCGGATCAAAATTTTTAACTCATCTGCTATTTTCAGGGCTTCATCTGTAGCATTCATCCGGACAAAGGTTAAACCCTTGATTTGTAATGCTACCCTCTGTCTGCCCGGGTCCTCTGCTTTTAGAGCATAGTCTACAGCGTTATTACAATCTTCCAGAGCTTCTTGAAGATCGCCTTTTTTCAAATCAATGTAAGCGAATCTCAGATAACTATCTGAAATGGGCCAATTAACGCCACCCTCCTTGCATATATTGATTAATGGCCTGAGTATGTCTTTTGTTCCCTTAAACTTCCCCTGCAAAAGATTGAGATTTACCATGCCCATCGAGCCCAGATAAATGGCCTGAGGCCTTTTTTGCTTCTGAAGATTAAGATAATCTTCAGCGGCTTTAACCAGATTGTCTGTATAAAAATAAATCGCTGCTCTTCGCCTAAAATTTGTTCTGTATGCTGGAGTTCCTATTGCCGGCTCCAGGGCAAAAGCTTTATTTATTTCTGCAAGGGCAAGCTCATATTTCCCTGCCATTCGATAATGAAACGATAAATTCGCATGAGCGACAGCCGTGCCCGGATACTTTTGAAGAGCTTCTTCGAGGATTTCTCTAGCTTTGTCATAAGATCCTATCTCCCGGTAAGCCTCAGCCAGGTTCCCATATCCAAGCAAGCCCAAATTACCGCCTTTCCTGTTTATCTCATAATGGTCTATGGCCTTCTGTATTTCTCCTCTTTCCAAATACTTGATTGCTAAATTGTGATTTCCCGTATGATCATCAGGATACAGTTCCAGTAATTTTTTATAGGCATCGATTGCCATCTCATAGGTCTTCTCTGAAGAACTGTAGAAGTCTCCCCCAATCAAGTAGCGCTCTCTTGCGGGAAGCCTGTCCGAAAGTTCCAAAGCTTTCTTCATGTATTTCTTTCGTTGAGGCCTGAACCCGATATTACCGTAACTCGTGGCCAGGGATCTGTAGGCCATGGCAAAATTGGGATCGATGGCAACTGCCTTTTCCATGATTTCAATGCTCCGCATATAATTTAATGTTAGGTGATATTTTCTTCCTTCGATGTAGTATTTGAATGCCTCAGTTGAGGAGGTCGTGATTTTCTCAATGTCCTCGTCGATATCAGTGGCAATATCTTCTGTAGAAAGCTTGAAGTGTGCCTTAACCTTTCTTGTCAGCTCATCCACCATGGAGAGAAAACTCTCCTCGCCTTTTCCCTGTATGCGATCAGAGCCTATTGACTCCATTGTAGAGGCTTCCTGAAGGATAGCATCGATTCTGAACTGTTCACCGGCCTTTGTGAAGCCTCCCCGCAGGATATGAGTGGATCCTCCGCGGGCAGCCACTTCTTTTAAAACACGAGAAGAGAAGCTTTTTGTCTCGATTTGGTTCAGGTCGCTGAGAATATCTATGAGCCTGTCGCTGCTTAAAACACGGATATATTTTGACTGGGTTAAGTCCGCAATCAGAAGCTCGCAGAGTGCCTTTCGCCAATGATCTAAGCTTTCATCGCCAGAATTATTTTCAAAGTACACGATGGCCAGAGAAGGCTTGTCTGATGGAACAGGCATGGCTTGCTTTTGGGGAATAAATCTCCAGATGATCAGGGCAGCGATGGCTACAGCGATAACAACTACAGCAGGGAGGAAAATCTTTCTTAGACTGAACTTTACTGTTATCTCTCTTGATGTTAGTGGCTTTTTTTGGGAAACAATTCTTTCTGTGGTCGGCATGCCTTTTTCTATATTCTGAAGTTCAGCACTTACTTCTCCTGCACTCTGATACCTCTTCTCTTTGTCCTTTTCCAGGCATCTCATTATCACCCGGCTGAGGTCTTCAGTTAGTTGGGCGTTTATCTGCCTGGGATCCTGAGGCACCTCATTCTTATGTTTCATGGCTATGCCTAAAGGCGTTTCTCCCTCAAAAGGGACTCTCCCTGTTACCATCTCATACAGGATTACTCCCAATGAGTAGATATCCGAACGCTGGTCTACTTCTTTTACGTCAGCCTGCTCGGGTGACATATATTCTGGTGTTCCGATCATCACTCCTGCACCTGTAATGCCTTTACCCTTCACAGTCCGGGCTATCCCAAAATCCATGATGCGGGCATTCGCATCCTCATCAATCATAATATTCTGGGGCTTTAAATCACGATGGACGACACCAAAGCGATGAGCTTCTGCTAATCCCTCGCAGACCTGTCTGGCCATGAAAATCGTTTTTCCCGCACTAAATTGCCCTACTTTTTTGATTAATCTCTTCAAATCTTCTCCAGGAATATACTCCATGGTGATGTAGTGTGTCCCTTTTTCCTCACCAAGGTCATACATCCTGCACACATTCCTGTGGGCAATCTTGCGGGCCATTTTCAACTCGTTGCTGAATCGCTCTATGGTCTTCTTATCCGAAGCAACTTCAGGTCTGATGAGTTTCAAAGCGACTTCTTCTTTAATCTTCTTATCCTCTACTCTGTAGACCCTACCCATGCCTCCTTTTCCCAGCTCTTCGATAATCTCATACCTGGAGGCAAAAACGGTTCCTCTGGTTAATTCTTGGGTAGGTGTTTCGATAGTTTTTGTGACAGAGGCTTGAGACTGCTCAGAAGGAGGAAGCGGAGTTGCGCACTCCTTGCAATATTTTGAATCGGAAAGATTGTCACCCTGACATTTGGGGCATTTTATCGTCAATGTTATCCCTCGTGGCAAATGCGGTATTAAGACGATAATAGAATAATAATTAACAAGAGTGGTGTCAAATTAAAATATGGCGCAAGTATGTAATCAGTATTAGTAGGGACGTTCCCTTATGTACCATGCTTATTCTGCTGCAGCTTATCAACAAAGGACGTTCCCTAAATACAGATAAAGGAAGTCCCCAAAAAGCACTACGTTAGCCGTGCTTCATTTTTTGAAATCAATAATGCCAAATAAATGAGGTGGCACTTCGGGGAAAGTCCCTCTTATTTTTTGCGGGCGAAGATGAGCTTGTACATGGTTGGAACAACGATCAGAGTCAAGACCGTAGCAAAGGATAGTCCAAAGATTATGGTCATAACCAGAGGGCTCCAAAAAACTGGGCTGTCACCGCCGAAGTAGAGTTGCGGCCTCAGCTCGCTGAATAATGTCATGAAATTTATGTTTATGCCAATGGCAAGAGGTAAAAGACCCAGTATTGTGGAAAGCGCTGTCAAAAGCACAGGAGTTAATCGCGTAGCACCAGCACGGACGATAGCCTCGATTTTGTCCATGCCGGTGTCAATAAGCTTATCCGTGTAGTCAACGATTATGATCGCATTCTTGACAACGATCCCGGCAACCGCAATTATCCCCATACCCGTCATCACGACTGAGATGTCCATACCGAAAATTGCAAAGCCTAGAAAGACTCCGGTTAAGCTGAGAACGATCTGAAGAATGATGATAAGCGGCTTGGATAGAGAATTAAACTGCGCGACCAGGATGATCAAAATAAGAGCTGTAGAAATAAAAAGGGCTTTGACCATGAAATTGCCGACCTCAGCTTGCATATCCTGTTCACCGGTGAATTTGACCATATAGCCATCTTTCAATTCGAATCGGGGAAGCTGTCTGTTGATCTGGCGAATAATCTCATTGGCGTTTGACCCGAAGAGCACGTTGGAGAACAGGGTTATGACCCGTTTGTTGTCAAGCCTGGTGATTCCGCCGTAGCTTGTCCGGTTGGTCACATGGGCAAACGAGGAAATCGGAATTCTATTCGGGCTCCCTTCTCCGCCCGGAACCACAATTTCCTGACTGAGCAGGACATCTATGTCGTTCCGGTATTTTTCGTCCAACCTGACCATGACCGGATACTCCTCCTCTCCTTCTTTGAACTTGGAGACCTCTGTCCCATAGATGGCAGTGCGCATGACCATCCCTACCTGAGCTGTGGAAATACCCAGCCTGTTAGCCTTCTCTCTGTCAATATTGAGCATGAGTTCCGGCTTGCTGACCTCCATGCTGGACTTCAGTTCCTCAATTCCTCGAATGTTTAATGACTGAATAAAATCTTCCAGTCTGTAAGTTATGCTGATCAGTTCGTCAATATCATCTCCACTAATTTCCATGTTGATGGGATACCCGGTGGGAGGCCCCATCATTTCCTCATCAATACGGATTTCAGCCCCTGCTATTCCAGTCAATTCCTTGCGTAGCTTCCCGAGATACTCCCGTGTAGATATTCCGGTTCTGTATTTATATTCCAAAAAGGAGATGGTCACCTTAGCCAGCTTATCCTGAGAAAAGCGCTCAAAAAGCCCGGCTCCTGCATTAGAAGCTACATTGGAAACAACCGATTCCACATCGGGATTGTTGCGGCCGATAACATTGTAGATATTCTCTTCGACCTGTTTACAGATATTATTAGTCACATCGATATGGGTACCTTCAGGCATAGTGATGTATACCTGCAGATTGTTAGGATCGCCACTGGGGAAAAACACAACTCTTGGCATCCTCATCCCCAGAAGAATAAAAGACATGAAGAGAAGAACGATAATCCCGCCGATGACGGCGTAGGGGCGTTTCCCTCCAAGGAGAAAAGTCAGAATTTTGCTGTATCCATTCTTCATCCGGGGAAGGACATAACTCTGGAATTTGGCGATCATAAAACGTATTACAAACTTGGACAGAAGATAGAGGATGATTCCGAATGCCAGGAGATTGGCCGGAAGCATCTTTCCTGTCACATAAAATACAGCAGCCAGGGCAACCGCCGCCGCTATCATGAGAATGTTTTTAGAGCTGAGTTTCAAGCTCGTTTTCTGTTTTTCTTCACCGGAGGGTCTTTTCATGAAAGAGACGGCAAAAACTGGATTGATCATGTAAGCAACCATCATGGAAGCGATAAGCGTAATAATGACAGTGTAAGGTATAAAGGACATGAATTTTCCCGGGATTCCGGGCATAAATATAAGTGTAAAGAAGGGAGCCATGGTGGTTAATGTTCCCGTAAAAACAGCTATGGCCACCTCTCCGACTCCACGTTTGGCAGCAGCGGTTATGGAGAGATCAGGGGTTGTGGTGAAATGCCGGTAGACGTTTTCCACGACCACGATAGAGTTATCCACTACAATTCCTAAAACAATGATGAAGGACATTAAAACAACCATGTTCATGGTGAAGCCTAGGATAGGAATGAGAATAAAAGCGATGACGATAGACATCGGGATGGCAATCCCCACAAACAGGGCATTTGATTCCCCCATAAAAAACATCAGGACTAAGACCACAACGATAAATCCGAGGATTACGGTATTGAACAGGTCACTAACGCTGTTTTTCGTCTGAGTGCTGCTGTCCCCTGTCATGGTGATAATCAAGTTCTCGGGTGCTCTCTTGCGGTATTCCTCAACAACAACCTTAATTTTATCGACAGCATTGATCAGGTTTTTTCCGCTTTTCTTGATAACATTGATCGTCACCACATCCTGCCCACTCAAACGCGAGTAACTCCCTCTGTCAGCATAGCCGTCAGCGACTTCGGCAATCTCTCTTAAGTAAACCCCTTGTTTAAGCTGAATATTCTTGATCTGGTCGATGTTCCTGAACTCACCGACTACCCGCAGATTTCTCCGGATGCCATCTATGTCAATCTGGCCCCCGGAAATAGTGAGATTCTCAGAAGCAATAGCATTCTGAATTGTATAAAAGGATAGGTCTGCAGCTTGCATTTTATACAGATCGACATTGATTTGTATTTCCCGGTCGAGTGCCCCGACAATATCTGCCCGCGTGATTTCCTCCAGGCTCTCGATTTCATCCTGAAGATCTTCGGCAATTTTCTTCAGCTTCACTAACCCAAGATCACCCGAAAGGTTGATGAACAAGATCGGAATCTCTGAGAGATCGATCCTGGTGACCTCGGGTTCACTAAAAAGATCGGAAGGAAGATCTCCCCGCGCATCATCGACTGCCTGTCTGACATCAAGGTACGCCCGCATCTCATCGGCATTCAGCTCAAATTCGATGAAAATAGAGGAAAAGTCCTGAATCGTGTTGCTGCTGATGTGTTTGATACCGTCGATACCCTTAAGATGCTTCTCTATTGGCCGGGAGATAAGGTTTTCCATGTCAATCGGCGAGGTTCCGGGATGGAGAGTGCTAACCATGAAATAAGGAAAAATTATTTCCGGAAATTTCTCCTTGGGAGTCGCATTATATTGCATAAAACCGAATATCACCAGAATCACGGTGAATATATATATAGTAGTCCTGTTCGCAACCGATAGGTTAGTTAATTTGAATTCTATCTTTTTCATTTTTAGTCCATTTTTTTATTTAATGTTAGGCATTCCCGCAAAAAAAATCATTTCGAACCTGAAACCACAGCCAGCTTTTGGTTGTCGGCCAGATTTTGATACCCGAATATTACTACATACTCTCCTTCCTGAAGTCCGGAGGAGATCTCGGCTCGATCGATATAACTATTCCCGGTTTTTACCGATCTTCGTCGAGCAATCCATTCCCCGTTTATTTGCCCGGCCACAAAAATAAATTGTTCTTGCCCGGTCTCCTGGACGATGTTCAGCGGAACTATCAAGGCCTCATCGTTTGTGTAATCATTGATTGTCAATACCGACAGCATATTCGGTTTGATTCCAACTTCGGATTTGGGAACTTTCATCTCGATTTGGAAGGTGCGGTTTTCGGGATCAATGACCTGGGAAACAGCATCGACGCTCAGGTCGAACTCTCTCCCCGTAGCAGGTATTTTCACATGAACGAGGTCATTTATTTTGATGCGCGAAATGTACACTTCCGAGAGATCGACTTTTATTTTAAGATTGGATAGCTGTACGACTCGAACAGCACCCATTCCTGCCACCGCCATCTCGCCTTCTTTGATGAGAATTTCATCGACTGTCCCGGACAAGGACGTAAAAATCTTCGTCAGCTTGTATTGTTCCTTTAAAGTCGCCAATCTCCTTTCCATTCCTACTTTGTTGCTCCTGGCTTGAAGAAACTCAATCTCGCTGCCGATATTCTTATCCCACAACCTCTGTTGTCTTTCAAAAATCGTCTCTGCCAGCTTTAACCCATTCTCCACCTCAGCTATGCTGCTTTCCAGAATTGAGCCGTCCAGTTCCGCCAGAAGCTGTCCTTTGGTGACTTTATTGCCGGCATTGACATGTATCTTTTTCACAACTCCGGAGGACTGGGGTGCGATCAGAACGTTATTGTCCGATTCAACCGTGCCCTGGACCTGGATAAAATGTTGAAACCGCCCCTTTTCCACTTGTGAAATTTTGACATTCATGAGCTTCTCACGCTTTACGCCCGGACTGGATTTCTGCGCAATCTCCTGTTTCAATAGCTCAATCTCTTCCGCCAAGGCATCCCTCTGCCCTTCCAATTGCGCCAGCTGCGCTTCTTCACTGCGGGGGCCGCAGGCGACAAGGATTAAACTCATTCCTAATAGAGCTAAGTATTTTCTGTATTTCATGATCATTCACCCTTTTTTTGAATAGCCTTATAATTATTATTAAGCCTGTCCAGTTTATTCTTTGCTGTCAGGAGTCCGGACATAGCTTGAATGAATTCGGACTGAGCCATCAGATATTTATCATGCACCTGGGTTAAATCCATGCTGGATGCGACTCCTTCCTCGTATTTGATCAAGGTAACGTCGTATACCTTTCCGGCTAATCCCATATTTTCTTTCGTATTCAAATAATTCTCATAGGCTGAATCCAAGGTCGATTTGAGACTGGCCGCTTCCACAATCAAACCCTGAGATGCCTGAATTCTCGCATTCCTGGCTTGTTTCAGGGCGATGGAAGCTTGAGCAACTTTAGCTCTCTGAACACCGCTTGTGAATAACGGAATATTGATACTAACACCCAGAATCTGAGTGCGGAACCAACGTTCTTTGGAATCGAATATATTGAACGCATCACGGAAAGCATCATACTGGAAGGAATAAAAAGCCGAAACAGTAGGGAAATATTGAGCTTTTTCGTTCTTCCAAGCCATTTTTGAAAGTTTCTCCTGTGTTTCAATTAATTTATAGTCGATATTCTGTTCGAGAGCAAATTCGGTATTTGCTGTTTTCGAGAGGTCTATCTGTTGAAGGACGTCTTCCAGCTTATCTGTAAGCACAATTTGCTCGCTCAAATCTAATCCCATCTGAAACTTTAAAAGTTTATAGGCAACCTCTTTCTGTCTACCCACCGCCTGCAGGCTATTTTTCAATTTTGTCACTGATATCTGGACAAGATCGGCATCCATTTCGGCGACAAAGCCTTCCTTATATCTTTCCCTTATCTCATAATGGGTTTTCTCAAGATTGGCGAGATTCGAGCTCAGGATCCTTTCACTTTCTTCGGAAACCAGGATTAAATAATAGGTGTTGGTGACCGTCTCCAGAGCATTCAATTGTGTCCATTCATGATTCTGGTCTGCCAGTTGACGATAAGCTTTCGACGCTTTTAGACCAACGAAATAACTTCCGCTGAATACGAGCTGGCTTAAGGTAAAACCTGCGCTGACATTGTGCCTTGTCCCAAACTGGACCGGGATCTTTTCGTCAAGATCCCCGTCGAAGAAATTCGGGATCAATACGGTCATCAACTCGAGATTGTTAATATAGTTAATTGTGGAATTAAGCTGGGGGAATCCTGAATAAGTCGTCTCCCGCACCTTTTTCTCAGCAGTCAGAATATCCATCTGAGATCTCTTGATGTCATAACTGTGTTCGACAGCAAACTCCTGGGCAGATTGCAGGCTGAATCCTTGCACTTCAGCAATCTGAGCATGGATGAGGCTGGAGAAGACACAAAATATCATTACCCAGAAAATTGTGGCCAATAAACGATATAGCCCTTTTTGATTAAACTTCAATGTCATTCGTTTAGGCATGGTTTTTTCCTTTTGTATATCTGAATGATTGTTAGGAAACCGATCCTGCTTATAACAATTTGTACTCTTTTCGATCTTAGATTCGATTTCCAATTTACCTTAGCTACCAGGATTAAGCTCAATTAACAGATTATATCAGGAAAGGGAGGCTTAACGGCCCCGATCCAAAAATAATTAAGAAACTTAACGTTTATAAATTACTGCATGTGAGCGCTATTCGTTGCCTGTCTAAATATGGCTTCGGCATCGAGCTTCTTCCCAACAGTTGTACATTTGCACTATTCCTGAACTCCATAAATGGCTATCTAATATACCATTAATTAGCTGAAAAA